>Ga0307372_10006867_pt1 | contig 16499 bp, 9 predicted proteins | sample OX1MG_FD_202533 | JGI IMG/M metagenome (GOLD analysis project Ga0307372, IMG submission 202533) | Soil microbial communities from Risofladan, Vaasa, Finland - OX-1 | ecosystem: Environmental > Terrestrial > Soil > Coastal area > Acid sulfate soil | place: Finland: Risofladan, Vaasa | collected... | reverse complement strand
AACCGGCAGGTGAGCATGCCGCCCCCGCACACCCGTTGCATCACCTGGTTGGCGGCGTGGGTCACCGAGGCGTGAAACTCGGTGAAACGGTCCCAGGTGCAGGCGGTCTCGAAGGTTTCCACGATCACTCCCATCCTGACCAACGCGTCGCGGGTATAGGGAGCTCGAAGAAAGGTGTTGCGCCAGGTACCGGACGCACCCTCCCGGCTCGCCGGCCCGGCCGGCTCACCGTCGGGAAGTGTGGCACCGTCGTCGGAGTAGCGGGCACCCTCCGGCAGGGTGCCGCCGTGATCCCGGCACAGCTCCAGGGCTCGCTCGAGCCACGCCTCAACCGGATGATCGGCGGACTCGAAGCTGAGCACCAGCAGGCCGCCGCCCACCTGAGTGCCGGCCGACAGCAGTGCCTCTCCGGAGTCCAGCAGGCGACAGTTGGTCGGGAACAGGGCAGCTTGGGCGATGGCGCGGGTCGCCTCCACCCCCTCCTGGTGGGTGGAGAAATGCACCGAGGCCGCACCCCGCCAGCGCGGTCGATCCTGGAGTCGCATCCACGCTTCGGTGATGATCCCCAAGGTCCCTTCGGAGCCGAGCAACATCCGGTCGGGCGACGGGCCGGCACCCGACCCCGGGAGGCGTCGGGACTCGAACAGCCCGGCGGGGGTGATCGCCCGGATCGACTCCACCAGGTCATCGATGTGGGTATAGACGGTGGCGAAGTGGCCACCGGCTCGGGTTGCCAACCAGCCGCCCAGGGTGGAGAACTCGAAGGACTGCGGGAAGTGCCGCAGGGTGAGACCGTGGGGTCGAAGCTGGTCCTCCAACACCGGCCCGAGGGCGCCGCCCTGGATGCGCGCCGCCCGGCTGGTGCGGTCGACTTCGAGGACGCGGTCAATAGCGGTCAAATCGATCGACACCACTCCGGGATAGCCGTCACCGACCCGGGCCTCGACACCCCCAGACACCGACGAGCCGCCACCGTAAGGGATGGCGGCCAGCCCCTCGGTACAGCACCAGTCGAGCACCGCCTCCACCTCGGCCTCGGTGGTGGGATGGGCGACTACGTCGGGTGGCTCGTCGAGTTGACCGAGCAGATTGCGGGCGACATCGCGGAAGGCTTTGCCGTGGGTGTGGGCGGCGCGGTCTTCCAGATCCGTTCGGCAGATCATCTGCAGTGGCGAGGGCGGAGCCACCCGTGGTGCTCGCAGCGACACGTCGTCGAGCTCGGGCGGCGGGCGGATCTCGACACCGTCAGACTCGAACCAGGAGCTGACCAGTTCGGCCAGTCCCTGGGTTTGGTGGGCAGTGAGGGCCTGATCCTCCCACCCCCATCCCCACCACGATCTTGCCCGGTTGTTCATCGGTGGCCGAGTCGGTGGCCGATCAGCGCTTCAGTACTTCAGCGCTTCAGGGCCGGGTGCTGCCGGGCCAACAAGGGCATGATCAACCGACGCGGTGTCAACCATCCACCGGCCGCGGCCATCCGGTTGACGATCCCCGGGATCACCACGGCACGATCGGCATCCATGCCCGCCACCGCGGCGGCGGCCACCTGTTCCGACGGTACCCACATGATCTTGGGCAGGGCCCCGGCGGCCTCTTCGTCGGTGAGCCCGGCAGCTTCGCCGAAACCGGTTTCGACCGGGCCAGGACACAACGTCGTCACCGTGACCCCGGTTCCGCGCAGCTCGGCCCGGATGGCATGGCCGTAGGACAGGACGAAGGCCTTGCTGGCCCCGTAGCCGGCTTGGCCGGGCAGCGGCTGAAAGGCCGCAGTGGATGCCACATTGAGGATCGACCCGCTCCGGCGTTCGACCATCCCGGGGAGGAAGGCGGTGCAGAGGTGGACCACCGCCTCGACGTCGGTCCGGATCATGGCCAGCTCGGCGGCCACCTCTCCCTTGTACACGGCGCCCATGGTGGAGAGCCCGGCACTGTTGACCAGCACGTTGACCGCCAGCTCCCGGGACTCCAGCTCAGAGACGATATTGGCGCGCGACGACTCGTCGGTCAGGTCGGCGACAATTACTTCGGCCCGCACCCCGTGCTTCGACGCCAACTCCTGGGCCAATGCTTTGAGCTTGGCTTCCCGGCGAGCCACCAGGGTCACGCCGAGGCCCTTGGCCGCCAGCAGCTTGACGATCTCGGCGCCGATTCCCGAGGAGGCTCCGGTGACGAGGCAGGTGCGGTCGGGGTTCGGGGCGGGAAGTGACATGACCGCATCGTAGGGGGCCCCACCTGGAGCCGCCATGGCCTGGATCCCGGCCGATGGCCTTGGTTATCGCTCGACGTCCACCGATCCCCGGCCGGGCGACGCGTAGACCGCCCGAGCCCGGAAGCGAAGCGGGCGCTCCCCGAGTTCCTCGAGGTAGTGGGCGGTCCAGCCGGCCACCCGGGCCACCGTGAAGACGGTGCGTCCGGCGTCGCGGGGCATTCCCGCCGACCAGGAGATGGCAGCCAGGGCCAGGTCGACATTGGCGGCCGGCAGTCCATGGGTCGCGGCCAGATCGATGATGGCCCGGACCAACTCGATCTGTTGGGTGGTGGCCATCTGGTTGAAGAGGGTCAGCAGCACCTCGAATCGAGGGTCTCCGCTCCTGTAGACGGGGTGGCCGAAGCCCGGCAGCACCCGTTGCCATCGCAGGGTGTCGTCCAGGGCCTGTTCGACACCGTGGCGTTCGGCGTCGACCAGAAGTCCGTAGGCCAGCTGGCTGGCCCCGCCATGAAGCGGTCCGGCGATGGTCCCCAGTCCGGCCAAGAGGGCATCGCACAGGTCGGCGTGGGTAGAGGCGGCCAGCCGGACCGCCAGGGTTGAGGTGGCCAACTCGTGGTCGGCCATCAGCACCAAAGCGGCGTTGACGCACCTGACCAGTGCCGCGGTGGGGGTCGGGCTGAGTTTGGCCGCCAGTCGCTCCGCCATCGAATCGGGGCGGTCGAAGCCGCCGGGCAAATCCAGGGGGACGAGCTCGAGGGGAACCGGCGTACCGGGTGACGCCGGGAGCAGCTCCACCATCGATGCGGCCACCCGGCGAGCCGTGCGGGTGACGCTGGACGGTCGCAGGTCGGCCCGCAACGGGTTGCCCGCCCCGGCCATCACCACCGACCAGCGCATCATGTCCATCGATCCCATCTCCGGGTGGTCGCCGAACGCCAGAGGTTCCCACGGTGGGCCCGTTGCCTCCGAGGGCGGGCGCGGCAGCCCGGTCCCCGACCTCGACGAACCGTCATGGGGGTCGGGGTTCCACAACCACTCGGCCACCTCCTCGAAGGAGGCCGAGGCGGCCAATTCGACGGCCGGCACCCCCCGGTACGCGGGTCCGTCCTCTCGGAGTTGGGTGATGGAGGTGGTCACCGTGGCCAACCGGGTCTCGACCGTCTTCGCGCTGCGGGCCCGAACCGCCAGCCGCTCGATGTCGTCCACGTCAAAGAGGCTCCGCCGGCTGTGGGGCGCCGGATGGGAGGCGAGCAGGCCCCGACTCACATAGGCGTAGAGCGTGGCGGTCTTGACGCCGAGTCGCCGGGCGGCCTCCTCGCTTTCGAGCATCCGGTCCACGAGGTCACTTTACCGATTGATATTGACTTGATCAACATTTACACGGGGACAAAACCGGTACACACTGGGGTGGCAACAGACAGAAACGACCGAACCCCGCGCCGACCCCCGGTGCCCAACCCAGCCAGGAGCGCCCTCATGGCCACGTCCGTGCGAGATCTGATGTCAGCCCCACCCATCACCTGCGACCCCGACACGTCGCTGGCCGACGCGGCCGGAACCATGCACGACCATGACATCGGCTCGGTCGTCGTCACCGATGGCGCCAAGGTGACCGGCATCGTCACCGAACGCGACCTGTTGCGGGCCGCGGCCGGTCACGCCGATCCGTTGATGGAGCCGGTACACCTGTGGATGACCGCCAATCCGGACGTTCTGGCGCCCGACGAGGAGGCTGGTGCGGCATGGACCAGCCTGACCCATCATCACTACCGGCACTTGCCGGTGGTCGACGGCGGGATCCTGGTCGGCGTCGTCTCCATCCGGGATTTGTTGGAGGTGGCTCAGATCCGCCCGGCCAACGAGTCCGGAACCGACGTGCCCAAGGGGCTCGAAGGGGTGGTGGTGGCCGAAACCTCGGTGGGCGACGTCCGCGGCCTCGAAGGCTTCTACCACTACCGGCAGTACTCGGCCGTGGAGCTGGCGAGCCGTCGCTCGCTCGAGGACGTCTGGCAGCTGCTCTTCAACGGTGAGCTCCCCGATCGAACGCGCGCCGACGAGTTCGCCGCCGACGTGGCCCAGTTGCGCCCTTTGCCCGACGCGCTGGCGTCCGAGTTGCCGGCACTCGCCTCGAGTGGGGGGCCGTTGGATGTGTTGCGCACCAGCGTGTCGCTGTTGGGTGCCGAATTGGGATGGCGGCCGACGCTCGACATCGACGGGGACGAACTGCGACGCCAGGCACTCCACCTCTGCTCGGTGGTACCCACGCTGTTGACCGCCACCCATCGACTCCGGAATGGTCTCCAGCCGGTGCCACCCCGAGACGACCTGTCCTACGCCGCCAACTACCTGTGGATGATGCTCGGTGAGGAAGCGCCTGACGAGCACACCCGGGCCATCGAGCAGTATCTGATCCTCACCATCGACCACGGCTTCAACGCCTCGACCTTCACGGCCCGGGTCATCACCTCCACCGGAGCCGACCTGGCCGCTGCCATCACCGGGGCCATCGGGGCGTTGTCGGGGCCGCTCCACGGAGGTGCGCCCAGCCGGGCCCTCGACATGCTCGACGACATCGCCACCCCCGATCGGGCCGAGGCCTGGGTGCGGGAGGCCATCGGGCACGGCGACCGCATCATGGGCTTCGGCCACCGGGTCTACAAAACCGACGACCCCCGTTCGGTGTTTCTGCGGGCGGTGGCCAAAACGTTGGGAGGCCCGCTGGTCGACTTCGCCGAACAGGTCGAGCGGACCACGGTGGATGTCCTCACCGAGCTGAAGCCCGGGCGGCAGCTGTATACCAACGTGGAATTCTTTGCTGGAGTGGTGATGCACACCTGCGGGATCCCCCGCGACATGTTCACCCCGACCTTTGCCTCCAGCCGGACGATCGGCTGGGCCACCCAGGTGATGGAGCAGGCGCAGGACAACCGGCTGATCAGGCCGGCGGCCCGTTATGTCGGACCTCCTCCGCCCCGGCCCGTCCCGGCCCGCTGACTCGGTCGCCGCTGCCGGCTCCGGCGGTCGGTCAGTGCCGGACCGGCGCCATCCTGAGGACCGGTCGCTCTTCCACCCATTGGAGGTGGACCGACCGGCGGGCGAACTTCCACCGGTTGTCGACACGCCGATAGTCGTCGCTGTAGCGGATGTACCAGATGAAATCCGAGCCAACCGATGACGGCTCAGACGAACCGGACGGGGTGGTCGGGTCGGAGGCGGTCAGGTGATGGGCGACGCAGCGCACGGTGCCGTTGGCGGCGTCTCCGTCGATGGAGTACTCGTGATTCGACATCTGGTGGAAGGTGCACCGGTAGTGCTCGAGCGCCCGGGGGATCAGCTCCAACTGCTCGTGCCCGGACCGGGTGATCACCGGTCGGAAGTCGGTTGGATAGTCCGGAACCACCAGCTCCCCACCCTCGACGAACAACGCGGCGAAGCGGACCCCGTCCCGGAAGTCGACAGCCGCCGCGTAGGAGGTCGAGAGCCCTCGAAGTTCCAGTTCGTCGCGGGGGTGATCATCCGTCACCCGATCACCCGGTCACCCGTTCCCACCCTGCCGCGGCCGGCGGTGACCCGCCATGACCAGGGAAATGGTGTCTGAACCGCATAGGTGTTCATCCTTTCGCACTCCGGCCGAAGCCGCGTGGCCCTGAGGATACCGAGCAAATTATTGGCTGGAGGCCCGGTACAGTAGGGCGGTGGATCCCGAGGCATCACCTGAGCGTGGTGGCGTGCCGCCCCGGGGCGGCACCCGGGGCCGACCCCCACCTTCCCCGGGAAACCCTTTCTACGAAGCCATCATGGCATCGAGAGCCCGGGTGCCCCGTCGCCGATTCATCGGGTTGGCGGCCACCGGGGGGGTCGTTGCCGCCGGCGCGGTGGCACTGGCTGTCGCCGAGGCCACCGGCGGAACGGACCAGCCAACCGCCGCCCCCACCACAACACCCGCCAAGGCCAAGAAGCCGGCCGCCTCCACCGCCAAGGTCACCAACACCAAGCTCGCCGACGGGGTCACCGTCCCGGTGAATCCGGCCATCGTCGCCGAGAACGCCAAGACCGGTCACGCCTGGTGGGTCAACACCCTCCAACAGGCCGGTGACATCGAGGGATACTCCAACCAGTGCAGCGCGGCCATCGGCGACACCGTCACTCTGTTCGTGAGCACCAAGGCGCCTCACTTTCACGTCGAGGCGTACCGGATGGGTTACTACCAAGGCATCGGCGCCCGGCTGGTGTGGCAATCCGATGAAGCCGCCGGAGTCCGACAGGCCCAACCCACGGTGGTCGCGCCGACCAATACCATCCAGTGCAACTGGAAGCCCTCCATCAGCGTTCCGGTGACGGCGGCCTGGCCGCCCGGCGCCTACCTGTTGAAGCTGGTCGGGCCGGACAACGAACAGCAGTACGTTCCCCTGTGCGTCAGGGACGACACCTCCAGGGCCGCCATCGTGATCCAGTCGAGCGTGACCACCTGGCAGGCCTACAACCGGTGGGGCGGCTACAGCCTCTACTACGGCAACCAGGGGGGAGCCCTCTCCTTCACCCACAATCCCGCCGGGGGCGACTTCGACCACCGGGCCCGCATCGTCACCTTCGACCGCCCCTACGACCACGATTGGGCGTCGGGTGCGGCCGACTTCGTCGGCAACGAATTCCCGGTCATCTACCAGGCCGAGCAGATGGGCCTCGACGTCACCTACTGGACCGACATCGACTTCCACGCACGGCCCGAGCTGTTGAACAATCACCGGGCACTGATCAGCCTGGGCCATGACGAGTACTGGTCCCTGGAGATGCGTACGGGTGGGATCCAGTCGGTTGCCACCGGGGTGAACATGGCGTTTCTCGGGGCCAACGCCTGCTACCGGCAGATCCGGTTTCAGCCGTCCGACCTCGGGCCCAACCGGCAACAGGTCTGCTACAAGTCGGCGGCCGAGGATCCTCTCACCGGGGTGGACAACACCCGGGTCACCGTCAACTGGCCGGAGGCACCGGTGTCCAAGCCCGAGAGCGAGCTGATCGGGAGTACCTACCAGGATGTCTCCGCCGATGCCCCGATGGTGGTGACCGACCCGAATGCCTGGGTGTTCGCCGGGACCGGGTTCACCCAGAACCAGAGCCTGCCCAAGGTGGTCCAAGGGGAGTTCGACCGCTACGTGCCGGGTCCCTCCAGCCCTACCACTCTCGATGTGCTGGCCCACTCGATCGTCCAAAACCGGGGCGGCAACTACTCCGACGTCACCTGGTACACGGTGCCCAATGGCGGTGGCGTCTTCTCCACCGGGAACGCCACCTGGATCGGTGCGCTGGTCAACAGCACCCTGATCCCGCCCAACGTGGTTCCCGATGCCATCCCGGGAGTGACCGCGCCGTTGCTCCGGGTGATGGAGAACCTCTACGCGGTCATCGGGATGGGACCGGCCAACGCCACCCAACCGTCACAGGGCAACTGGCAGGCCGTGTATGGCTCGGGATCCTCGTCGATCAAGGGTCCGGTGCCCAGCAACACCGCCTGATCCACTCGCCCCCCGTGCGGCTGGCGGCTTGAATTCCTCCCGGCTCGTACAATCGGCGGGACATGCACCCGGACCCGGCGACCATTCGCCCCCACCTCCAGGCACCGGGCGACCGGATTCCGGGTCCATCCTTCGACCCAGAGGGCCCCTCCACCCCTGGAGGCCCGGCGTGGATGACGGTGCTGGCCTTCGCCGTCCTGGCCATTCCGTTCGCCATCATCCTCACCCGGTTCCTGGCGGCGTCGGGCCAGCGCATCTACCTGCCCGACGACCTTGCCCTCATCGACCTCCATACCCGGGAGGCCCTCCACTGGCGGCAGGACCTCGGGGTCTTCGATCACAACAACTGGAACCACCCGGGACCCAGCTACTTCTACCTGCTCTCGCTGTCGTACCGGGTCCTCGGCTCGGGAGCCCGAGCCGAATTCTTCGGGGCCACCCTGTTGAACGCCCTGGCCGCGCTGGCCTGCGTGGGGGTGGTGCGCCGGCGAACCACCCCGGCACGGGCGTTGTGGGCGGCGGTCTGGGTCGGGGTCCTGGCCGGGTTACTGGCCATCACCGGGCCGGGCAGCATGACCTACTCCGAAGGTGGGATCGGCGCCCTGGTCAGTCCGTGGAATCCGATGGTCGTGATCCTGCCCCTGGTGCTGTTCACCATCCTCTGCGCGGCGGCGCTCGACCGCTCGACGCTGTCCTTGTTGGGCGCACTGTTGATCGGATCCTTCATCGTTCAGACCGACATCTCCACCCTTCCGGTGGTGGCCGCGGTGTTCGCCGTCGCCGCGGTCGGCTGGCTGGTCACCCTGTTCGTCGACCGGAAGCGGTCCCTTCCCTCCGATCACCGCCGCCTGCCGTGGTGGTGGGCGGTCGCCGGGGTGGCCGTGTTCGCCGCGATGTGGATACCGCCGATCATCCAGCAATTCACCAACCATCCGGGGAACTTCACGCTGATCTACCGATTCTTCACCAGTGGCCAACCCGGACAGTCGGTCCACGTCGCCCTCTGGTCGGTGGCGGCTGTCAACGGGATCCTGGTCGAGGGTCCCTCCGAGGTCATGAGCTCGCTCCTGGGTGTCCCGCCCAGCCACTCGACCATCACCGTTGTGGTGTGGATCGCGGTGGTGCTCATCGGAGCGGCGGTCACGGCCATCGGCATCCGCCAACGCCGCCGATTCGCCACCGGCCTCGGTGCACTGAGCCTCATCGGCTGTGGCGCCACTGTCCTGGCCGTCACCCATGTCATCGGGTTGGTCTTCGGCTATCTGGTGGTGTGGGAGATCGCCATGCCGATCGCCGCCCTGATCGGGCTGGGCCTGGTGCGCTGGCGGTGGCCGAGTCCGCTCAACCTGACCCGGCCCGTGACAACGTCTTCGACGGCGCGTCTCGCCCTCGGCGGCGTTGCCGTCCTAGTGGGGGTGGTGTTGGCCGTGCGGGTGATCTCGCTCCCCGCCCTGAGCACCGTCTCGGATCCGACGGTGGCCAGGCTCGACTCCCTGGTGACTCCTTCCCTGAGTCACCGCCCATCGGTGTTCGTCGGCGACAACGGCGTGCAGCCACTGCTCCTGGGGGTCGAGCAGTTCATCGGCCTGGTCAACCAACTCGACGAACAGGGGTACGACCCGAAGGTCAACACCGCATGGAAGGCCCAGTTCGGAACCAGATTCCTGGCCACCGGGCACGAGGCCTCCCGCGTCGAGCTCTCGCCGTGGTCAGCATCGGCCACCCGGTCACCCGGCTACGTGGGCCGGGTCGGCAACATCGCCGTCACCGTCACCCATCCCTGAGGTCACCGGCGATGGCCGGGTCAGGTCAGGATGCCGGAGCTCGACCTCGGACGAGAGGTCGCACCGTTCACCGACCGGGTGTCCCCGCCCGGTTGTCGGCGGCGATGCGGGCGACCTCGGTGAGGAGCCAGGGAGCGACGAATTTCGCCCCGGCCGCATCCACATGGATGCCGTCGGCATAGCGCACGTTGACACCGTTGATGTACTGCACGTAGTGGCCACCCGGATCGAGATGGGCGTTCAGATCCTCCACCACCACGCCGCTCCCCGCCTCGGCGGCCGCCCGGCGGAGCAAGGCGTTGTAGCGGTCCACCCGCTGGGGATCGTCCTCGGGCCAGGTTGACCCGTCGGCCTGTTCAGGCTGGTGGTAGTACACCGCGGTGAGCAAGACGACAGTCGCCCCGGTCGACCGGAGGACATCGATGGCATTCCGCATGGCCTGGAGTTCGGCGGCGTCGAAGTCCGGTTCGCCGATATGGGTCCACCGGCCGTTGAGCAAGCGGTTGCGCACGTCGTACTCACCATCGGCCAGCAGGACCACGTCGGGGTGGAACGCCTTCACGTCCGCCGCCCATCGGGCCGGCTGGGTGGCGCAGGGCACCTCGATCTGGCCGCCCCGGGTGCCGAGAATCCCCGGGTCCACCGTGCTGTGGAGGGTCGTCTCACCCACCAACAATCCACATCCGAGCACCCCGTCCCCGGCGTAGGACACGTTGTAGGTTCCCGAAGCCGGACCCAGCCCGAAACCGAGGAAGCTGGCTTCGGAGTCCCCGACCAGCAGGGCACGGTACGGTCCGGCGGTGCCGGCGGCCACCACCGGGGTATTGGCTCCGGTGCCGGGGTCGTGGGCGAGGGCGGGCGCCGCCGGGTTCAGCTTGCTACTGACGGATTGGGCGCTGAGCGCCGGCGCGGCGCCGGCTGTCGAGGCCACCAGTAAGGCGGCCGCCCCACCCACCGCCGCCGGGGTGACCGCCCATGCCGTCCACCCCCGAAGGATGCCCCGGCGAATCGGCATCTCGACCAGATGGAACGACAGCGCGGCCACCGCCACCGACACCGCAACCCGAACCGCGAACAGCGGCCAGCCGACCAGACCGGTCCGGGCATTGTCCAGCACCACGAATACCGGCCAATGCCAGAGATAGAGCCCATAGGAGATGGCACCCAGGTAGCGGACCGGACGGACGGAGAGACCGCGTGCCCAGGGGCTGTCGGGCACCAGCGCCACCGAGGCCAGCACCGCCACCGCGGCCAGGGCGACCAGGCCGAACCCACCTTGGTACAGCCAGCCGGTTCCGCTGTCGACGGTGACGGTCATCGCCACGATTGCCGCCAGGCCGACCCCCCCGAGGGCGATCAACGCCCATCTGGCCGCCGGCGACACACTGGCCGCCCGGACCAGGGTCAGCGTCCGGGCCCGCCCGCTCGCACCGCCGGGCCCACTCGCCAACGGTCGGGCCAACACGATGGCCAGGGCCGCCCCGATCAGCAGGGCCTGGGCCCGGGTGTCGGTCCCGTAGTAGACCCGGTTGATGCCCGACCCACCGTGGTACAGGTAGGCCATCTCCACCGCGCTGGCCACCGCACCGACGATGGTGACCGTCAGGAGTACCCGGAGGGACCGGGTCCACTTCATGATGGCCAGCACCACCAGCGGCCACACCAGGTAGAACTGCTCCTCGATGGACAGCGACCAGGTATGCAGCAGCGGTCGAGGGGTGTTGAGGGCGGCGAAATAGCCTTGGGTGCCGGTGACCAGATGCCAGTTGTTCCCGTACAGCAAGGTGGCAACCGCGTCACTGCGCAATTGGGCGAGGGTGTCGGGAGGGGCGAAGAACTCCGCGTAGCACGCCACCCCGGCCAGCATCACCAACAGCGCCGGAATCAGGCGCCGGATCCGGTGCCCCCAGAATCGTCTGAGACCGATGTGCGAGTTCTGGCGAAACTCGCCGACCAGTAGCCCGGTGATGAGAAATCCGGACAGCACGAAGAAGACGTCCACCCCGAAGAAGCCCCCACCGGCCCAGCCGAAGCCACCGTGGAAGAGCAGGACCAGCCCGATGGCCAGCGCACGCACGCCGTCGAGGGCGGGGATGCGGCTGACTGACGGTTCAGGTCCCCCGCTCACCGGCGTGGCTGCGGGATCCGTCTTCACAGGATCTCCCACCGGCGGATTGTAGCGTCGTACCCCCGCCGGTGAGGAGTCGGGCACGGAAATACGGTGACGGATCTCAGCCGGCGGCGAGGCGGCGGCGCCAGCGGGCCAGGGGCTTTTCGATGCCGTACCAACTGGCAATGGCAATGGCAAAGGTGACCGCCAGGCGGGCGGTTTCCGTCGGCCAGTACGACCAATGGGTGCCGTCGGGACTGATGGCCAGGTACACCGGGAAATGCACCAGGTAGACGGTGTAGGACAGGTTGCCCATGAATACGAAGAACCCGATCCCGGCGAAACGGGAGCCGATGCCCGCGGGACTGACCACGAAATAGGCGATGACCACCGCAGCGGCCACCGCGCTGACCGGGAGCCACCAGGCGGCGACACTCTCGGTGAACAGGTGGGTACCCACCAGGATCCACACCAGAAGCGCGGCGGACCCACCAGCGGACACCGACAGCAGACGGGTCGCCCAAGGTTTCCAACCGTGCAGGTACCCGTCGACGGCCAGCAGTCCGAGCAGGCACCCGATGAAGAGGGCGTCGGCGCGGCTGTCGAATGCGTAATACGCCCGCGTGAAAGCCACCGCATCGAAGTGGGGCGCCCGAAAGACGATCCAGAGGCGGTCGGCAATGGAGAGGGCGATTCCGGCGATGGCGAATGCGTACGCCAGCCGCCTCCGGTGGGCGGCCACCGCCACCACCATCAGCACCGACCAGATGACGTAGAACTGCTCCTCCACCGACAGCGACCAGGTCTGGGCCAGGTAGCCGAAGAAGGGGGCGTGACCGAACGCCTGGCGGTAGTCGGCGTAGTAGAACATCGCCGCCAAGGAGTCACCCCATATGCGCTGCGAGGCGTCGGCGACGTAGACGAACGCGGCGTAGACGGCCAGCAGGGCCACGGTCAGCAGCAACGGGGGCACCAGCCGGGCCGCCCGCCGGGTGTAGAAGTTGCTCAGGCTGATGCGACCGTTCTTCCGACCTTCGCTCGCCAGCATGGCGGTGATCAGAAAGCCGCTCAGCACGAAGAAGACCTGGAGGCCCGACCAGGCACCCGGCAATGCCCGGAAATTCGAGTGGTAGATGAGGACACCGAGCAGCACCAGAAACCGGAGGCCGGTCAGCGGAGGTCGGTTGCCCAGCCGGAACTGGTACCGCGGCCGGGCGTCGGGGTCCACCGTCGGGTCGGACCCCTGGGGAGTGGACACCCCGGCCGCCTCGGAGGGGATGACCGCAGCACTGGCGGGATCCCCCCGTCCGCCAACCGGTCGAGTGGGAGGAACGTCGTTCAACGGGGTGCGCTAGCGATGGCGGCCAACGCGGGAAGTACCTTGGGCGCCAGGTAGGCGCCCCCGTCGACGGTGGTGTGGATCCCATCCGGCTGGCGAACCACCTTGCCGTCGATCGTCCAGGTGAAGTGGCCGTTCGGGTCGAGATACTGGTTCAGGGGCACCACCCACACCGAGCCTCTGTGACGCGCGGCCACCGATTCGATGATGCTGTTGAGCCGGTTGACCCGAGCCGGTGAATCCTCGTCCCAGGGCAGCCCGTTCGGTTGCTCACCGCTATCGAAGTACGGCGCGGTCATCAACGCCACCCGTGAACCGGTCGAGGCGAGGATCGACACCGCCTTTTCGAGTTGGGCGGTCTCGTAGGCGTCGAAGGCAGGGTCGCCGAGGTGCTGCCAGCGACCCTGGTACATGCGGTCCATGGTCTCCCACCAGCCCATGACCAAGGCCACCACTTGGGGATGAAGCTGGTTGACGTCCTGGGCCCACCACGACGGCCAGGTCGGGCAGTTGGGGAACGGGTCACCGATCGTCCCGTGGTCGTTCAGCGGGAGGGCGACCGCGATGCCGCAGCCGACATGGGTCCGCCCCCCGATGGTGATCCCGTACTGAGCGGCCTCCGGTGCGATGCCGATAGCCACGGTCAGCGACAGGGAGTCCCCGACGAACAGCACCCGGGTGTTGCTGGCCGGCCCGGTGAAGGTGGTGACATGCACCGCACCCCATTCGGCCTGGGTGGCCGCGGCTCCCGCCGCCGCCCCACCGGCTCCGATGCCGCCGGCCGTGGCCACCACCAGGACCCCGACGATCCCCACCACGCTGACCGGTAACCAGGCGCGGGTTCGCCACGTTGTGAACTTCCGCTGCCGGATCGGGACCTCGACGAAGTGCCATGACAGAACCGCGATGATGAAACTGACCGCCGCCCGCAGCAGAAAAAGGCTCCAGCCCTCCAGTCCGGTGCGGGCATTGTCGAGGACCAGAATGACGGGCCAGTGCCACAAGTACAAGCCGTAGGAAATCCGTCCCACATAGGTGAGGGGCCGGATGGCGAGCAGACGGGCCGGTAGCCCGGTCGGTGCCCGGACCACACCCACGATGACCACGCCCACCATGAGGTCGGCGAGCAGGAACCCGCCGCGATAGGGCAAGGACGAACTGTCGGTGATGCGGGACCACTCGAACCCGAAGACGGCAGCCGCGACGACAATGGCCAGCGAGTACCCGATGGTCCGGCGACGGGTACGCCGGGCATCGACACCCTGGCCTTCCTGGCTGTCGATGCCATCTGCCGCCGAGACGGCCTCGATGGTGCCGGCGTCTCCCGCGATGGTGCCGGCGTCTCCCGCGATGCCTCTGGCGAAATCGCCGAGACCCACGCCTTGGCGCCGGCCGCCGATGAGCAGGGCCACCGCCGCCCCCACCAGAATGTCCTGTGCCCGGGTGTCGGTGCCGTAGTAGAGCCGGCTGGGGTCGAGGCCCGGGTGGAACAGCAGCGCCATCTCGATCGCCGATGCCGCGATGCCGAAGATGGTGATGCCGAGCAGCAGGCGAGGCGACTTGCGCCACTTGAGCACGGCCAGCACCACCAGGGGCCACACCAGGTAGAACTGCTCTTCGATGGCGAGTGTCCAGGTGTGCAGCAACGGCGAGGTCGTGGCCACCTGGGCGAAATAGCTCTGTCCCGAGAAGATCTGGTGCCAGTTGGCAACGTAGAGGAGCGTGGTCAGTCCGTCGACCCGGAGCGATCCCTGCGTCCCATCCGGAGCCAGGAGCCAGGCGTAGACGGCGATCCCGGCCAGCAGGACGAACAGGGCGGGGAGCAAACGGCGGGCTCGACGGGCCCAGAAGTTGCGAAGGCGGATGGTCCCGGACTTGGCCCACTCGCGCATGAGCAGAAGGGTGATGAGGAACCCGCTCAGCACGAAGAAGACGTTGACCGAGATCAACCCACCGGCCGCCCAACCGAAGCCACCATGATTGAGCATGATCCCCATGATCGAAACCGCCCGGATCCCGTCGAGGGCAGGCATGTAGGTCAGTTGTGCTCCGGTTCCCCGCTCCTTGCCCTCGGCGCGACTCTCTCTCACTGTCCTCTCACTCTTTCCCCTGGAGCGAACCGGATCTCGAACCCTTCGCCTGTCGATCACCCCGGACAGGTTCTCCGACTCTACTTCGGCGTGCTGAAGCCACCGGGAAGCAGATTGCCCTGCTCAGCGAGGATAATCTCGGCAGGCGGTTGGTACAGTGAGGCCGGTGGCCGTCCTCGCCCCAATCCGATTGCCGAATGAACCGGATGATGAGACGTCGGTCCACTCCCCCTCACCGTTGGTTCCGCTGGCTGTCCTTACCGTGGCCTTCGCACTGTCGCGGGTGGCCTTCTATCTGGCCGGCATCCGATTCGACGGCTCGGTACTCGATGGGACCAAGACCACCGACATGTACCAGCTGGTCGACGTGCATCTTCTCCGCGGCCAACTGCTCACCAGCGTGTGGCACCTCGAAAGCCAGCCACCGCTCTTCAACCTGTTCAGCGGCCTCATCCTCAAACTGCCCCACCGTCTGCAGCTACCGGCGGAGACGGCCAGCTTCCTGGTGCTCGGACTCGTCCTGGTGCTCGCCACCTTTCTCCTCCTCGAGGAGCTCGGGGTGCCACGTTGGATCGCCGTCGCCGCCACCGTGGTCCTGGTTGTCGTGGCCCCATCGTTCGTGCTCTTCGAGAACTGGCTGAACTACGCCTATCCGACCGCCGCGCTGTTGACCCTGTCGGTCCTGTTGTTGCTCCGGTATCTCCGGAGGAGGCGGTGGGGATACGGGCTGGCCTTCTTCGCGGCCGTCTCCGCGGTCGTCCTGCTCAACAGCACCTACCAGATCGAGTGGCTGGTCGTCGTGGTTGCTCTGGCCGTCGTCGTCGCATGGCGCCATTGGCGCCACGTGATGATGGTTGCCGCCATCCCGGTGTTGGTGGTCGGAGCCTGGTACGTCAAGGACGCGGCCATGTTCGGCACGACTTCGACCAGCAGCTGGTTGGGGATGAACCTGGCCCGGGACGTGCTGTACAAAGCCCCCCCGTCACAGATCACCGCCCTGGAGCGGGCCGGAACCCTGACCCCGTTGGCGTCGTTGCCGCCCTTTCAGGGCCCGGGCACCTACGTTCCCCGCTTCGTGAAGCCGGGCCATACCGGCACGCCGGCGCTGGACCAGCTCTACAAGGACGACGGCTCGCCCAACTTCAACAATCCGCTGTACGCCAGCCTCTCGTCGCAGTACCTCCGCGACGACCTCGCGTTCATCGCCGCCCACCCCGGGGAGTACGCGACCGACGTGAACATCAGCGTGCGCAATTGGTTCACCGCCACCGACCAGAACTTCACCCCGGTGGCCAACTGGCATCTGATCAAGGGATACACCCAGATCTACGACCGCTCGGTGGAGTGGCAGCCCCGGATCGCCCCGGCGGTGGCCTTCGTGGCGTTCTTCGGCCACAAACCGCCGGCCCTGGGCACCCTGTCCTACCAGGCGGTGCTCATGTACGGCCTCACGC
>Ga0307372_10006866_pt1 | contig 16501 bp, 14 predicted proteins | sample OX1MG_FD_202533 | JGI IMG/M metagenome (GOLD analysis project Ga0307372, IMG submission 202533) | Soil microbial communities from Risofladan, Vaasa, Finland - OX-1 | ecosystem: Environmental > Terrestrial > Soil > Coastal area > Acid sulfate soil | place: Finland: Risofladan, Vaasa | collected... | reverse complement strand
CACATCGTCGACCGCGACCTTTTTGCCATAACGTTTGGTGATCCGGCGGACGTCGATCACGGGCCTTGCATCCGATCATGTGGACACCGGTCGTTCGGACCGCGCGCGTGCCCCGTCGGACGTCCCCCCGGGGTCGCGCGAGATCGTATGGGGCCGACCCTACAAGAGGGTTCTGAAAGAACTCGGAAAGGCTGGCGTGGGGGGACGAGACCACAACCCGGCCCCGCGACGAGCCACACCACAACTACCGACTCAACCGCCGAGCGCGCCGCTCTGGGTCGGTCCCGGTGAATAGCGACAGCCGCTCCCTGCCGCGGGCGTTGTGTTCGATCTGCATCCCTCGCGCGCTGCGTACCGACGCTCACCGACGGGGCGTCGCCGCCGCAGCGCGCGCGGAGCGGGCAGCGTGGTCCTGCGTTCGGCGGTGGCTCATCCAGGCTTGCTGGGCTGGGTAGGTGGCGACGGCGATGATCACGCCTGCAATAAGGACGCCCCAGAGCGCGCCGCGCCGGCTGCGCGCGCCAGCGACCGTCGGCGCCGTGCGGCGGCGCCAGTCCGCGGTGCCGACCGGTAGCACTCGGGCCAGGTACGCCAGGATGTGGATGGCGATCAGCACGCCCCAGACGCCGAAGCTAGCCGCATGCAGGGTGAGCAGCGGTCCGCCGCCGTGTCCGACGACGATCATCGCGACGCCGCTGCCGAACAAGGACAGCGTCGAGGCGATCAGCAGCGGAGCCAGCAACCGCAGCAGCAGCCGCGGCGGCCCTTCGCGTCGGTATGCCTTGTTGGCCGTGTAGTAGCGCAGGAACCGCCAGCCCGTGCTGGCGAGCTTGAGCGCAATCGGGGCGAGCAGCAAGATCCCGACAAAGATGTGCACCGGCAGATATGAGCGCAGCGACAGCGTCGTCAAGGCCTCAAATGCGAGCAGGACGAGGAGGACCAGGCCGACCGAGGTCGTCAACCGCTCATTGCCCGCGGGCCCCCACGAGCGGGCGAGGGCGCGCCAATCGCGCCGCCACCACTCTCGAGGGACGGGACCGGGCATGTCAGTCACGCTTGCCCGTCCCTCGAACGGCACGGCCGTGACGCGCGGTGTCGTCCGGAGGTAGATGGCAAAGAAGTCCTTCATGCTCGTGACAGGAAGCGCGTCGCCACCTGAATTGGGGTTCTGGACGAACAGGCGCGGCGCTCCGGCGCTCGGACCCCCGAAGATAGCGAGCATGGGCCAGGCGGGATTGAGATCCAGTTCCATCGCGCGGACGGCGCCCGCGTGGACCCTGATTCGAGCGAGGCTCGGGGCCGTCTGGTTGGGCGCAGCCGCGTAGACGAGGTTGCCGTTGGCGTCGATCCCGAGCGCAGACCGCCAGATAGCGCGACGCCAGGGCCCGGCCGGTCGACCGGCCGCTGGCCTGCCAGGCTAGGACCCGGTGACGCGACCTCGCCCGGCCAGATCGGGCGGCACCTCGTTCTCGGTGAACTCGCAGCGACTCGGCGTTGGGCTAGGTAAGCACCTTCGGGGGCCTGGGCAGAGCTCCAGACGCCACGACGAACCGCGTGCCGTTCCAGCGGTAGACATACGTGTCAGTCCCAGAGCTGCCCCACAGGGCGCATATGGCGTTGGACGACGGAGTGACCTGATACCGCACCGCAAACTTCGCGGTGCCGTCGGCCCACAAGGGGCGCGACCCCGGCCAGACGCCCGCGCGAGGTGCCAAGCTCAGCGTGCTCGCTTTCAGTGACGTGCCCTCGAAGAAGTAGACGATCCCAGGATACGAACACGCCGTGCCGCCCTGATGGAGCAGGTCCACGGCGATCAAGTCGTGTCCATGACCGTCTGTGGTCGACGCGACGGCGAACGGACAGCTCGAGAATTCCGGACAATAGAAGTTCTTGGCCGCGACCACGCTCTCATCGAGGGCCTCCAAGTAACTGAGTCTCGACCTCGGCACGACCGCCATGCTCCGTGCGAGGCCGATTGCCCGGGACTCCAGCCCGCCGGTCCAGGTGATGTCGATCTCGATGTGCCCAGAGCTCCAGACGAGCTGCGATGGGACCGGGCGGCAGCCGGGACTGGCCGCCGGGTTGCAGCTCAGGATGCGCGCGAGGTGGGATCCGACGCGCACGGTGCCCACGGTCTGGACGGCGCCGAGGTTGCCACAGTTCGGGGGCAGCTCGACGATGGCGAGTGTTTGCCCGCCTAAGGTGTAGTTCGCGCTTACCGACTGGCAGTGGGCCTCGTACGGCGAGACGAACACCCCGCGGCGGAGCGTGAGTCCCGAAAGCGACTTCGGCGCGAGCACCGAAATGACCGCCTTGTGGGCCGCGGCGCTCCACGTCCGAGGCGGCCACGATGATGCCGCGCTCGCCCGGGGGAAGTTCGCGGTGAGGACCATGGCCGCGATGCACATGATCATCAGCACGGCGACACCGATCCGGACGAGCGGTGATCGTTGCTGCGAGATGATCGCACTACGGATCCGACAACCGCGCTCGTGAAACCCCGAGACCGGGTGATTGCTCATCTTCTCGCCCTCTCGGCGTGGGCCCACGGAACGCGATCGATGCCCGACGCTACATCAAGCACTCACGGTTGAGAACCGGTCGGTCGAGTAGGCAGTTCCTCGATCACCGGCTCGGCGGCATGGTGAGCCGATGACTCGCCGCAGTCGTATCCACGGCCCGGTAGCGGAGCAGCTGACCGTCCCTGAGCGCTCATCGACACGAGCGGCTCGATCGTCAAGACCAACATCGCCAACGCCGTCAAGTAGCCAGGCTCTCGCCTCGATACCGCCCCGTACAAGGCGATGGTGTGCGCGATCGGCGGTCGCTGGTCGGCCACGTCTGCGCGAGCAATTTCTTGCACTGCTCCATGCAGGTTCGCAGACGAGTTTGAATTTGTGATCGGGGTCGGTACCCACAAGCGCACCCACGCGGCTGACGTTTTGGTGCGATCGCCCGTCACCGCATGTCCGGGACTCGTCAAGCGCGCATCGCGCTTGGTGTCCATGTGCAAACGATCACCCGGACACGGCCGCTCATAACGGCGACCCTGCTCGCTCGCAGTGCGCTCGGGCCGTGACATCCCCACGCGCTCGAGCACCTTCCACACACGTTGATGTGCCATCCCAAGCTCCCCGGCGAGCAACCGCGGGCCCCAGCCGGTGCGCCGACGGGCACGCACGATCTGCGCTTGAGTACGCGCATCGAGCAGTCGTGGCTGGCGGTGTGGACGTGATGAGCGATCACGGTAAGCACCCAAGCCCCTGACGCTCGGCTGTCGAGGCACCTCGTCAACGCGTGACCCACTCCCAGGCCGTTGCGACGCACACATTCAGGGCCGCCGCCGCTCGACGAGCACGGCTCCGGCGTGGCGAATGGCACGTCGGGTCCGATGCGATGTTGCCACCCTGTGTGGTATACGAAGCACGGGTGCCGACTCCGCCCAACTGGGCGAGACGACGACTATCAGATGGGTCGTCGTGGCGCGTCTACGTGCTGAGCCTGTCGAGCGCACAGGGCACAGCCGAACGGAGCAGACGATGCAGCAGACGAGACTGGGACGCACCGATCTGATCGTCTCCCGGGTGGCCTTCGGCACGTGGCAGCTGGGTGGCGACTGGGGAGCCACCGACGAGGAGCTGGCCATTGCCGCCATCCGCCGGGCCGCTGAGCAGGGCGTCACGCTCTTCGACACCGCCCAGGGCTATGGCTTTGGGGCGTCCGAGCGCCTGTTGGCAAAGGCCCTCGAGGGTCGGCGCCGCGACGAGGTGATCTTCGCCACCAAGGGTGGGTTGCGGCCGACTCCCGGCGGCGGCGTCCAGCGCGACGCCAGTCCCGCCTGGATACGCCAAGGGGTCGACGAAAGCCTGCAGGCGCTCGGCACCGACTACATCGACCTGTACCAGGTCCACTGGCCGGATCCGGCCACGCCCTTCGAGGAGACGGCTGGCGCCCTGGCCACGTTCGTCGCCGAGGGGAAGGTGCGCCACGTCGGGGTCTCCAACTTCACCGCCGCGCAGATGGAGGTCTTTGGCGCCACGCTACCGGTCGAGACGCTGCAGCCGCCCTACCACCTCTTCCGGCGCGAGATCGAGGAGTCGATCCTGCCATACACGCAGGTGCACGACATTGGCGTCCTCGTCTACGGTCCGCTTGGCCACGGCTTGCTCGGCGGGCACCTGCGTCCGGACACCCAGTTCGCCGCGGGCGACTGGCGGAGTTCGAGCGAGGCCTTTCGGGGCGACGCCTACCGACGCAACCTGGCGACGGTCGCCGACCTCGAGCGACTTGCTCGAGAGGATCTCGGCATCACCTTGAGTCAGTTGGCGGTGGCGTGGACGTTGTCCAACCCATCGGTGCACGTGGCGATCGTGGGTACCCGGAACCCGGCCCATGTCGACGAAGCGGTCGCCGCCGCATCTATCTCGATCGACGACGCCGTCATTGGGCGCATCGACGAGATCATGCGGGGCGCAGCTCCGGTCGCCGGCCCGTCCCCAGAGGGCATGCCCGAGAACTGAAAGCGCCATCCGGTGAGCCGCCGCTCCTGCGGCCGTGCTCGCCACGGGGACGATCGGCGCTGCCAATGCCCGGTGCCCGGTGCTGTTGGGATGGATAGTGCACGTGGGGAACCGCATCCCGAAGCCGGCGGGCCGGCTCGGATACCTCGACGTCGTCATCGAGCGTCACGCGCCACCCGGTGCTCAGTCACGGCCGCCTAGCGCTGTGCGCGCGGCACTCACATCTTCCCGACCGTGTCCGGCGTCAACGGCGGCCCGCCACTGCTGGGACAGCGCAGTCAGCATTGGCAGCCTGTCGCCGCCGGCGGCCGCCAGAGCAAGGTCGACATCCTTCAGAGCCCACTCGAGCGGGAACTCGGACGCGAGATCGCCTCGTTCCATCTTGTGCAGCTTGGCGTCGGCGATTGGTGCGTCGAGGGGTCCGCCCTCGATCACCGCGGCCAGCATCGAGCTGTCGATGCCAAGCCGGTCAGCCAGCGCGAGAGCTTCGGCGACGCCCTCGATGACAGCAGACATGTATGCATTGACGACCAGCTTCATCCGGCTGCCCTGGCCGGCCTCACCGAGCCTCACGGTCTTGCGGCCGATTGCGGAGAACGCCGGGTGGAGGATTGGCTTCGCCTCGACCGGGCCGGAGGCCAGGATGAGCAGCTGGCCGGCCTCGGCCGGGCCCTTGCTTCCAGATACCGGCGCGTCCACGAACAGCACATCGGGCCGGAGCTTTCGCAGCTTGCCGGCGATGTCAGTCGTGGCAGCAAGGCCGATCGTGCCCATCTGCGCCCAGACCGCTCCCTGGGGGGAACGCTTCGACCACTTTCCCGTCGAAGATCACCGCGCTCACGACATCGGCGGTCGGCAACATCGTGATCACTATGGAGGCGCCTTGGACCGCCGCGCTGGGCGAGTCAGCCACCCGGGCACCGGCGTCGGAGAGTGGAGCCATCGCGGACGGTGAGCGGTTCCACACCGCCGCATGGATATTGGCGGCGATGAGATTGCGGGTCATCGCTGAACCCATGATACCGAGACCCAGCACGGCTACCGACGCGCGTTTCCCCGGGCCATACGTGTCAAGCATCGGAGTCTCCCTCACTATTCTCGGTGTTACCTGGGTGACGTCCCGGCGAGCGGTGTCAGAGCCCCGTGAAATGTGACGGTAGCGCGTCATTCCACGCGGCGCGCCATCCTGGCGTGTAGCACCAACCGCAAGTCGCTGGGGGGCGAAACGGTCGAAATTGGCTTGCGCTGGTCGGTCGGTGCTACGGATCGCAACCATCGACAAACGCTGCGGCGTCCTCGCAATGACGAGGTCAGCGGTTCGAATCCGCTCGCCGGCTTCAGTCTTGCGTCGTCTGAGCAACAGTTTCCCTGGTCCGCTGGGGGCTCACTGGGGTTGACCCCTAGGTCTCTAGTGATCGTTGCAACACGCCATGGTGTTCGCGACGATCGGAGAGTTCCTTGGTGGCAGTCATCGTTCGTTGGTGTCGAACTTCGTACTCCACTGGCGTGAGCATGCCAAGCGACGAATGCCGGCGCTGGCGGTTGTGAAACATCTCCAGGTATTCGAAGAGCGCGTTGGCCAGGTGTCGTGGGTGGGCGACAGTTCGTCTGCCTTTGAAACAATGTCCAGACGTGCGCCGGCAGCATCGACCTCAGAACCCCGTGCCGGCGATAAACGAGAGATTGCCCTTTGAGCAGCCTGTCGCTTCCGTACTCGTCGCGCACTTCCATCCATCGACGACGGTGTACGAGTTGTAGGCGTATCGCCCATGGACAGGGGTGCCCGTGCCCGCTTCGACATCCCTGATTATCCGTCGAGCACTCGTGCAGTTGATGCCGCTCGGGTCCGGCGGCGCTTTGACGTAGGGGCCACCCACGCTCCCACGCGCGCCAAATTCGATCTTGGCCGTCCCACCCAACTTGGCGTCGTAGTAACTCGTACAGGGGCGGGCAAGCAGTGTTGGGTGGGCCGCCGCTGACGCTGTGTGCTGAGCGGAACCTTGCGCCGACGCTGACTCACTGCGTGGGCCGCGTGACCCGATTGTCCAAACGTCTGGATTGCTCACTCCTCTCGGAGGCGCTTTAAGGTAGGTGATGGACAGTCGCTCGTATTCGGGTCCGCTCGGTCCTTCGACCGGGTCCGAAGCCGTCACCTGCACGCGGTAGTCGGGCGCCTGACCAGCCGCGCAGTCAGGAGAACAGTTGCTCATCGACGCATCGCCCGTTGCGACTGCTCGAGCGGCCCCCCAGTTTTGCCAGTGAAGCCCGACCAAGCTGTAGTTGCTGTCCGCGCAGGTCATGGTGAATGTGCTCGGCGTGGTAACGATCGCGCCGGTACAGGTTGTCAGGTACGCGGTCTGGCCTTGCGGGCTCGTTCCCGGCTGGGTGGTCGTGCCCGTCGCGCCACGTGATGCGCTGGTCCCGCCGCCGGACCGGACGGCTGCCACACCCAGAATGCCTCCGAGCACCACGACGACGATTCCCGCCACCAATCCAGCCTGAATCCATGCCTTCTTGCGCTTCGTTCGCTTGGCCTGCTCCCCGGCGGCGGCTCGTATGATGCCCGGTGGAGCTGGGTGGTCCCAGTCGGCGGCCACGGCAACGAGCGCACCCCGCAGAACGTTCGGGTCGATGTCCTTCAGGTACTCGGCGTAGAGACGCTCCTGAGCGTCGGAGAGTTCAAAATCCGGCCACGTGGACCTGATGGCATCGGCAATCTCACCGGGGTTCGTCATGGCCATGGGAGGCAGTCGAATTTGGCGCTCTCGGATTCGCGCAAGCGACCGAAGCGTAATCGTCGAAGGTCGGGAGGCGAATCAAGAACGTGAATTCCCGTCAGCACCTGCGAGTTCACGCGACACGCCTCACATGCGGTCCAGGAGTTCACGCTTCTTGGCCTCGAACTCGTCGTCGGTAATCAATCCCCGATCCCTGAACGAGCCCAGGCGCTCAATCTGGTCCAATGGATCCGGCATCTGGATGACCTCGCCGACGGGGGACGCGGAGGATTCGCCGCCGGGTGTGGGTCGCGATGGTTGTCCTTTTGCGGCTCGCCTCACGTGCAGTGCCAGAGCGTCGCGATGCACAAGATCTTCAGGGGCCGACAACGCCGGCATCCCGAGGTGGAGCCGTTGTACCTGCAACTGTTCAAGAAGACGCTGACCCGAGGTCTCGGCAACCGCAAACCCGGCGGTGAAGCGAAATTCGTCGCGCTCGACAATCACAAGGAGCGCCCACTGCTGCGACTTCCAGGTACTGCCGACAAGCGCGCCCCACAGGGTGCCCTCTTGTCCGCCCAGAAGTCCCCCAATTGCGGCGGCCTGGCGTGCCCGAACCGCGCGCCGCAAGGCATCTGGACGCTGAAGGGCGATGCAACGAATCTCCCGAGGCCGGAGATGCAGCAATTCGGTTCCGTCCTTGTGTCGATACGACAGCCCCGCGTCACGGGCAACAAGTGTTCCCGCATTCGCGCGTCCACCATGCAACGGATCGCCACCGAGGTAATCGGCCTCAGCAAACAGCGGGTGCATCGCTCCATAGTCGATCCCCGTGCGCCGTCGGGCGACAACCTCGTGGAAGAATCGACCCACCGTCTCCGCTCGATCATCACCGGTTGAGCGGGCGAGTCGACGCTCGCAGTCCCCCCTCCATGCCGCTCGCGCGGAGCTGAACGCCTCAAGCGTCTCTGGGTTTGTCTCGAGTTCCCATTCGAAGAGCGGAACACGCAATCGACCGTGTGAGCGGGCGATGACCGCCGTACAGAGCTCGTCGGCGTCCAGGCCGTCGTGGCGGGACAGGCACATGCCGATCTCCCGGGCGGCAGCGGCGAATCCCGGCTCCTGCTCGAACTTACCGAGCGCTTCAAGGATGCCGACTACTTGCGCATCGACGATGCTGAGCACCTCTGGATAGGCAAATGCGGCGACCGGCGTCTTCGTCTGAGAGAAGCGGCCGCCGATCTTCTTCGGTGGCCTACCGAGGACGAACTTGAGACCATCTGACAACACCAGGTACCCGGGCTGGCGGATCGGTGGGTGTTCCGGGTCGCCCCCGCGGTAATACGCGACGCGGGTGAGTCCCGGTGGCGCGGTGATCCCCTGCAAACCCGCATCGCCATCGGCCTGGACCCGTAGTCCGGAAGCTGCGGTGGCGATCTCATCGGGACTTGGTCTCGTCGGGCGAGTCCCGAGAATGAATTCCCGAACGACCATCTCCGCGGTGTCGATACCGACTGCTTCAAAGAGCCGTACGTATGCCGCCCGTTCGTCCCGTGTAATTGGAGGGACGGACCACGCTGCCCCAACTTGGTCGACAAGGTCCTCAGCGAATATCACTTCAAGCCCCCCGGCAACGATGCGCCCGTAACTTGGCCAGAGCCCGAGGCGACGCGATGCGATGCGAAGTCAATCATCTGCGTGGCGGGTTTTCCGGCTCGTAGAGAATGCCGCCGGAACGGCCGACGCGCGACACCGCTTAACAAAGTCGCACACCATCGGAACGTCCGAGACCGCAGTCGCGTCGCCTGGCCCGCCGCGTCAACGGCTCGTTTGCTCACGCCGATTCGCAGGTCAGCTGACGCTGGCTGAACGATCAGCACAGCGCGACCAAGCAGTTCGGCCATTCGCCACGCGTCCGTTGGTCCGTCGATCCGGTGCCCGAAGCGGGGGCTGGCTCGGCCTCGGGCCCGCGAGCGCGATCAACGCGGACGGGCTTGGCAGGTGAAGGATGTTGCCGTCTCCGTCAACCTGGCCGGCGTCCGCGAGGCCGCTCCCGCCGAGGTCGCAGACACCACGAGCCAAGCGGCGCGGATCGCGCTCGACAAGGTGACGCGGCTGAACGGATCACCCCTCGGCACAGCGTGGAAGCGGCAGCGGCCCGATAGTGAGGCCCTTGGGACGACGGTGACCGCTGCGGATCCCGTGGTTCGGGGAGCCCACACCCGGCGAACGGAGGCACCCATGGACACTCGTCGCCCAGCGGCCAACGATTCCCATCCGCGGTTCGGCTGCCGCTGGACGTACCCGTTCGCCGGATGGAAAGGCGTCAACGGATCCAACGTGCTTCCCGCTCCACCTTCGGGCGCGAGTCCGTCCCGGTGACGGACGAGGCGGTCGCGGCGAGCCCTGAGCCGAGCGGAGTCGCTGGCGTGTCCCGCCTCTTCCTTAGATCCGCGTCTCGGGGCGTTCGTAGAGCGTGACTCCGTGCTCGAGGATCGACTGCAGGAACGGCGACCGTGCGCGGTCGGCGCGGCCGGCGACCCGCTCTGCGGTCACGATCGTACAGGGGCGCTGGAATACCGGAGCTGAGGCATCCAGCCGCTGCCCCGGCCTTCGGGAGTCCGATCCAGGATGCTCCACATTGGCCACATGAAATCGACGTGGCGGGGATTCTGACCTGGCTCGGCGGGCACGAACCAGAGCTCGCTGCTCCAGACATGATGGATCTTGCCGTTGCGGCGAACAAACGTGGTCGCCATCGCGAACTGTTCCTCATCGGCGGCTTCAATCCGATAGTCGCTGTTGAAGCTTGTGTCGGCTGAGGACAACAACCGCACGTTGCGCCAGCCGCGCGCTCGGGCGTGCGCGCCAAAGCGCTCGATCGGCGCCTTGGTGACCACCGCGCAGTTGATGTGCTGTTCGATGTGCGGCACTGCCCCGTCGATTGCGTCGATGATCGACGTGCAGACGGGACACGGGACTTCCAAAGGAGCCCCTCGCGCTCCGGGCCTGAACATGAAGCTATAGATGAACAGCTGGTTCTTGCCGTCCTCGAAAAGCTCCGACAGACGGACGCGCCGCACGGCGCCGACGTCTGCATCCCATTCATCGAAGACGTAATCGGTCGGCACCTCGCCACCCGCCGGGAGCGCGCGTCGCTGGGCGGCGACGGCCTCGATCCGGCGACGAAGCTCAAGCTCAGCCTGCAGCAGGTCATCTCGTGCCTGGCGATACGCGTCAGACTCGCCCGGAAACCGTACGTCGTGCAGCATCGTGCCCCTCCTCGTTGGTTGGATCCCGATCGGTCAACCCTGCGCGACCCGATCCTGCGACCCCCACGTCCAGCGAGGCCGCCATCCGCCGCGGATGCGCAGGCACGTGCCGCCAGTCGCCGAGGCGATCGGCAAGCCGCGTGGACCCCTCGATGTCGGTGAACAGGAACGTGACGATCCCGGTGGGCAGGCCAGGCATGACTCTCACCAACGTAGGCGGCGCATCCATTGTGGGACACGCGGGCGGCGGCTGTCCACCCCGGCCCCGCGGCGGCCGCGTTGCCCGCGCGTTCGCACGGGGTCCGCCGTGGGTGTCTCGAAACCGCTCCACCGGGTGTGATCGGGTCGGCCATTGTCGCGCTCGATCGCCGATGACCGACCGTTCCGCCCCGCGCCCATCATCCCGACACGCGGGCCGCAGGTGACTGGCGCAGCTGGTCCGATCCGGAGATCACGCGCTCGGATGCGGCCGGCCTCCACCGGGTCTGAGAACGATCGGATCGCTCATGCGCCGGGTGCGAGCGGATAGCTCAGATCGTTCGCATATCCCGCCGCCGGCCCAGAAAGAACCGCATCGAAGATGTTGTTCGTCGCTTGTCGGATGACCGACTCGGCTGTCGGGTCGTTGCGCACGGTCGTGGTAACGATGTCCGGGTCGATCGCGAGCAGTGCTGGACTGGAATACACGGGGTTGGTGACGCATGACCCGTCCAGCAGGCACACCCAGCCGCGGGTGCCGACGTTGACCACCAGTCCGCCGCCGAACTGGGGGGCCAGGGCGATTGCGCTGCCGGACACGTAGCCCGCCCCCCGCTGTGGGCAGGGGAAGGTCGCCGCGGCCGCCAAGCGAGTGCCAGCCGGCATCGGGGAGCCTGCGCTCGGCGTGTCGGTCTCTTGGTAGAGCACGCCCTGCAGCTGCTGGCCCGGTGTGGCCCCGGAGTTGGCGAACACCCAGCCAAGCGACGTCGGCACCGTCAACGGCATCAAGACATCCGAACAGCCGAACTGCTCGCCAAGGAGCTTCTGCTCGGGCGTGTTGATCGGCGACAGACGCCACATCGTCGACGACAGCGTCGGGCTTGACACGTTCGGGTCGTTGTGGTTCAGCTTCCAGATGTTGAGCGTCCTGAAGGGGCCGGTGGTGGGCGACGGCACAGGATGCCAATAGATGTTGTTGGCGCCGAAAAAGGCGGCGTTGGCACCGCGGGCAAGTGCTGACTCGAAGTTGGTGCGCATGTTGGGCGTCCAGTACTCCGAGTGCGACCCAACGACAATTGCGGTGGCCGCACCGATCTCAGGGCTGGCGGAGTTGAGATCCCCGTCTGTCAGGTAGCTGATGTCCCGCCCCTGAGATTCGGCGTAGCGCGCCAGCGGGACATCCTCGCTGAGTATCTGTGCCATTCCGGAACCGTCATACGGGCGGTTCAGGCTCACCACGGTCGAGATACCCGTCGCCGTCGAGTAGGCACTGTTGCCGCCCCACGTGTTGTACATCTGGTCGGTATTGGTGGCCAGTACCTGCACCATCGGGGTGGTGCGGGTGTCATCACGGATCACAAGTGGGATGGCGCCAGCCGCGCCCGGGTTGCCGACCGGCACGATACGCAGCTCATAGATTCCTTGCGTCCAATCGTGCGGGACGGCCAGGGTGGCGGTCTCTTGCCACGGGGCAGTGACCTCGTAGGTCGTCGGGTCGACGTGCTCCCAGGTGGCCGGCGCAGACACGTGGAGGGTGGGGCTGGTCCAGACCAGGCGCCCACCGGAGCCGTGGTAGTCCCCGAACCGCCAGACCTCCACGCGGACGGGCACCGGCGTGGTGCTCTGGGTACCCAGGTAGAGGCCGACAATCCCGCCGCAGGCGACGCTGGTGTACTGGGCAAAGCCCTGCACGAGCGGGGCGGCAATCGTCGATGGCGGCAGCCATCCCGTACCGCCAGGCTTGGCGTTTTCCTGGGCGATGGTCGCCGCCGCACATCCGGTGTTCGTGCTGCTCGGCGGCACCAACGGGGTGGCGGCAGGGGCCGCACGCTTCGCGGCAGCAACCGAATCCGCCCAGACGGTGCCGTTGCCGATGGCGATGAGTTTGACCGTGTACGAGACGCCATCGACAAGCCCTGGGATCGTGGTGCCGGCCGTCGACACCGGTGTGGCGGCTGCGCAGGTGGCGCCCGCCCGATCGCAGAGCCGGTAGCTGTAACCGGAGGCCATGGCAACGGCGGCGAAGCCGTTGATGGTGAGCTGGCCCGGGCCGGGGGTGAGGGACAGGATCGGGGCGCCCAGATGCCTAGCAGTGATCGCATCGGTGCGTGCAGTGATCCTGGCCGCCAGAGAGGTATGCCCAAACCGGTCGCGCACGAAGATCGCGTAGCTGTACCGAGTGCCGGGGGCCAAGCGGGTGTCGGTCACAGCGATTGGGTGTGATCCTTTTGTCGGCACGCCCGTGCCCGCAGTCGTCCGCGCCGGCGCCCGTGCACCGATGGCGCGGCGCACGATGATCCGGGTGACCGTGACCCCGGATGGGGTGATCCAACAGAGATCGATCGCGGTCCTCGTGCGGCCGGTCAGGCTGACGCCGGTCACCGGTGCGACCCGATCCGCCGCAAAACGGACACCGACGGTTCGGTCCCTGGACATCACCGGTGCACAGGCCGTCGCCCTGCAGGCACCGGAAAACCCGGCGAACGCCGATCCAGCTGCGGCGGCCGCACGCAGGGCGACCCGAGTGCCGGTGACAAAGCGCGCGCCGCAACGGGCCCGACACGAGATCCCGCCGGGCACACTCGAGATCCTTCCTGCGCCCGTGCCGGTGACGGTCACCGCGAGCCGGAAGGTCGAACGGAAGCTCGCAGTCACCCCGAGGGCGGCGGGCATCGTCACCCGGCAGGTCGCGGTGCCCGAGCACGCACCCGACCAGCCAACGAAGCGTGCCGTGCCGACCGGACGGGCGCTCAGGGTTACGTGGGCACCACGGGGCTCGGTCAGCGAGCACCGTCTCGTGCAGGTCGTGCGCGGGGTGCCGACCACCACTCGGCCCGGGCCGGATATCACCACCGACAGCGACGGACTGGCACCCGTGGCCCCGACCGCAGAGATGCTGAGCGCAAGCCCAAAGCCGGCAATGGCCAGGCCCATTGCGATGCCGAACATGCGGCGGACTGCCCGAACGAATACGGGCAGTCGACTCATCTGAGCAAGGGAGTGGCGACGAATACGCACCCGTACAACCTATGGCGCGCAGGCCGCCAGCGCGCGGCAGCGCCCTACGCGTGCGTTCGGCGCAGGCACCATCGCCGAGGAGACCGTCGCGATGCGGGTGCCCGATCGGATCATGTGGAACCGAGAATCGATCCTCCGGGAACGCGGCACCTGATCCGTGCCGAACGCTCTCGCGGTCGCGCACCGCATCCCGAAATGGTCCGATGCCCACGACCTATCCGCCCCCGCGCCGAGTTTGGGCGCGGCTCCATCCCGCGCCGCGCCGCGGCGACTAACGCGGGTGCAGGGCCAGCGTGCGTCGTAGGAAGTCGTACTCGGCGGACAGCGCCGCGTCGGCGACGGTCATCGGCAGCGAGATGAACCCGTGCGGCGCCTCGGCCCAGATGCGCAGCTCGGTCGCATGTCCCGCGGCGCGCCAACGCGCCTCCATGAACAGCGTGTCGTCAAGCAACGCATCTTGCGTGCCGACCGTGAAGATCGCCGGCGGCATGCCGGACAGTTCTGCAAACAGGGGCGAGATGTCGGGGTCACGGCGCTGCTCGCGGTCATGCATAGGCAGAAACTGGTCCGCGAACCAATTCAAGATGGGCACTGAGAGCACAAGGTTGCGCTCGCCCCACAGCCGCTGGCTCGGTGTCATCGACAGGTCGAAGCCGCCGTACTGCAACACGGCCGCGCCGAATGCCCCGGTGATCCCGTGCCGGTCGCGTAGCCGCAGGAGGGTCAGCGCGGCAAGGTGCCCACCGGCTGAGTCGCCGCCGATGGCCAACTCGCCTCCAATGCCGAGTGCTGCCTTCCCCTCGTCCCCCAGTAGCCACAATGCGGCGGCTTCGCAGTCGTCCGGTGCCGCCGGATAGGGGTTCTCGGGGGCCAGGCGGTAGCCCACGCTCACGACCGTGAGACCGGTCTCGCGGGCGAGTCGGTCCAGGCGCGTGTCCTGGAGGTCGTTGCCGCCCAAGGTCCATCCGCCGCCATGGATGTGAAGAAACGCTCCCGTAGACTCCCGATCCGGTGCGATGATACGCAGCGGGACGGGGCCGCCGGGGCCGCCGATCTCAATCGTACGGGCGTTGGGCAAGAGCACGGGCGCAGGGAAGATGCCGAGACCCGCCCGGCGGTCGCGGCGCGTCTGCGCCGGCGGGACCGTATGGACCGCGGGCACCGTGGCCAACAGACGCTCGAGCTCGGCGTTGAACGCTCGCGTCTCGGCGAGCATCCTGTCAGGGTCGTACCCGGTCATTGTGCTGGTAACTCCTGTCGGTCGGATCCTCGCCGGTTCGCTCACCGCCATCGCCTTGGGTGGGCCGAAGTGAGCGGACACGCGCTCGTCGCACGAGTTCTCGTCGGTCTCATCGTCTCACGCGATCGTCGTAGTGCGATGCGGTCGCCGACGACCTGAACCGCCCCGCGGAAGCGTCGTGCATCGACGAGTGGGCAGAGGGATCTCCCTGGTCGAACTCTCTGTCGAGCGGCTTGACGTCTGGTTCACGTCACTATCGCGGCTCAGGGCACCACCGAATTCCTGGCTGGAGGTTGGTGCAGAACAGCAGATACCGCGCCCGGCCGCGCACGCGCGACCTCGACGCTGCTCGGCGAGCGGTGACGGGACATCCAGTGAGTACTGCCGCGTTGGGGATCGCGGCCAGATGTGGCGATGCGTTCGCGTGCTGTGCGGTCGTGGCGGCGGCTTGGGCAGCGCGCGCCAGCTCGTTGCGGGCGAACCGCCGGGCTCGCGTCCGGCGGTTCGCCCGCACGGGGGCGTGACTCGTACTGTCAGCGCTCGCCGCTGGGCCCGCGTCGCTCCCAGGGTCAGCCATCACCGAGCCCGAGCTTGGCGCGTCGCTCCACCGGCACGAGGTCGAGGTATTCGCGATGACCGTCGATAAAATCGCGGACGAACGGGCAGAACGGCAGCACCGCCAGTCCCTCGGCCCGTGCGGCGTCTAGCGCGGCTGTCACCAGCAGCGTTCCTAGGCCGGCACCGTCCTGTGACGGGTCGACCTCGGTGTGGACAAAGGCGATGACGCCCGGTCTGCGCTCATATTCGGCGAAGCCCACGACGCGCCCGTCAACGTCGATCTCGAAGCGTCGGCGTTCGGGGACGTCGGTCACGGTCGGTGTCATCGCGTCGGATTCTCGCACGGGCCACCCGGAAGCGCTCCACCGAACGGCACGGAGCGCTGGCACCATCACAAATGACGTGCGTAACCCGGCGGCGCCCGTCGTCCGGGACCAGGGACATGGGCGGCGGCGGGCAAGGATCTCGTGGACAGAGGTCGGGATTGGAATGCGCCACGTTGGCCGTTCGGGTTCGTCGTACGCACGCGATCGGGGGGTACGTGCGCGGCAGGACTCACACCTGCGGCGGTTCGCTCCCGAGGCCTGAATTGCAGGGCGTTTTGCGGGACGACGCTCTTCCATTGAGCAGCGGGACGTTCTTCCCGCACGGTCCCGCGAATACCCGGTCGCGTGTTCGGAGACTGCACGAAGCCAGGCGTATGCCGTGTGGCATGTTCATCATCGGACGCCGAGGGGGCGTGGCCACAGGGTGTGACCGTGAGCGAGGGTGTGGTCTGCGCGCGAATATGCGTTGACAGGCCACTCCGCTGCTGGGAGCCTGGCGCTGTCGACAGGCGAGCGCTTCAACGCTCCGAACAGAGCCCGGGCCGTGGAACTTCTCAGACGAATGAGCGCGAACACGGCGGACACGGTCTCGGCGACCGTTGACGCGACGGCCATCTACCGGCCCGGCCGCTGGCGCATCTGCGTGGCCGGC
>Ga0307372_10006862_pt1 | contig 16503 bp, 12 predicted proteins | sample OX1MG_FD_202533 | JGI IMG/M metagenome (GOLD analysis project Ga0307372, IMG submission 202533) | Soil microbial communities from Risofladan, Vaasa, Finland - OX-1 | ecosystem: Environmental > Terrestrial > Soil > Coastal area > Acid sulfate soil | place: Finland: Risofladan, Vaasa | collected... | reverse complement strand
TCATCGAAGCCTACTGTGCCGAAAAAATCCGCGAAGGCTCCTGGACGCCCAAGACCCAGTACAGCAATCGCGGCATGTATGAGCTGCTGCTCAAGATCGTGGGCGATTTGCCGGTCACTCGGCTGGATGCCGTGGCCGCACGTCGCTACAAAACCATCCTGCAGAAACTCCCGCCAAATCTTGAAAAGAGTCCTGCCTATCGGGATCTATCCATCCACGATGTGCTCGCCATGAAACCCAAAGACCTCATGACCGTCACCACCCTCAACAACCATCTCACCAAAGTCGCCTCGCTGTTCGGCTAGGCCGAGCGCAACGGCCATATCGAACGCAATTACTTCGCGCATCTGACGCTGCGCAATCCGCAGCGGCCGGATGAGGCGCGCGCGGCGTATACCGAGGAGGATTTAAGAACAATCTTCTCGACACGCCAATACCGCAAACATAAATTCAAACACCCGCATTACTACTGGCTGCCGCTCCTGGGAATGCATACCGGCGCGCGTCTCAATGAGTTGTGCCAACTGGAGATCAACGATATCCGCCAGCAGGATGGCATCTGGGTGTTTGACATCAATTCCGCCGGCCCCGAAAAACAACTGAAATCCAAAGCTGCTAAGCGGCTCATTCCGGTTCATCCAAAATTGCTCGACTTAGGACTGTTAACCTTTGTAGAGCAACTCCGCCGGCGCGGTGAATTGCGGCTGTTTCCAGAATTGCCTGTCCGGCGTGATGGGGCTGGTCAAAGCGCATCTCTCTGGTTTGGGCGATATCGCAAATCGTTAGGGCTTTATCACCAGACGCCGAAGAAGGATTTTCACAGTTTCAGGACGACATTAATCAATACGCTAAAACAAAAGCGGTTACCGGAACCTGAAATTGCCGCCCTCGTCGGCCACGCCACCGAGACCATGACGTTCGGGCGCTATGGCAAACCTTACAACCCGGAGGTGATGCTGGATGTTCTAAAACAAGTGGACTTCTCGAATATACTTGGTGATGTGAAATCTTGGTGATGATATCCGGTTCACCCCCACGCGCGTCCAGAATATCATCGAGAAACGGGGACAGACAACGGTTCCGGTTGGTTACCTGTCAGCCTTCGCCAGTCTCCCAGACTTACCTGGAACCACCCGCCGTTGCAGCATGCGAGTGATCTCCTCTTGGAACCGATCCGAGCACGTAGTTTCCGTTAGTGGCGCGCCCTATGCTGGCCACCATCTCTGGATCGAGATGCGAGCTGAATAAACTCCGATAGCTCTCGCGGCGGTCTTCGTCCGAGGCTCCGAGTCCCAGATAATCCTGGTGCGGCGTAACCACACGGTCCCGTTCGCCTTCCGCATTCGCGCGATAGCTGGACCAGCGATATTCTTTAGGGTATCCCACCATATCCGCCCGCACAGGATTCATCTCGATATACCTGTTACAGCCCAGCACATATTCCGGGTCGCGTGCCAGACAGGAGCGGTAACGCTCTTCCCACAGTGTTCCACTACGACGATAGGTGCGGTTGATGTACTGCACATAGCGCTGGCCAAGATGTTTCATCAGCAGACCCGCGCTGTCTTCCCTCGTGGGGATTAACAACAGGTGAACATGGTTGGTCATCAGCACATAGGCGTGGATCGCGCACTCATGCCTTTCCGCCTATTACTGAAGGGTGTCCAGATAGCGGCGGTATCCGTGGCCTGTCCCCTATTATTTTATATTTTCTGGGTAGTGATAGGGCAGTTTCTGAAATACTGATAACAACGTTTACCATGCTAGAGCAAAAGACAAGACGCGGCCCCACGATCACGCTTGGCGAAGACGCGCCTCAGCTGTTTTCGAAGCCACAGCGCGCATGGTAGTTGATCCGAAGGAAGAACTGAAATTAGGAGAGAAATTGCTTCACGCGTTCTAGCGTTCTCTCTTTTCTCGAGCCTCTAAGCTGATGGCCCCAGACCCGTAAAACCTTCCACCCCTTACGTCGCAAGAAAGCAAAATTGCGCTTGTCTCGACGAACATTGGAACTTATCTTTTCTTTCCAAAATTTGCTTGGAAGCTTGTCTCTCCACCGGGTAAACCGCCAGCCGTGCCAAAAATCTGCATCTATGAATACGACGCGCTTCTTGCTCGGTATCGCGACATCAGGCCGACCTGGGAGCTGGGCGTAATGCCTCTGAAAACTTATCCCGGCCCGACGAAGATGCCGAAAGACTTCCCTTTCGAGGCCGGTATCCTTAGAGCGAATCAGAGACATTATCTCGCTTCGCTTCTTTTTTGAGAAAATATCCACAAAACACTAAGGTCGTTTTTTCGCCTTATCCAAACGCTGTTGCAGATGCGATGTTAAGCTAAGTATGTCCAGACAATCTTTTTCGTTAAAAAGCCCCCTCGATTTAATATTTTCTATCGTCGAATGAGAGACTACGGGGTTTTTGAAGCCAGACACAACCCCCATTGATAAAAATTTCTGTCCCTCTTCAATGTCGTTCTCAACTATATCGCTATTCGCTGTCACCAAAAGTAGTCCGCTATCTTTCCCAAAAACCTCTCCCATCAACGGTTGGTCGTTTATTTGTGTACTGCTGGATTTACCTCTGACAGTCATAATATAGTGTTTTACCGCCTCCGTTGCGGCATGCCAATAATCTTTGTTTTCGTAATATGGTTTTGAGACCCTCTGTATTTCCGGGTGAAGATGCCTCCAATGTAAAAACGGATATTCCGGAGCTATACCGTGCAGACTCACGATAGCTTGTTTGCTCGTTTCTTCCGGTAATTCAGAATCTTTAACGAGAGCTCGAACAATAGGCTCGATTTTTGCCCTGATATCATCCGGCACTTTACTGAACCACTCGGATATATTTATTCCCGTTTTGCGGCTTAATTCGCGCTCTCTCGCTTCCGCTCTTTTCTTACGCCAATCCTGCTCAAGCCAATTCATCAGCCGGCGCAAATAGTCCCGTAACTCGCTTATTTCTGGATGCCCCCACCGAAGAGACTTTCGGTCCGTAGAAATAACGTCCTCTTCAAGATCATCTATAAAATCGACCTCCAGCCAGCCGGTCAGATAAGAAAAGAAGTGGCTTGACGTGCTTTCCGAGAAATATTCCGGGTCATTTACCAGTTTCTTCCTGGAAAAAAGCGTAACACCGCGCATGTTCGTTTTCGGCGGTATCGGTTTTTCCGTCGCGATGAGATGTCCTGTTATTTCCGTTCTCCGCTTATACTCCGAGGTGAATTGTATGTCGCCGGGCACTTTCCACTCGACTTCCTTTTTCAATTCCTCGTATTTCTTTTCGTTTTGAACGGCTATCGGGTCGCTCGAATTATGCCGAACCGTCACCTGGAATGTTCTGTCTACGATGAAAATCTTCGAGAGCGTGATCGCCAAACCCTCGGGGTCGAAGTCGCTCTCACGCTTCACGCCGCGAAGCGTGATGATCGTGCCGTGCAGGTCTGGAGAACATTTGACGTCCCTCCTGAGTATCTGCGGCTGGTACTCCCGCGCCGAACAACTCTTGATGTCTTGCCATCTCATCGCGAACGCGTTTTCCTTGCCGTCCTTCCTAGTAACGACCTCGATATTCTGAGCGATGCCGAAAAAGGAGAGTTTCCCAAGGCCTTTCTTCCCGATGATCTTTCGGCCCTTCGCAGTAATCTGGCGCCTCTCTTCGTCGCGGCGGTATCCACAACCCATTGATATTCAATTGGCACGATGCTTTGATCTCAGCAAGTAATTGAATTTTTAGAGGTGCCCTTAATGAGATAATGGGGACATTCTACTTTACTTCATTTCAAAAACCTTCAGCACTTCGTCGCCGTAGTGGTTGATGACCTTCACGGCGATCTTGCCGGATTCGGGCTTGGCGAGCGGGTGACTCACTGTGCTGTAGAGACTGCTCCAGGCGGCTTCGTCAATATCGGCGCGCAGGGCGCGCTTGAGTTTGTCGTAGGGTTCTTCGGCTCCGGTGAAGTAGGCGTGGCGCACGAAAAAGCTTTCGCCGTTGTAGGCGGTGTCGATGAACCAGCAGGCAATGTCATCGGTGGATGCGCTGCGAATCTCGCCGGTCGTGGGGTCGTAGACATCCACGCCCTTGATCTCGACAACGATGTGGCCGCCCTTTTCCTTGCGAATTTTCACATCCGGCTCGCCGAACACGGTGAACAGGTTGCCGGCGCCGGTTTTCTTCAGCAGTTCATCGCCCATGGCGAGATCGGGGTTCATGCGCGCCGGCAACACGGTGAGCTTGCCGTAGCGCTTGACCTCTTCGGCCACATGCGGGTCGAAGGCGAAGCCGCAAACGATAAGCAGATCGAAGCCCACGCCCTGCACGGCTTCTTTGGCCGCTTCTTTCACCTGTTGCGGGCCGACGGTGCCGTGCTCGGGGCCGAGTGAGATGGCCACACGCTTCTGTTTGCCGTCGACATCGGTGTAGGTACCCTGCGCGTTGAGCCAAGTCCCGGCGTATGGCTCCAGGGTGTCGAAGGTCAGGCGCTCGTTCTTCTTCGTGTTCTGCACTCCGGCCTTCTTCAAATTTTCGAGAATCATGCCGGCGAAGTCCTGCTGGCGCTGGGCTTCCTGCTTAGTGACGGTGCCATCCAGATTCTCGTCCACGGCCGATAGCACACGATGCGGCGAGAGACTCTCGACGGTGAACGGGCCGCTGACACGCAGACGCTTCTTGTCCTCGTAGGGTTGATCGAAGAGGGTTTCCACGTCGGCATGTTTGGCGATGGCAACGTCAATCGCCTCTCGCGTCATGCCTTCCTTAATGTCCGGGTTGTTGGCGATGGATTTGAGCGTGACGTGCGGGACGCGCTTATAGACAAAGCCCTTCTTGATGTCACCCTCGGTCTTGTAGGTGGGCGGAATTTTTCCCGTGAGTTCGGCTTCCTTCTGCACGCCCGCCGACGAATCGGCCAGCAAGTAGTACGGATACTTCGCCGCCATCAGCCGCGTGCGGGCCAGCGCAAGCGCCACACGGCTGGTGTCACAGGTGATCCAGCGCCGTCCCCACTGTTCGGCGACATAGGCAGTGGTGCCGCTGCCACAGGTGGGGTCGAGCACCAAGTCGCCGGAATCGGTGGTCATGAGGAGGCAGCGCTCGATGACGACACGCGAAGTCTGAACGACATAAACCACATCTGGAGGACTGGCAATGTCTGACCATACGTTGTTGATCTCATAGCAGGGGAAGTCTTTAATGTGTCTGGCGTATCTTATCGAGGCGCCGGTCTGAACAATGCGTCCGGCACGAGCGAGTTTATCGAGGCCGGGCTTTGTGGTGAGCCATCCCTTACCAGCGCTCGGGTAATAGTCCCTTTCTTTGAAGTTGTATGGGAAAAACGAAGAGCCTCCAGAACCAAAGGTGGTCAAGGTCGTGGGTTGAAAGACGCACCAACCATTGCTTTCGAGATTCTTGATCTCTTCAGTATCATTGGGAATCGGACGACGTTCGCCGTTTATGGAAATCATCTGGTCATATCGCGCCCCAGAGCCGTGTCCCACTCCGAGAATTTTTTCATTAAACAGTTGCCGATATTTTGTTTGCGTTTTATCTTTGGCGAACCAGAGAACGTAATCGCACGCACCCTTGAGAAACTCTGACGCCAACCCAGCCATTTTTTGAACAGTAATCAACGACACAAAATTCTCACTCCCAAACACCTCATCGAGCACGTTCCGCACGAGGTGGACATTCTCATCCCCAATCTGCACAAAGACGCTGCCGGTCTCGGTGAGCAGTTCACGGGCCACGGTCAGCCGGTCGCGCAGGTAGGCGAGGTACGAGTGGATGCCCAGCTTCCAGGTGTCGCGGAAGGCACGGATCTGTTCCGGCTGGCGCGTCGCGTCCTCGGCTTTGCCGTCCTTCACGTCACGCTTGCGCGTGCTCACCTGCCAGTTGGAACCGAACTTGATACCATAGGGCGGGTCGAGGTAGATGCACTGCACCTTGCCCTTGAGGCCCTCCTTCTCGGCCAGCGAACTCATCACCAGCAGCGAATCGCCCAGGATCATGCGGTTCGACCAGTGCCCTTCGTGGTGGTAAAAGTCCACGCGCTGGTCGAATTCCTCCGGCAGACCGTTGAAATCGGCGAAGAAGCTCGTCTGGTAGGCGGCAGCCTCTTCAGCCACGCGATCGCCTTTGGCCGGGGCATGGGCGCGCAGGTCTTCGATGATGGCCTGCGGGTGAATCTTCTCTTGGATATAAATTGGAACTACCGGCACCACTAAATCAACGGTGTCCTGTTCGTCCTTGCCCTTCCACACCAACTGCGGATCGAGCGACGGGTCGCGCGGATAAAGCAGGGTCTTGGGCGCCTTCTCGTCCTCGGCCATGAAATCGCGCAACTCCTCGGTGGGGATGTTGGCGCGCTTGTCCTTGTGCTTGATGGACTCGACTTGAGTTGTGGTCTTCTTGTTTCGTGCCATGGGATTACTCCGTCCTCGGCTTTGCTTTCTTGGCCACCGCAACAATGGCGTCCAGCTTCTCCGTGACCTCCGCGTCCAGGCTTTCTTTCGGCACCAAGCCGGCGAGGATGTGATAGTCGGATTTTCGCAATTGGAGCGGCAGTCCGAGTTTCTGGAAGTACTTCTTAAAAAGCGGGTCGAGAAACTCATCGGTTGCCTTGACTTCGGGAGACCATGGATCGGGTTTGTTGAGGGTCTGCAACGCCACCGTCACTTCCGCGATGGCCTCGCGCATCGCCCGCTCGCGTTGTTGGCTCTCGGCTCTCCCGAACAGATCATCATCGGGCAAGTCGTGTCTGGCGTAAGCGAGCAGAACGCTCTCCATGCAAAAATAGTTTTCGATTTCCTTGCGGCGCCACATTGTTTCGGTGAGCCCCCTGGCGGATTGAAGATCGCCGTCGAGACGGTCGAAGATGGCGATTCCCACAAGATTATTCTTGGCTTCCTGCAAACCGAAGAAATGATCGCGGGCTTTCTGGGGTAGGTTGGTCTCGACGTACTTCACAAACGGGCGCTCAAGGTATTGCTGCGCATCGTGACCAGGCGATTTGGCAAATGCCTGAAGAATCGCCAAGTCGGTGGAGTTTTCCACATACAACACCCAGCCTGTTTCTTCTGCCTGGTAATACTGATCAAAACCGATGTCCCGCAGCGATTTAAGAACCTGAGCATTACGATTATCAATTCGGTGGGGCTTGCCAACAAAGGCGATGACCACATCCCTATCAGCGGCTTCGTTGAGTACAACTTCCGAATGGCTGGCAGCGATAATCTGTGAGCCTTGTTGCTCGGCGATCCGGATCAGGAGGTTGTAGGTTTGGCGCTGACGCAATATCTCCAAATGGGCATCCGGCTCGTCGAGAAGCAGCACTGACCCGGGGTTGGCATAAAGGTGGGCAAGCAAGAGCAGCGTCTGTTGCAGTCCTCGCCCTGATGAAGAAAGATCGAGCTTGTTCCCTCGCTCGTCCTTGTAGGCCATGGTGATTTCGCTGCGCTCGACGATGTACTGCGGGGCCAAAAGCTCCACGCCGAATAAGGTGCGGATGTGCTTCACCAAATCATCCCAATGCCCTGAATCCTTGTTCTTGTAGATTTGGTGACAGAGGTTGCGCAGGACTTGGGCCGTTTGCCCCTGGCCGATGAGCAGACCGATCTCACCCGGCTCCTTTACGAACTCCCGGTCCGCCAAGCCGGACATAGGGGGAAGGAACGCAACACGCGCGCTCCCCACTTCGTCAGGAACGAACATCCGCCCAGGACCACTGCCAATCCGCAACGGCCGGCAATAAAACGATTCCTCGTTAGCGTAATCGAATTCGAGGCCGCAGGACCATGCCTTGTCGTGGGTGACACCGTCCACAATGATGTCCACGCGGACATTCTCGGTCTTTTGGGTTGGTTTCCCGTTTTCTTTGCTTTGTAGAACGTCCCGAACGTGCAGATCATGCCAGAGCAGGTTGGCAACCGGCACGGGAATGGAAACCAGGTCGCGCCGGTTGACGGTTACACCCGGCCTTTTCTCCGGGGATGATTTCCCTTTTCGTTTCTCATTCCAGCGCCGGACACCTATGTCCCACAGGGCGAGGGCCTGCAAAGCCGTTGTTTTCCCCGAATTGTTGGGTCCAATCAAAACGACGGCTTTGCCGAGCTCGACATCCACGTCGTCAAAGCGTTTGAAATTGCGAATTCTGATGCGTGTCAGCATACGGATATTCCCTTTCTGATTGCGTTCTGCGCGTTCCACGGGTCGTCAATCTCAAGAAACCTCCAGCGCCCGAAGCTACCGTGGTTGTTGATCGCCGGCACCCACAGCGTGCGCGCGGTGGACACCTTGGCGGCTTTGTCTTTCTTCTTCTCGCCCGTCACTTCGGCGATCAGGTTAAGCGGATTCTCCGGGCCGTGACCATCGTCCAGCACCACAATGAAGTCTGGGGTATATTGGTGCTCTTGGCCGTTGAGCGTGTACGGGATAGTGAAGCCGAGATTGTGATTCTTGACGTAGCGCAGCACCTCATCCATATCTTCCAGCGTCTGAGCCATCTTCTGTTCCCACGATTCCGTATCGGCGACCACATGCGAAACGTGACATCTGTCAGCGCGGGTGGCGTAGACAGGCCGAGTGGTATCAAAGTCCACATATCGCGTGGAACCGACGGTGTCATAAGGCCGCAGTATGGGTTTAATCGTCGGCGTGCCCGGTTGCGCCTGAACGATCGCCTTGTAGATGCGGTCGGCCGCATCGTGGGCGAATTCGATGAGCAGGAGTAATTGCGGGAAAGTATTGTCCTTGAACGTCACGCACTCAGCGAGCCAGCGCTTGGCGATACCGAGAAGCTGCGGGAAGAGCCACGGCCGGCCATTGCCATCCTCGTCCCGGAAGTATTTCTCCAACGTGAGCTTGGCGAGCAGAAAGGCTACTTCGTTTTCTCGCCTGCGCTTGAGATCGTCCAGCGTATGGATGCTGGTCTCGCCAACGATAGGATCAACCTGCACCTTGGTCGGAATGTCGGCGGTGGAGAGCGCAAGCTTGGAGTCCTCGGTGAAATGGGCCTCCAACTGTTCACCGGGAATGTCATAACGGTAACCGGCGAGTCGCGGGAAGGTAATCTCGCAGGCAATACGCTCTTCAAGCGATCGCACACGGGTAGGGATAGGACCTGGTTTCGGGTCGGGATTGCTGCCGCTGGTAGGGATGAATGAGAACGGAACGCCATATATCTCAGCATACTCGGCATCGAAGTGGCCTTTCCCGTTTACCGCATAGCTCATGCGCCGCAACGCCCGGCCCACCACCTGCTCGCAGAGTAACTGCGTGCCGAAGGCGCGCACTCCGAGGACATGAGTCACGGTGTTGGCGTCCCACCCTTCCGTGAGCATGGAAACACTGACCACGCACTTGACCTGTTCGCCCAGCAGGCCGCGCTTGCCTACGGTGTTCATCACCTCGCGCAGCAGGTCCTCGTCGGTGAGCGATTCGGCGTCGCGGCCGGGGAAACGGGCGCGGTACTCAGTCTTGAATTCCTCGATCTCGCGCGCGGCGATCTGCTTGAACTCATCGCTCATCCCTTCGCTCGATTCGAGTTGCTCGCTATCCACCAGGATCGTGCTGGGGCGGTGCAACCAGCCGCCCTTTTCATCATCGTTGCGGAAGATCGGCAGGGCGCCAGCCTGGACGATGGTGCGTTCACCGATGGGCTTCTCCCAGCCGGCGACGTAGTCGAATACCAGTTTGGACACGTTCGTGTTGTTGCACACCACAATAAAAACCGGCGGGGTGATGCCCTTCGCCTCCGCCTCGGCGTTGCCCTCCCACAGGCGGTAATACTTCTCGTAATTGCTGTAGAGACTATGTAGCGCGCCCTGAAGCTCTGCCGGAAGCTTCGGCTCGCCGCTTACGGCGTCGGTGGAACGACCCTTTTTGGGGAGTTGCTCACGGATGCGAAGCCACAGGTCGCGGTAAGTGGGTTGCTCGCCCTGCATGGAATCGTCGGCCACGGGTACACGCGGCACCTTGACGATACCAGCCTCGATGGCATCAATGAGCGAGAAGTCCGACACCACCCAGGGAAAGAGCGTGCCTTCAGGCCAGCCCGAGCCGCGCAGAAAGAAGGGCGTGGCGGAAAGGTCGTAAATCGACTTGACGCCGATCTTGGCCTTGACCGCCTCGATGCCGGAAATCCATACACGGGCTTCCTCGTCGCGCTTCTCGGCCTCTCGGCGTTCGTCGCCGGTGAGCTTTTCGCCTTCGCCATCCGGTTTGCGTCGGTAGCAGTGATGCGCTTCGTCGTTGATGACGATGATGTTCTTCTTATTGCCCAGCTCGCGGCAGACACGGCGCACCATCTCTGCGGGTGATTCGGTGAATGCGCTGTTTCCACCATTGGCCAGGATCGCTTTGGTGAGCTTTCCCGCCGCTACCTTCTCGCGCAACTGGAAAGTATGAAAGTTGGTGATAAGAATCCGGGCCTGCTGGAGCCGTTCAAGCAGATCGGTTGAAATGATGTCCCGCTGGCGATAGTAATTGCTCGGGTCGTTTGGCAGCAGCACACGCAGGCGGTCGCGAATGGTGATGCCCGGCGTGATGAACAGGAACGTGTCGGTGAAACGGGCGTCCTGTGGATTGGCAAGCTTGTTGAGTGCCTGCCAGGCAATGAGCATCGCCATGACCACGGTTTTGCCGGAGCCGGTGGCCATCTTGAAGGCCATGCGGGGAAGGCCGGGGTTCGATGAGTCGTTCGCCTCGCGCAGCTGGTTCTCGATCCAGGCATCGCCATATTTGTGCGCTACTTCGGTGAGGTAGATGGCAGTTTCCAGCGCCTCGATCTGGCAGAAGAACAATTTCTTCTCGCGACCAGGCTCAGTCCAATAGGCAAGCAAGCTGGCTGTCCTGGACGTCACACCCACATAGCCGCCAGTGCGCCACTGCTTTACCCGCTGTCGAATCTGATTGACGAGGCGGTTCTCCTCGACGCGGTCTTGCGTCCACTCGGTTTCGAATTGAAGTTGCTTACCCTTCTTTTTCGGGCGCGCAATCGGGACGAAGTACGAACTGCTGCGCCGGCCAGAAACGATTTCGTTGGTAATGCCATCGCCGGTGAAGCGGAAGTGCTGGTCTGGCTCCGCGAAGGGCGAGTTGATGACCGGGTTTTCGATAATAGTTTGGGACATCGGTCTTACCTTATCAGCATGTCGGCTTCACTTACTGATTTGTTGAAATAGCCGATGCAGAAGTTGACTCGGTCGGATAGTTTGATGGTTTTCTGAAGCGCCGGGAGGAGTTCTTTTCCTATGTTTTCGAAGATTCTTGGCATTCTTCCCCTTCAACAGCTATCTTTATCAACGGGGCCCCCGGACAAATTCTCTCCCGGTCCCATGCCGGTAACGATCCCGGGATTTTTATTGCCTGCCGTACCCGTCTTTCCCAGCCTCTCGTTACATTCTGGTCCGGAAAACACAACGGAACAAGGGTTTATTCTGTTTGCATGATGGCGAGGACATAGAGCCACGATGCGCTTTATCCCGAAAGGGAGTCTGCCGGAGCGCCCGCCTGCGCGCCGTGCGGGCAGGAAGCGCAGGCAGTCTCCCGATTTGTCTTCAAGGCAGGAGCCGGCTGCTCCGAGCAGCTTGTTGATCTTGATGCGAGCTGTGGCTTCCTTCATTATCTGCTGCACCCGGGCGAAGTTGGCGTTGCTCGCCAGCACCTCATTCAGGCCATCCGGGCCTGACTCCTGCGCGGCTCGGATTTCTCGCGTTCCCGGAGCCTCGGCAGGCGCCGAATGGTCGATCCGGCTTTCGCTTCCGCCAGCCGCAGCTCGTACAGCTGCTGCAGGTTCAGCCAGAACTCGGGACTGGTGCCAAAGAAATGCGCCAGCCGCAGGGCGCTGTCGCCGGTAATCGCGCGCTGGCCGTTCAGGATTCCGGTAATCCTGTTGGTCGGAACCTTGAGCCGCCGGCCGAGTTCGGCCGCGCTCATGCCCAGTTCCTTGAGCTGCTCGGCGAGATGTTCGCCGGGATGGATAGCGGTGCGTGCCATGCTTTGTTCCCTCAGTGATAGTCCACGATCTCGACATTCACCGGCCCGGGCGACCGGTCCGGCCATTCGAAGCAGATGCGCCATTGATCGTTGATGCGGATGCTGTACTGCCCCTTGCGGTCGCCCTTCAATGCCTCGAACCGGTTACCCGGAAGAACCGCGAGGTCCTTCAGTGACGCCGCCGCATCGAGTTGATCGAGCTTCATTCCGGCCTGCCGGGAAAACCCGGAGAATGCCTTGATGTACTTACCGTCCGCGAATTCGCGCGTGCGTTTGTCGCGGCAGCTCACGATCATGGGTGCAGCATAGCAGCCACTTAGCCGTTACGTCAACCATAACGCTCGGAATGGCCGGGCCACCCGCCAAGCCGCTCGCGCCCCGCCATGCAGAACTCGAATTTGATCATTATTTGTTGATTTCCATCGCCTTTTGACCCACCGTTTTCATTTACGCTGACCCACGCAATACGTGCGAATTTCTATCATTATCAACGGCCAATGCTGGACAGCTTGGGTCAACGAAGTTTGAAATAGTGGGTCAACTTGGGACGAAATTCAACACCCACACCATTCCGCCACAGCATACATTGAGACCCAGTCGATGCCGCCTTGTGAGATTGCTCTGGAGAATTTCTGTAAGTCAAATTAAAGGTGGTCATACTTATGTATCAGTCACAATCATTGTCTGGTGATGCCTAGAGCCTTTAGCAGGCTCCGTGCCCAATCAAGTAGCACTTGCCATAGTGTCCGGTTTTGAGATGAATAGTAGGCATCACGGCGAGCATCCTCGGTTGCGCGTCCAGTTGCGATCTGCTCAGGTGTCCATTTGGCGGCCCACTGAACCTCGCCGTTCGTGATGAAATAGTGAGCATTACAGACATTCCAATTTCCAACAGAAGGCCTGAGAGTGGGACCGCGTTTATCCATCCGTATTGAATAATTTGCAGGATCCACAGGTAGGTAAATAACGTCACCGCAGCCGCATGCGCAGACGTGCGCAGAGATTTTAAATTTCTTAGACAAATACATGATCCCAGGCTGGAACAAATCTGGGAATTGTTCTACTTCGAGGATATTGTATTTCATACCCTTACCAATCCAATTTGAAGAGCCAAGCGAAATAAAGCTTTGATAGTAGTGACGCTCATCGAAATAGAAGCCTCGCAACTGTTTGTAGCGAATCACTGCCAACGCGGCGTTCAGTGCGTTTAGCTCAGCGATCTGGACGAATACGCGGTAGATATTGTTCTCATTATGCCGATCGAGCGGGACCTCCTTGATGGCGACTGGCGAGCTCCCTCGCGTAAACAGAGTAGTCCGAATCAGCCCGTCCAAGCCATCTGCTTCTTTCTCGATCCCCATGCCTACATCGATAAACTGGACACCAAGGCTTATCAGCATATCGCAGATTTCGTTTCGCGACTCCCCATCATCGATGCACACGAAAGCGAACGTCGTGTTCTCGAACATGGCTTCATCATCTTTACCAATTCGCTTGTTGTGGAAGTAGAGTCGATGGCGAAACGGCTCGTACTTGCGTCGATAGAGTTCCGTCTTTGGTTTTCCGAAATCGTCGAAAGGAACCTCACCCGGTGATCGAAAACCGTTGTGCACTGCGAAAACATCGAAGTCGTAGGCATCGATCGTGTTTACTGAGGTTTTCACCATAAAGTCTAAGACGAAGGACCCTGTTCCGCCCAAGCCGATGATTGCGATTCGTTCATTGGCAAGCAGTTTGTTCAGATCCAGAATTTCTGCCTTCGCGGAAAAGGTATCCTGGACCTTAAATGGCGAGGTGTCTTCAGGCACACCATACACGGCACCAGTGAGTGGTGTGACATTGCACTTGCTCTGAGCAGGCGCGGAGATGAGAGCAACATAGTGCTCGATCATTTCGCTGTAGGTTGAATAGTTCGTTTTTGGCAAAGGTTTAATCGAAAGATGCCGCGTGTAGGTTGTATCGCCCAGCGGAACGTTTACAGCCCCGCCCGTGCCTAGGGGAATCGCACTGCCATCGAGGTAACACGGTTGCGAACCGTACCAGTACATCTGATGGTTATGCGGCGAGCCAAGTATCTCAGGCGTGGGCTGGTTCAGCGGAGCAGCGAGCCTGCCCTTATGGCACTGTCCTTGTGCGTCCAGATAAAAAACGTCGTTGACAACGACATGTGCGCTGATAATCGAGAGCGAATAGCGTTTTCCGACCAGCCGCCTCAGATCCTCAAGATTCTCCAGTTCTTTTGACACGGAAGCTCATCCCTTTGACGATTTCAACGGAGTCGCCCTTGGAGACCGTCCCTTGCTCGTTGCCCTGGCCGTGCTCATAAATGATGCTGTAGGTGGCATTGGGAAACTGTGCGAAGTCCGGGTATGCGATCTCCACTAGCCGGGTGTAGGAAATTTTTCCCTTCGGCTCGTTGTAAGGTTTTGTGTTTACAAATATCTCGACTAGTTGTTCGGGGCTCATTGCTTTCTCTCCTTTGTCTAGTGAATGTTCCGCTCAAGACATATTTACTACCACATTTCTTGAAACTTTGTGGGTCACTGATATCAGCTGGTATGAATGTACGGCCATCGTCGGTAAGGGGTATCAGTTATGTGTTGATTTCGATCGCCTTTTGACCCACCGTTTTCATTTACGCTGGCCCACGCAATACGTGCGAATTCCTATCATTATCAACGGCCAATGCTGAACGCTTGGTCAACGAAGATTGAAATATTGAGTCAACTTGGGACGGAATTCAGCAGCTAGGCTCCCTGTTTGATGATTGGCATTAGCGTAAGCCTGGTAGCAGCTAAAAAAACATCGAGCTCCGTAATGAGCGACGCTCGGGATTGCAGCACTTCTGTCACCAACACATCCCGGCCGCGGGACGTGAGGTCGGCAAGTGTATTGATGTGGTAGCTATGCATTCGTCGGCAAAAAGCCATACTCAAGGAAAGCGTTATGGATATACGGATTTGATCGTGCGGTTGGGTGGCAATGAGTGTTTTAATTTCTTTCGGGGTCAAACCCACATCCGGTCGAAGCCCAGTAATTTCGGCATGGGTACGCGATTCTGGTTTCAAGGCATGCTTGAGACAGAACTCGTAGAGCTCCTGTATGCCCTTGTGACCCATGCTGCCAGCGGTTGCCACTCGCTTTAGCGATATCTCGGATAACTGACCAATGGTGGTAACACCAATACCAACGAGTGCGTGCTGAACACGCATCGACAACTCTGTGTCGCTGAGATTGGTCTCGGGGCTTATATCCACGCTGTATTTCCGTGAAATATCAAACGTTGGCAAATGGTGTGTTGCATAATGAGATGTACTCTTCTGAGTAAAGCGAATACTACATAATATAGGTCATAATTAGCGCCATAGGCGTGCAGACTGTAGTCTTGGAAGATTAAGTAGGTTTTTTCTTAGTTAAAACTCGGGTTTAATCTGAGTCCATATTATTTTGGTGCCGCCCGGAGTGGTGACACTGGCAAACCGGCCAGTGTCGTGATGGGTGGCCGTTATGGATAGCTCTCCATAACCATAACGGCGTTAATCGACGAAGGGTACCACCAGCGCATTGCAGAAATCCTTCGCTGACGCCATCGGTCGCATCGCTGCAACAGCCGATGCGAGATCGCCTTCGTCCGCTGTCATGGGCATTCACCCTCGCTTAGACGCTGCGCTCGGGCCTCAGAGATCCTACGACAGATCGATGCCAGGGATAACCTGCGGCGGTGATGCCGCTCGGTGGTCGGATCACGTGAGCTACCCGCGCAACCGCAGGGCGAGGCGCGCCACCATCTGAACCAGGGTGTATAGCGCGCCCAGGGCCATCGCGGCCATCAACCCGCCATCAAAGTCCAAATTCTTAAGCCAAAAATTGACAAAATCAGCAGGTAACTGATCTGCTCCCGAATTTATGATACTTCCGGGCCTAACACTGAAGCCTGCTCAAAGGCTTCGGGTTTCATACCACAGACGGCCACGAGATGAAGCGCAACCGATTTACCGACGGTATACAGAACCTCGGATATCCTCAATTATGCTTGCCTCTATCCTTGCCACGATCCTTATGCGATGCTCACCGCGATGCTTACGCCGGGCGTCACGACCGAGTCGATACAGTGTCAAACAGGCATCAATGGGGCGTCGGAGGAGCGTCAGGGCCTCAATCACAACAACAATGTGATTTTGCACGGCAAATTACCGTGGACAAAGTGACAATTCACTGCTACATTCGATCCAGGTGCGCTGAGCTTCGCTCTGTGGCGAATCAACGAGTTAGCAAAATTGGAATGCAGTCCGACCGCTTCCCGCCGCCTCCACCATAAAAATCAAAAAGGCCACCCCTGCGGTGGCTTTTTTGATTTTCGTGCCGAAGCAGTGGTATCGAACCCGCGTAGCGGGTGAGATTCCATTTGGCAGGGATGCCAAGGTGCCGCGGAGCACATGGATGTGCGGGAGCGGCCCGCCGCCTCCACCAACTTAAAAGGCTGCCGTTAGGCAGCCTTTTTTACATTACA
>Ga0307372_10006861_pt1 | contig 16505 bp, 14 predicted proteins | sample OX1MG_FD_202533 | JGI IMG/M metagenome (GOLD analysis project Ga0307372, IMG submission 202533) | Soil microbial communities from Risofladan, Vaasa, Finland - OX-1 | ecosystem: Environmental > Terrestrial > Soil > Coastal area > Acid sulfate soil | place: Finland: Risofladan, Vaasa | collected... | reverse complement strand
CGCCCTTCAGCTTTTTCTTGGTGATCCCGTTTCTCGAATTCCCACTATGGTGGCCGGCCGGATCATGCTTCTCGTAGCCCACGTGCTCCGTCAGTTCCGCTTGCAGCGCCCGTTCCAAAATAGCCTTGGTTAATTGCTTCGACAGTCCCTTCACGCCGATCATGTCTTCCGGCTTCTTGTAGCGAGGAAGTTACGGGCCATTTTGTCATAGCGGGTAGCGATGGCGGGGAATTGCTTCAGCCGGGCGAAGAAGTTTTCGATCAGGTGGCGCGCTTGGTAGAGTTTCCGATCCTACGTGTGAGGATTCTGGCCGTTGCTGCGGGAGGGAATGACTTGCCCGCCTGTTCCAACGGGTGAATCACGCGTTGGTAGATATTGTCGGCGATCATGGCATCGGCTTAGATCTCCGGGAGCAAGATGTCGGCACGCTCCAGATCGTGTGCCTGGCCCGGCGTAAGGGTGAAGTTGGTGGGATTCCCCAACTCATCCACGGTGGCGTTAATTTTGCTGCTTAGCCCGCCCCGGCTGTGCCCGAGGACTTGGTTGTCGCCCCCTTTTTCTGCATCCTCGCACTGTGCTGATGCGCGCGAACGATGGTGCTGTCGATCAAGGCGTATTCGTTGTCCGCATCCACAGCCAAGCGTTGGAAGATCTTCTCCCAAATGCCGCTTCCGGCCCAGCGGCTGAAGCGCGTGTGCACCACCAGAAGCCACCGAACCGCTCCGGCAAATCCCGCTACGGAATCCACGCCCGATAGCGATACAAAACAGCATCCACAAACAGACGATTATCTTTGGCCGTCGCTCCCACCGTTTCTTTCCGCCCGGCAGCAAATCCTGAATCCGTTCCCACGGATCGTCGCGCAATCCGTAACGTCGTGCACGGCATGCAGCCAAATTCATAGCTACCAAGAGGGACCCGCGTTTCTCCCAATCAGGTCGTCCCACAAACCAGTTGAAGCAACTATGGTTTCTCTCGCGGGCTCTTGCCGGTGCAGTTTCAGTCTGGGGTGTTGAATCGCGAACTGCCATAAAGTTGTGGAGTCAATACGACCTGAGGAGAGTTTTGAGCAATCCCGTGGCACAAAGCTGCTGCGGCAGACGGGAGTCTGCTCTACATGTGATGACCGTTTACACAGACCTTTTTACCCGTTTACCTCGCCGTTTCCATGATCTGCCATCAATTGATGGCATACCCCGGTCGTTTGTTGAAAACGGCTGCATGTTATTCTGAGGGTGTTTCCTGGGAAAGACCGTTCTCACGATCATTCTCTGTGAGTGACGAATCTCTCTTCGTGCGCCCGCCAAGAAACAGAGAGACTGCCGGGTCACCGCATCTATTTTTCGACGGCGAAATCGTCCACAACGTTGTAGAGGAATTCGATGCCCTTGCGGAAGGAATCGAGCGGAATGCGCTCGTCATTCCCGTGCTTCCGGTCCAGATCTTGTTGTGTCATGGGGAAAGGGATCAGACCGTAGGCCTGTACGTTGCGGAGCCGAAGCGGCGTGGAATCCGTCGCACCTGCGGACATCACCGGCACCACCGCCGCGCCCGGAAATTCCCGATTGGCCACTTGCGCGATTGTTTTATACAGGTCCGACGTGAGCGATGCGGACGGAGCAGCCTCGCCGGCATTTGGCTCCACTTCAAACTGCACTTCCGGATCGTTCACGAGCTGTTGAAGCTTGCTCACCAAAGGCTCGACCATGTCTCCCGGAAGCAGCCGGATGTTCAACACGGCACGCGCTTCCGCCGGTATCACGTTGGAGCGGATTCCCGCTTGCAGGATGGTTGGTGAAATCGTGTCTCGCAGCATGGAGTTCCACATGGGATTGGCATCGGAAATCCAGCGAGCGGCGTGATCGCCACGGTCGGAAGTTTCAAGCGCACGCATCCACTTTCCGGTGTCTTCGTCCTCCACGGGAGCAAGGCCTTCAAAATACGCACGCGTCACGGAGTTGAATTGTACGGGAGTCTCGTAGACGCCGATTTTGGCGATAGCGGCGGCGAGATGCACGACGGGATTGTCTTTCAGCGGAATCGAGGCGTGTCCCGAGGTTCCTTTGGCGATCACGTCCACGTTCACCGGCACTTTTTCGCTTGCCTGGACGCCTACGTATTGAATCTTGCCCTTCGATTCGAGCACTATGCCGTCCTCATTGATGGCATAGCCTGCTGCGATTTTGTCCCAGTGTTTGTCCACGGCGAATTTCATGCCGTATTGCCCGCCATTCTCTTCATCGCCTTCCGCGAGAAAGATGACGTCGCGCTTGAGATGAGCGTCCAAGCGCTTCAGCTCGATCAGGGTTGCCAGGTTCGCGATGACCATTCCCTTGTCGTCAAACGAGCCCCGTCCGTAAAGATAATTTCCTTGGATCACGGCGCCGAATGGGTCCACCGTCCATTTCGTTTTGTCCACGCCGACCACGTCCAGATGCCCCATCAGCAGCAGTGCGTGCGACGGGTCCGGCATGGAGTTCGCCGAGAGACGCGCCACTATGAATCCTCGTCCCGGCGCGCTTTCGAAAATTTCGGACGGAATCCCTTCCTGCTTAAGAATGGCTGCCAGATATTTCGCCGCGACCAGTTCATTGCCCGGAGGGTTAGTGGTATCGATGCGGATCAAGCCTTGTAGCCAGCCGATGGCTTCGGTTTCGATCTGCGAAAGGTCCGCGGAGGCCTGGGGAGCGGCAGGCGGGGCCAGAGGCGGCACAACCTGTGCGTGGATTTCCGCAGCGCCTGCAAACGTGCAGATAAGCATGAGAAGCACAATTAAGCCGGACCTTCGCGCCATCCTTTTGACCCCCATTTGAATCTCAAAGTACGTCGCGCCGCGCCATCGTTTCATACTATCATGGCGCTGCGAGGCGTCTGGGGGCGCTGCGCGTTTGGTTTTTTGGGGCTGCACGTGCCGTTTGGCAGGTGGTTCGGGCGGTGCCCGTATCGAGTGAGGCCAACATGCGATTGCCGACATGGTATCGTGCCATTTTGCTTGTGGCTCTGATTGCAACGCTGGGCATTCCGCCGGACGGACTCGTAGCTCGCGCCCGGCAGGACGAAGGTCCTCAGCAGCAGGCCCCGGCCGAACAGCCCGCGCCGCCCAAGCCCCCGGCCGGCCCCCCGCAGGCTCAAGCGCCGAAGCAGCAAACTCCCCCGGCGCCGGAAACTTCGATTTCCGTGCAATCGAACGTGGTCAATTTGGATGTGGTCGTTACGGACCAGGACGGCGACATTCTAACGAATTTGCAGAAGCAAAATTTCCGAATTCTTGACGACGGCCAACCGCAGCAAATCACCAACTTTGCACCCAGTGAGACGCCCATCACGATGGTCATTCTGATGGAGTTCAGCGCCCGCTTCGGCGGTTATTTCGGCTACAAGGCGCAGGAGTGGTCTTATAGTTTACTGAACAGCCTAGGCCCCAAGGATTGGGTTGCGCTCAAGACGTTCTCCATGAGAACGCACATTGAGGCCGATTTTACACAGAATAAAGGCGAGATCGCGCAGGCTATTAATTCTCTCTTCTATCCGGATTTCAGCGAGGCCAATCTCTTCGATGCCACGCTGGAGACCCTCGACCAGCTTCGCGACGTGCATGGGAAGAAAGCCATCCTGATTCTCGCCACCGGTTTCGACACCTTCAGCAAGCATAACCTCGACCAGACCCTAACCCGCGTGAAAGAAAGCGATGTACCGATTTTCTGCGTGGGCATGGGCGAGGACCTGGATTTATACTCGCCGCAAGGCGCGGACGTGGGCTACCTTCAGGCCAAGAATCAGCTGCAGACCTTCGCCAACATGACCGGCGGCTACGCCTGGTTCCCGCGCTTCGAAGGCGAGATGCCCGACATTTTCAACGCCGTCGCGGCTTACCTTCGCAGCCAGTACACACTGGGATTCACACCGTCCACGCCACAGGATGGGAAATTCCACAAGCTCAAAGTCGAAGCGCTCGATGAACAGGGCAATCCGCTGCTGTTCACTGACAAGAAGGGCAAAAAGAAAAAGACCATCGTACATGCCCGCGAAGGCTACATGGCGCTGACGGCCCCTGCCGGCGATTAACGCGCGCGCGGCGGCCTGGCCCCTTGCGTAAGGCTTCTTTCCCTGCGCGATGAAACCGCGCTACGCTGAGGGTCGCGTCAATATCCGTGCTCCAGATCCACGCGGTTCAATAATTCGCGGCCCGTGAACCAGCGCTGCAGATTTTCAACGATCAGATTCTCCTGCCGTTCCCAAACGCGGTCTGTCGCAGCGCTTACGTGCGGAGTAATGAAGGCGTTATCGAGTTTCCAGAGAGGGCTTTCGGGAGGCAAGGGCTCGGTCGCAGTCACGTCCAAGGCTGCTCCAGCAATCGCGTGCCGTTGGAGCGCTGCGATCAACGCCGCCTCATCCACAATCGACCCGCGCGCGACATTGATCAGATAGGCTGAAGGCTTCATTCTCGCGAGTTCGCGTGTACCTATCATCTGCCTGGTTTCCGGCGTATCCGGTGCGGCGATCACGACGAAGTCTGCCTCCGCCAGTGCTTCGTGCAGCCGAGACGATGGGAAAACCTTCTCCGCCAAATCGGGATCAGCGTGGCCCAAGCGCGTCACGGCCCACACGCGAACCCCGAACGGCCGGAGAAGATTTGCGGTGTCGCGCCCGATCGCACCAAACCCGATGAACAGCAACACTTGTCCCAGCAATTCGCGTGGCGGGACCGAAGCCGAGCACAACTCCTTCTGTGCCCATTTAGATTGCTGCTGGTACCGAAAGCATTCTGGGATCTGCCGCGCCAGCGCAAGCATCGTTCCCACGATGTGTTGTGCCATGGGCACGCTATGCACGCTCCGGGCGTTCGTCAGGAGAACTCCGTTTTCGCGCAGCTCAGGATATAAAAATTGATTCACGCCCGTGGATACGGATTGTATCCATTGGAGCCGGGGAGCCTTCGCGAGTTGTGCGGGTGCCAGCGAATACGCGATTAGGATATTCGTATCGGAAAGCTCCCGATCGAACCTGTCATAATCGGGCAAGTGCACGACGTGCATTTCCGGAAAGCGGGCGTGGATACGTCGACCGATATCCGGCGGCGGATTCCACATAGGGACGGGATTTTGCACGCAGATCAGGAGCTTGGTTTCCGCCGAGGTGGGACGTGCCGGAGACTTCATTTCATTTTTTCCTTACACGTAAATCGCGGCCGGTCATCTCATGCGGCCCAGGAATGCCGAGAATGCCGAGAAGCGTCGGAGCGATATCTCGCAGCGAACCGCCGGCTTGCAACTGCATGCGTCCATCCTCAGTCACAAGAATGAAGGGAACTGGATTCGTAGTGTGATAGGTGTGCGGCCCGCCGGTGACTGGATCGATCATGGTCTCCGCATTGCCATGGTCGGCGGTGATGATCCAGGCGCCACCCCGGGGACGAAGAGTTTGGAAAATGCGCCCCAGGCACTCATCCACGGTCTCCACGGCTTTGATGGTTGCTTCGAGCTTGCCCGAATGCCCAACCATATCTGCATTCGCGAAATTCATGATGATAGCGTCGAATTCTCCCTTCTCAACAGCGTGAATCACCGCTTCCGCGATCCCGGCGGCGGACATTTCGGGTTTCAGATCGTAAGTCGGCACTTTCGGCGACGGCACGAGAATCCGCTCCTCTCCCTGAAACGGTTTTTCTACACCGCCATTAAAGAAGTAGGTAACGTGCGCGTATTTCTCGGTCTCCGCCAAGCGCAAATTCCTGAATTGCAGATCGGCAAACACGTTGGCCAGGATATGCTCGAGCTTTTCGGGCGTGAGAAGATAACGCAGCCAGGGCCAAGTCTTTTCATACTGGGTCATGGCCACGAATGCCAGATCCTTGGGCCGAGCCGGGTCGGAGAAACTATCGAATTCGGGCTCGGCAAGGGCGCGCGTCATCTGGCGGGCGCGATCGGCACGGAAATTGAAAAAGATTACGGCATCATCGTCCCGGATCAGGCCGCGGGGCAAGGGAGGCCTGCCGGGCGCGGGGTGGGTGGTAATTACAGCGGGGACGATGAATTCATCGGTCACGCCATTTTCGTAGCTGGAGCGAACCGCGGCGACGGGATCGCTGAATTTCGCCTCCGAATCTCCATGGACCATCGCGCGATATGCTTTCTCGATGCGCTCCCAGCGGTTGTCGCGGTCCATCGCATAATAACGGCCGCTGACGCTGGCGATCTCTCCAACGCCGTATTCGCGCATCTTTTGCTCGAGCTGACGGAGAAAATCGATGCCGCTGTTGGGAGGGGTGTCGCGGCCATCCATGAAGCAGTGGACGAAAACATTGCGGACCTTATTTTCGCGTGCCATACGCAGCAGTTCGAAAAGATGCTGGATGTGGGAATGGACGCCGCCGTCGCTCACCAGGCCGATGAGATGCAGTTGCCGATCGCGGCCGCGTTCCATCGCTTTGAGCAGCAGCGGCTGGCGGAACAATTCACCGCTTGCGATGAGACGATCGACGCGGGTAATGTCCATCTGCACGATGCGGCCCGCGCCGATATTCAAATGGCCCACCTCGCTGTTGCCCATTTGTCCTTGAGGAAGCCCCACGGAAGGGCCGGAGGTATGGATCAGCGTGTTCGGGAAATCCTGCAACAGGCGGTCGTAGTTCGGCTTGCGGGCTAGGGCGATGGCGTTACCTTTGGTTTCGGCGCGGTAGCCCCAGCCGTCGAGTACGGTAAGAATAATGGGTTTCGGACGTTTGGTCATGGCCGTTCAGGATACGTGCGCGGCGAGTGCGCTGCGGCCCGGAAAGCGGGCGGCAGGGCCTAGTTCCTCTTCGATGCGCAGGAGTTGGTTGTACTTGGCGATGCGGTCGGTGCGAGAGGCGGAGCCAGTCTTTATCTGGCCGGCACCCATGGCCACGGCGAAATCGGCGATGAAGGCGTCCTCGGTTTCGCCCGAGCGATGGGAGATGATGGCGGCATATTTCGCCTTGCGCGCCATTTCGACGGCTTCGATGGTTTCGCTCACGCTGCCGATTTGATTCAGTTTGATCAGGATGGCATTGGCAATTCCCTCGGAGATGCCGCGGGCGAAAATCTTCGGATTGGTGACGAAAATATCGTCGCCGACAAGCTGCACTTTCTTGCCAATATTCTGCGTGAGTGCGTTCCAGCCTCCCCAGTCGTTTTCCGCCAGACCGTCCTCAATCGAAACGATGGGATACTGGCGCACCCAATCGCCCCAGAAGGTGGCCATTTGTTCGGAGGAACGCAAGGATTTGTCCGATTTCTTGAAAATGTACTTACGAGAGGCGGAATCGTAGAATTCGCTGGAAGCGGGGTCGAGCGCGATGGAAATCTGGTCGCCCGCTTTGTAGCCTGCGGCGGCGATGGCCTCGAGGACGCGCTCGATCGCCTCCTCGTTCGACTTCAGATTGGGCGCGAAGCCGCCCTCGTCGCCAACGGCCGTGGAATAGCCATGCTTCTTGAGAACGGCCTTCAAGTGATGAAATACCTCCACGCCCCAGCGCAGGGCCTCGTGAAAACTGGGCGCACCAAGAGGCATGATCATGAATTCCTGCACGTCCACGGAATTGTCCGCATGCGCGCCGCCGTTGAGGATGTTCATCATGGGGACGGGAAGCGTGCTCGCGGAAGAATCTTTCGAGTAGCGGGCGAGATATCTGTAAAGAGGCTGGCCCGCCGCGGCGGCCGCAGCGCGAGCCGCAGCCATGGACACGGCGAGAATGGCATTTGCTCCGAATTTCGATTTGTTCGGGGTGCCGTCGGCTTCGATCATGCGTTCATCGAGCGCGAACTGGTCGGAAACATCCAGGCCGGCGACGGATTTGGCGATTTCCGCGTTTATGTGGCCAACGGCCTTCCGCACACCCTTGCCGAGATAATGGGATTTGTCGGCATCGCGCAGTTCGATGGCTTCGTGTTCGCCGGTCGAGGCGCCGGAGGGCACCGCGGCGCGACCCATCATGCCGCCGTCAAGGCGTACGTCCGCCTCAACTGTAGGATTGCCGCGCGAATCAAGAATCTCGCGGCCATGAACGCTAACGATTTTTGCCGGCATTGCCCCCCCTTGAATCGAATGATTGTAGCGGATCGCTCCTGCCTTTCGCGCGCGAGCATTAACCAAAACCGAAAAATCCACGGAAATTTTATCGTCTCCGCGCGATTCGCGGAAGCACAAATCAATACCAAGCCAATAGCTCTTCCATCTTTCAGTGAGCCGACCCGTGTGAAGGAAAGGCCGAAATGCGCTGTCACTGGCCGATGCTATTCGGGTTCCTCGATCATGGAGTCGGCGCGGACGACGATAACCACGCCGTTATCGGAAATGGAATAGCGCGCGCGATCCGCCTCAAGATCGTAACCGATGACAGTACCTTCAGGCAGGCTGACGTGACGGTCAATAATAGCTCGCCGAATGCGGCAGCTCCGGCCGATGCTGACATGATTGAACACGATGGATTCTTCGATTTCGCTGTAGCTGTTCACGCGAACGTCGTAGCCCAGCACCGATTTCACGACACGTCCGCCCGATACGATGGAGCCGCCTGAAACGATCGAGTCGACAGCCATGCCCATACGATCGGGATCGGCGAACACGAATTTCGCCGGAGGATACTGCTGCTGCCAGGTATGCAATGGCCAACTCTTGTCGTAGCAATTGAAAACGGGTGAAACAGCGATGAGATCCATATTGGCTTCGTGGTATGCGTCGATGGTCCCCACGTCGCGCCAGTAGGACGTTTCCTTCTTGTTCTCGTCGATGAAATTGTAGGCATAAACGCCATACCTATTGATGATGCGCGGAAGCACATCCTTGCCGAAATCGTGTGAGGAGAGCGGATCCTCCGCATCCGCAATCAGGATGGGGACCAGGAGTTGCGTGTTGAAAATGTAGACGCCCATTGAGGCATTGGTTTTGCCCGGATGAATACGGGAAGGCTTGGGCTTGGCGGGCTTTTCCTCAAAGCCGATGATGCGCCAGCGCCCGTCGGTTTCGATAATGCCGAACTTCCTGGCGGCGTCGGCAAGATTCATTTCAATGGTGGCCACGGTGACGTCCGCGCCTGCCGCCACGTGCTGCTCGAGCATCTTTTGGTAGTCCATCTTGTAGATGTGATCGCCCGAGAGGACAAAGACGTAGTTGGACTGCTCGTTTCCGATGGAATAAATGTTCTGGTAGACGGCATCGGCGGTGCCTTGGTACCAGTGCTGGGAGACGCGCATCTGCGGGTGCAAAATCTCGACGTAATCGCCATAGCCCATCAAGGAGGACCAGCCGCGCCGAACATGCCGGTTGAGGCTCAGGGCTTTGTATTGGGTGAGGACGAAGATGCGGCGAAGGTTGCTATTTAGGCAGTTCGACAGCGTCACATCAATGATTCGATACACACCACCGAATGGAACAGCGGGCTTGGCGCGATCCCGCGTGAGCGGCCAAAGGCGCTCTCCCTGGCCTCCGGCCAGAAGGACACCGATTGCCTTCTGCATAGCGGGCATGGATTACTCTTTCTAGAATACAACGGCTGCAATCGAACATTCTAACAGTAAGTCGAGGCTTACCAAGTGCGCGTTATTGGGTTCGCCCGTCTGCGTGTCGGATATTAAAACGAGCTTTTTGGGTTTGCCTCACCGGGGCGGGATAAAACCTGCGGCAAAGGCAGGAATGCGTCGGGATTACTAGAGGGTTAGAGAGAGGGGAGCCATTTCTTTGATAATTTATTTTCTTGACTTGCGGAGTAGCGTCCAGTAGAAGGTGTTGGCAATGGTCGGCTCAAACCGGCTAAACTAGATCATTTACCAGTTCAACTTAAACACTTACAGGGGAAACGGGGGTGAATACGCGTGGCGGAAGTTGTCATCCAAGAGGGTGAGTCTCTGGAAAACGCTCTCCGGCGCTTCAAGCGGAAGGTGCAGTCGGAAGATATCATCAAGGAAATCAAGAAGCACAGCTACTACATGAAGCCGGGAGAGCGTCGCCGAGCCAAGGAGGCCCTCTCGCGTAAGCGTCTCCGCAAAAAGCAGCGGCGTGAGCAGGATTAATCGATCGTATCGGTTGGGTTTCTTTTAGCAGCCTTGTGCCAGCCGACAAGCGGGAACCGAAGGTGTTCTCGGGAACCCTCTTGATCGTCTGGCGCAGGTTATCCTCCTGCCTGCCGTCTCGGGACCCGGTCTCGGAGCGACGCAATGGAATACCACGATAAGGTTCTGAAGTGCGCTGAATGCGGTGTTGAATTTGTTTTCACCGCAGGCGAGCAAATGTTCTTTGTCGACAAGGGTTTTAAGAACGAGCCCAAGCGGTGCAAGGCGTGCAAGGGCAACCGTACCCAGAGCAGTGAGGCTGGAGTCGGCGGGGCCCAACGGGTGGAAACAAAAACCGTCTGCTCGCAGTGCGGAAAAGAGACCACTGTCCCGTTCAAGCCGACGCAGGGAAGGCCTGTCTATTGCCGAGAGTGCTTTCAGCAGCGACGGTCCATGGGCCCGGCGAGCGCGACGGCCTGATCAAAAGCCGGTGCGTTTTTACAATACTAGCAGGTTGATTGTTCCGTCAGGATAGAATCGCCTGAAACCGTGCAAGGTCTGCAGCTTTTTGAGAATGCAAAGCCGCATATATGCCTGCCGCTTGGCCGAGCTTGCGCGAAATGCTCGCTCTCTTTTGCGATAATCCCTGTCCCGATCTCATCCACAACCAGGCAAGAGGGTTTAGTTGGGAACGCGTGTCCGAAGCTTCGCCATTCCAGTTCTCCCTGCTAAAATATGTGTGGCTCAGCGAGGCGGGATTCGATGGACGATAAGATTCTGCGCGAACATCTGCGAATGCTACTGCACGGGCACGAGGCACATGCGGATTGGACGGCGGCGCTAAAAGATCTGCCGGAACAGCTTCGGGCCGTGAAGCCTCCAGGTGCTCCCCATTCGGCCTGGGAGCTGCTCGAACATGCGCGTATCGCGCAACGGGACATCCTCGATTTCAGCCGAAATCCGAAACACGTTTCGCCAGATTGGCCGTCGGGCTATTGGCCGAAGGCTTCGGCACCGCCGAGCGCTACGGCGTGGGAGAAGGGCGCAAAGTCTTTCCAGAAGGACGTGGAATCGATGGTGAAGCTGGTGACCGATCCGAAGACAGACCTTGCCGCGAAAATACCACACGGCTCGGGTCAGACCATTCTGCGTGAGGCCTTGCTGGTGGCCGACCATAACTCCTACCATCTGGGCCAGCTCATTCAGCTCCGGCGGCTGCTGGGTTGCTGGCCAGAAACTTAACGGGTAGTTCTCGCTGCTAACGAAGAGGCCATCGCTATACTAACAATGAAGCACGTCAAAATCTGGGAGATGTAATGAGCCGGGGACACGCATTCGCAGAGCCAACCGCATCTGGGGAATCTCAAGACCGCATCTGGGATTCGTTTCGGAGATGGGGATACCTGCAGGCAAATCTGGACCCGCTGGGTGATTTGGAGCCGGTCATGATGCCGGAACTGGAAGCATCGGGACCCATGGCCGAAGCGGCAAGGCGATTCTACTGCGGGACGATCGGCGCCGAATTCATGCACATTCCGGAGCGTGCGCGGCGGCTGTGGATTCAGGAGCGTCTAGAAGCCGAACCACCGGAACCGGACCGGGCGCGCATTCTCGAGCTGCTGATCAAGGCGGAGATTTTCGAGCAAGTTTTGCAAACGCGGTATCTGGGGACGAAGCGCTATTCGCTCGAAGGCGAGGCGGCCGTGCTGCCGTTGCTCGACGCGATCCTGAGCGCCGCTTCCGAGCAGGGCGCGGAAAAGGCCATGCTGGCCATGAGCCATCGCGGGCGGCTGAATGTAATGGTGAACATCGTGGGGCGGGCAGCGGCGGAGGTGTTCGCGCGATTCGAGGATGTCGACCCACGGAGCGTCCTGGGCGGCGGCGATGTGAAATATCACATGGGCGCCACCGGCGATTTTTTTGCGGCTAACGGCCAAAAAGTGGAGATGCATCTAGTCTCGAATCCCAGCCACTTGGAAGCGGCGGATCCCGTGCTGATGGGGCGTACGCGTGCCAAGCAGGAACGGCGAGGGGCAGAGGGGCGCCAGCAAGTGGTGGCCATCACGATGCACGGCGACGCAGCCTTTGCCGGGCAGGGCATTTGGGCCGAGACGCTGAATATGTCGGAGCTGGAAGGCTACGACGTGGGCGGCGCGGTTAACATTTTGGTGAACAATCTGATCGGCTTCACAACCGCGCCGCGCGATGCCGTTTCTTCTCGTTTTGCTTCGGACTTGGCCAAGCGTGTAGCGGTACCCATCTTTCACGTAAATTCGGAGGATTTCGAGGCCGTCGTGCGTGTGGGCCGCATCGCGCTCGATTACCGCTACGTGTTCAGCACGCCGGTGATCATCGATTTAATCGGCTACCGCCGCCATGGACACAGCGAGGTGGACGATCCGACGATCACGCAGCCTCTACGCTACCGGAAGATTGAAGCGCACGCGCCGACTTGGCGAATCTACGCGGAAAAAATCGGCGCTGATGCGGGGCCCATCGTCCAGCGCGTGCGTGAAGGATTGGATGCCGCGCAGAAGCAGGCCATCGAACTGGAGAAAGCCCCGCCAATGCGCCGTCTTCCCCGGTATTGGAATGCTTTCCGCGGTGGGCGCTACAATGCTTCATTCGAGGTCGATACTGCGGTCCCCCAGCAGGAACTCACCTCGATTGGCGCAGCTTTAACAACCTTCCCGGAGGGCTTCCACGTCCATCCCAAGGTACAAAAGCTTCTCGATCAGCGCCGGGAGATGGCACAGGGCAAGCGTGTTCTCGATTACGGAATGGCCGAGGCACTGGCGTTCGGCTCGCTTCTGAAGCAAGGCGTTCCTGTTAGGCTGACGGGACAGGATAGTCGGCGCGGCACATTCAACCAGCGGCACTCCGCGTTGGTCGACACCGAGACAGAGGAAGAGTACGTCGCGCTACAGCATCTATCGGCGGATCAGGGCTGGTGCGAAATTTATAATTCGCCGCTTTCCGAAGCCGGGGTGTTGGGCTTCGAGTATGGGTTCAGCCGGGATTATCCCGAAGCACTGGTACTATGGGAAGCGCAGTTCGGCGATTTCGCCAATGGCGCGCAGATTATCATCGATCAGTTCATCGCGGCGAGCGAAGACAAATGGAACCTGCTGTCGGGCGTAGTGCTGCTGCTTCCCCACGGCTACGAGGGGCAGGGGCCCGAGCATTCTAGCGCGCGCATTGAGCGTTATTTGCAGCTTGCCGCACGCGACAACATACAGATTTGCCAGCCCTCGACGGCAGCCCAGTATTTCCACCTGCTGCGCCGCCAAGTCTTGCGTATCTGGCGCAAGCCGCTCGTCGTGTTCACGCCCAAGAGCATGCTCCGGCATCCTGCAGCGGCCTCACCTCTTGCGGTTCTGGTCTCGGGGCATTTCCAGAACGTGATTCCGGACCCGGGCGACGGTTCCGCGAAGCGCGTTCTGCTTTGCACTGGGAAAATTGGCCACGAGCTCGAAGCAGAACGAAAGCGGCTGAAGGACACAACTACCGCCATCGTCTTTCTCGAACAGCTTTATCCCTTCCCGGAAGCAGACGTCGCCGCTGAAATGGACCGGCACGCAAATGCGCGAGAGTTTGTGTGGGTGCAGGAAGAACCCGCTAATATGGGCGCGCTCGCCTTCATGCTACCGCGACTGGAGCGGCTGGCGCGAGGCCGGCCCGTACTTTCGGTGAAGCGCTCTGCCAGTGCCAGCCCTGCCACTGGCTCTCACAAAGCGCACGAAATGGAGCAAAAGACTCTCGTAGCGATGGCCTTCGGCACACGGCCGCAGAAATAAGATGCGGCCCCCGTCTTTTTTCGTGCAACCTCCCGTTCACTGCGGTGTTCGGTCCCATGATCTTGGGCCAATTGCCGCCGGATTCCTCGCGTGCTATCGTCGTTGGAGTCAGGGGTATGAGTGCCTTTAATCTACAGGACCGTTTCGTTCGTATGGCCTCCACGAATCGCTTCCGGCTGGTCGCTTTGGGTGTAGTCCTGCTCTTCGTTGCGGCGGTTGCCATTGGCGAGAACGTGTCGCGGGAGCAGGCCACGCCGCCGAGCGCTCCCGCTAGCTGCGCCAGGTCTGTGCTCTTCAATTTTGAGGTCACCCGCGGCGGCGATCCCGTGCGGGAAGTTCCGATCTGGCTGATGCCCGGAAGTTCCGCGGTGTTCTTCGCGGCGGGCATGACCATCGACGCCGACGGCGCACCCAACGCCTACAATCCGGACAACACCGGCCTTGACGACATTTCAAACGCCGGCCAGCCGGGCCATTGGGACGGAGTTATTCAGGATGAGAACGGCAACCCGGTGATTCAGGGGCCTGACGATCCCTACCCAGGCTATTACGTCTCCTGCACATCTCTTTCGGATCGAACCAAGCCCGGTACCGACCCCACTCGCTACGTGGACGCCTCGAAAATACCCTACATCGTCCTGCCGCGCGAAGTAGCCGCTCAATCGGGCGCGCGGCTCGGGGATTTCGCCGTGGTCATCAACCTTCGCAACGGCAAGTCATCCGACGCGATCTTCGCGGATATCGGCACCATGGGCGAAGGGTCCATTGCCCTCGCGCAAAACCTCGGCATCTGGGCCGACGCCCGCGAGGGTGGCAGGAGGGGAGGAATTCTCTACCTCGTTTTTCCCGGCTCCGGCAATCGCCAGCCTCGGTCCATCGAGGAAATCAATACCCAGGCGGACAGCCTCCTGCAAACCTGGGGCGGAATCGAAAAGCTCACCTCCTGCGCGACGGACCAGGCCCCTCCGGTTTCTGCTGCCAAGGTCAACGACACCCAGCCTCCTTCGGCCTATTGATCCTCGTCTCGATTCCCGTCTCGCCGCTAGCCGCCGCGCACGATCACAAAGTGTTCTCGTTCAGAATGATGCATGACACTCGGAAATGGTCAAGATGCCGCTTCAGGCGGCAATCATACCCAGCGCAGTCAGGGGTCGGTTTAGGTTCACACCTAAACAGGGCCTTTTTCTTATGCTTTTAGTCTTGCGGACATGCGATTCTCCCAATGCCGAAAAAGAGCAATCCTTCTAACCCTCGATCTCTCAGTCGAAAATGTGTCGCGTCACGAATCATGTGGCGAGAACACAAAGAATCTCTTGGACTCTCGGTTTGCTAGAATAGAGCTGCATGCCCATACCACTCGACGAACGTAAGAAACCGGCCAGCGTCAAGGTGTACCTCACCACGGGCGAGGGCGTCGAGATTACTTGGTCCGACGGGCACGCTAGCCGCTACACATTCCCCTATCTGCGCGATAACTGCCCCTGCGCCATGTGCAACGACGAGCGCGAGAAAAAAGAGAAATCCGGTAAAAGCCCCGACGCTTTTCCCATGTTCAAGCCGCGCGCTACCGCCAAATCCGCCAAGACCGTGGGCAACTACGCCATCCATATCGAGTATTCCGACGGCCACTCGACCGGCATCTACAGCTTCGGCCACTTGCGCGAAATTTGTCCCTGCGACGCCTGCCAGCGCGAATTCGGCGCAGCCGTGAAGTCCTCCACCGCCTAGAAATTTTCTTTCGTTCGTGCCTAGCGTCTCCCCCCCACGCAAGTTCTCTCTTCGCATCATCCTTAACGCGGTGAAGAACGGCATTCGATCGCTCGTTTTTTTGAGCGATCACTCTCTCCTGCGTTCACTTTTTTCTTTGCGTAGCGCCGCTCATTTCCGGCTCGCGTTTCGCGCGCTGAAATTTTCGGTGTCGGCGCGTCGACACAACAATTTCTCGCATTTGTTTTACGGAAATTTATTTTCCGCGCGCGCTCGAGTCCTCTCCGTTTTTTCGCCGCTGGCCGTCGTCGCCGCAAATCACGCATCTTTCTCGCCTGCAAGCACTTCGCGAATGCTTCCGCCCTCCACAATCAATCGATCCATAATAGGTATTACGATATGCTTATCGATCATCGTATTGACATACCGCGCCGCCATCGACATAATTCGTCAGAGGTCTCTCGAAAATGGAGAAAGCCAAGGTCAAGGTCTCGCCGAAATTTCAGGTCGTGATCCCCAAAGCCATCCGCGAAGAACTCAAGATCGAACCCGGCCAGCAGCTCCTCATGTACGCGCTCGACGGCGCGCTTCGCCTCGTGCCTCAGCGCCCGGTCAAGGAGCTGCGCGGCATCGCCAAAGGGATGAGATGGAAAGACGAGTATCGTGACCACTCGGAGCGGTTCTGACCTCTATGTTGTCGACTCCTCCGGCTGGCTCGAATATCTGACCGAGGATACCAAGTCGGCCGCCTTCGGCCATTACCTGGAAACGGAAACCGTGCTGGTTCCCGCCATTGTCCTCTGCGAGGTGTATAAGCACGTCGCCCGGCAGCGCGGCAGGAACGTCGCCGACCGTTTCGTCACCCAGGCCCTTCAGCGCCGCGTGGTTCCGCTCGACGAATCCATCGCCCTGGCCGCCGGCAACCTGAGCATCGAGCACCGCCTCAACATGCCCGACGCCATCGTCTACGCCACCGCCCGCGTCTGCCAGGCCC
>Ga0307372_10006859_pt1 | contig 16506 bp, 15 predicted proteins | sample OX1MG_FD_202533 | JGI IMG/M metagenome (GOLD analysis project Ga0307372, IMG submission 202533) | Soil microbial communities from Risofladan, Vaasa, Finland - OX-1 | ecosystem: Environmental > Terrestrial > Soil > Coastal area > Acid sulfate soil | place: Finland: Risofladan, Vaasa | collected... | reverse complement strand
TCCATATGCTCTGCAGAATCCAACAGGTTCAAATTCTGCAAACGCTACATCTGGAAATACAGGTACACTTGTTAGTTCAGCACCCACAGGTCAAATTACCGTAACAACAGACAAGACTTCATACAATGATGGGGATAAGGTTACAATATCAGGAAGTACACAAGACTATATTTCTGATACACCAATCACAGTCATCATCACCAGCCCAATAGGAAATATTGTCAAAATTGATCAAGTGGCTCTAGGATCTGACAGAACCTTTTCAACATCTATAATGGCTACAGGCACCCTCTGGCAAGCAGCAGGTGCATACACAGTAAAAGTACAATTTGGTAGCCCAGATAGATCAGCTGAAACAACCTTCCAATTCGCCGGCTCTACTATTAGTTCATCATCAGGAACAACCATACCAGTGGATGGCACAAACCTTTCTGTAAAATACAGCATAACCAATGGCAAAGTCCTTGGCATAAAGGCTGACATGCAATCAAAATCATTGATTGTATCAATACAGACTACAGGAGATGGAGTATTAACAGTGACACTCCCAAGAGCACTGATTAATGCAACACTGCCAACCGGTCAGGATGACAAGTACTACGTACTAGTAGACGGTCAGGAATCTGATTTCCAAGAGACAAGCACTACAACAACCGACAGAACTCTATCAATTCCATTTACTGACGGAACCCAAGAAATAGAGATAATCGGTACACAGATAGTTCCAGAGTTTGGCCCAATCGCAGCTCTAGTATTTGCTATTGCAATAATATCAATAATTGCAGTATCAGCAAAGACTGGACTAAGATTTATGCCAAAATACTAGGACGCACTACTTTTTCATTTTTTTAAATATACATAAATATCCATTATGCTTAATCGCCAATAAGATGAGTACTCATAAAGAATATGCGTTGATCGCAATTCTTGCTACGGCAGCTGTAGTAGGTGTTGTACCTGCTTTTGCAGCAACCAACCCATATCTAGCATGCCCCGACTGTAACGACACTAGCAACATTCAGCAAATACCACCAATAGCAATAACGGTGACAACTGACAAACCAGTTTACGATCACAATTCACAAATTATGGTCACTGGACATGTTGCGAATCCATACCCAGGACAAGATGTAGCCGTAAAGGTAACAAGTCCATCAGGTAATGTGGTATCAGCAGCTCAATTGACCTTAGACAACAATGGAAATTTTGTTACAAAAATAAGCACTGTTGGCAGTCTTTGGTTTGAGAACGGACAATACACAATTACAGTACAACAAGGAGACGAACAAGCAAGAGTTAATTCAGCTGTATTCAAACTCGCAGGCGAACCACAAGGTGGATCAGCAATTCCAGAGTTTGGCCCAATCGCAGCTCTAGTATTTGCTATTGCAATAATATCAATAATTGCAGTATCAGCAAAGACTGGACTAAGATTTATGCCAAAATACTAGAACTCTCTACTTTTTCATTTTTTATGACTTGGACTTAGTGAAAACATTAGGTTCCACAATTTCACCTTTTCGTCAGTGAAGACATACAACCAGAAAGTGTAAGAATCCAATTGTGTCATTAGGTGTTTTAAATCAAAGTTTCATCAATTCATTAATTTTAATATTAAAAATAAACAAGGGATTTCATCACACAAGTCTCATTGTATCCTATTGGATCTTTAACCACAATCGCTTGTGAAATAACATTTGCCCATTAAATTTTAATTGTCTTTTAAATATACATAAATAGTCTTACTTCTTAATCGCCAATAAGATGAGTACTCATAAAGAATATGCGTTGATCGCAATTCTTGCTACGGCAGCTGTAGTAGGCATCATGCCGGCATTTGCTTTATCACCGGCAGATACAACAACAAATTCAAGCCAAATCAGCCCCAGTACTGGATCTCAACAAATTCTGCCAATTGCAGTGTCTACAGACAAAAATGCATACGATAGACAGTCTATAGTAATTGTTACAGGACATGTCCAAAACTCCATAGGCGGACAAGCTGTTACCATGAAAGTTTCAGACCCCAATGGAAATGTTGTAAAAGTAGATCAGATAACATTGAACAGCAACGGTGATTTTCAAGATAAAATCAACACCTCAAGCCCACTATTGTCAGCAGGTGGAACTTATACCATTGATGTTCAAGCTGGCTCACAACAAGGACTACTTTCAACAACAACACAGTTCACACTACCTGGCGGGGGACAGTCAAATTGTACACCGCAACAACTTGCAGCTACAACAGGTAATGAAATGTATTGTATCGACTACACCATCAACGGTGGAACGGTTTCTGGAGCAACATTGGATACCGCGTCAAAGGCCCTTGTTGTAAACATACAAGCAAACAACGATGGTCAGATCACTCTTAACATTCCAAGATCAGTGCTTGATGCAAAAAGCGGTACAGGTGACAGTGTCTTTGCAGTCCTAATAGATGGTGAACAAGTGCAACAATTCACAGAATCGCCTTCAGCTGACACAAGAACAATCACAATTCCATTCCAAATGGCATCTGAAAAGATTGAGATAATCGGTACACAGATAGTTCCAGAGTTCGGCCCAATCGCAGCTCTAGTATTTGCTATTGCAATAATATCAATAATTGCAGTATCAGCAAAGACTGGACTAAGATTTATGCCAAAATACTAGGACGCACTACTTTTTCATTTTTTATTACTGACATAGTAAAGGAAATATACAACTGAAAGACAACTTCGATATGCGTTATACCCCTATGTTCATAGCATTAATTTTATCACTTTCAGCATCATCAATTCCGGTCTTCGCACAAACAACACCATCAGCATCCCCACCCACACCAGCATCAATTACAACCAGTATTGACAGATCATCGTATACTCTAGGAGACACGATTGTTATTTCAGGTCAAGTACAAGCAGTGGTCGTGGGAACTCCACTAGTCATACAGATCTTTGATCCAAGCAATAGCCTAGTTCAAATAGCACAAATTGACGTATCGCAAGACGGCAAGTACACAGATACCATCAAGGCGGTAGGACCATACTGGAAATTAAACGGAGTCTATACTGTTAAGGTGCAATATGGCCCTCCAAATGTAACTGCTCAGACTACTTTTGCTTTTCAAAGTACGCCTACCATCATAAGTAATGTATATCAACTTAAAGACCCCAATAGTCAACAGACTTTCAATGTTAATTACACCATAAGTGGTGGAACCATAAATGCCATGACCATAGATGCCCAGAGTTTATCAGTAATTGTTTCAGTGAATTCCACAAGCGACGGAACAGTCACCCTACAATTACCAAGAACTTTGGTTGATGCAAAGACGAGTTCAGGTCAAGATGATACATTCATCATCCTGATAGATGGAGCAGAAGTCAAACCACAAAGTGAATCTGCAAACAATGATTTTAGAAACATAACTATTCAATTCTTACAAGGAGATCAAGATATAGAGATAATCGGTACACAGATAGTTCCAGAGTTCGGCCCAATCGCAGCTCTAGTATTTGCTATTGCAATAATATCAATAATTGCAGTATCAGCAAAGACTGGACTAAGATTTATGCCAAAATACTAGAACTAAAAGTCAAATTTTCTTTTATCAATACATAAATACTCAAGATCATTGAGTATTGGCTAGCAGATATGAGAAGATCAAGCATCTTTTATTTAATATTGTTAACAATTACATCAAGCATTGTAGTAATCATATTACCAGTTTATGCACAAACCAATTCAAATGTAACAGTAGGAGGAGGACCATCCAATCCAAATGCAAATGTAACTACTGCTTATGATCTCTTACAACAGGAAGCTAATAAAACTGGAGTAAGTAAAGCCACAATTGCGCCTTTTACCATCAATACAGATTTGCCTACATACAATCAAGGCGATACTGTAATCATGACGGGACACATCAGAGATCCCATAAACGCAACTGCTGTAACAATCAAAGTCATCAGCCCATTGAAGAATTTGGTTTTCATTGGCCAGTTGTCACCTGTAGCCGATGGAAGTTTTACCAAGACATTTGCAGCTACCGGACAATATTGGAAAACTGCTGGAAATTACACAATAGTAGCTCAATATGGATTATACATGAATTCAACTACAAGTTTTCATTATAATGGAGGAGACGGAAGTTCCATAATTACCAAGGCTCTCAATGGAACATACCCATTACAGGCAGGAGGTCAAATCTATAACATACCATACATCATAAAGGGTGGTACCGTTAGCAGCATGAACGTATACGCCCCGCAATACACTCTCGAAATTACATTAAACACTAGCGCAAATGGTTCTATTACAGTCAGCCTACCTAGAGACATGATAGATTCGAAGTTACCGCCGCCTCCAAATCCTGACGCAAACTTGACTGGAGCAAAGATAAACACATCAACATTAGAAGATAGTACATTCATAGTTACAGATGGTGGAAAACAGATTACACAGTTCAGTGAAACAAAGAATCAAAATGTAAGAATACTTAGCATCCCATTCAATAATGGAGATTCCAAGATTGACATAGTAGGTACGATCATAGTTCCAGAGTTTGGTCCAATCGCAGCTCTAGTATTTGCTATTGCAATAATATCAATAATTGCAGTATCAGCAAAGACTGGACTAAGATTTATGCCAAAATACTAGAACTAGTTCATTCTCAGATTTACAAACATTTTCAAAACCCAAAGAAATCTCGTAATTACAGTCAAATCATTGTAAGACAACAGGTTTTTCAAAACATTGAAAATCTAGTCTCAAAAAATCAATGATGACATCAATAATAATTGAAGACGTAAGAACATACAATCAACGGTGTGTCATTTATGCAGATCATAGATTATTATACAAGACCAAGGAAAGACAAACTATGGATTTCGAATTTGAAGAATTTGATTCTACTGAAGACATATTTATTGCCATGTCTACGATGGCCCCACCAATGAAAAACATTTTACCAATAAACTCATACAAAGGATATATTTTTTCAATAATTCCATTAACCCCCGCTTCAGGAAATTCATATTTGATGATATACGTAAAAGGAAAACTTGATGGAAAGTTATTAGAGTTTGACATGAATCTAAAAAAATTTAAGAATGTAGAAAGTGCGGAAAGATCAGACAAGATCTATTTTGTCGTTTTGACTCCCAAATCAAACACTATTGCAGATGCAGCAATTAGAACATTAGAAAAAAAATCTACCTAGTATAAGAAGGAGCATTTACGGATCTGCTCCTTGCATATTTTTCCATTATGTCTTCCGGAAGCTTGCCGTTGAACAAGTCTTTAGACAAACCTCTAAGATATCGCATGATTGCCCAAGTTCCAGCTTTTATCATACCATACATGACAAGTTTCATGGGAGGACCAAATGTCTTGTTTCTAATAATTATAGGAATGATATCATTGATAACTCTTAGATTGTGTTCCCAAGATTTCCAGAATAGTGTAAATTGAGCTTCATTGAGGTTGCCAAAGTGCATTGAATTCTTCTCATTAAAGTCTTGATACAATAATGGAGCAACAAGACCGCGCATTCTTGTTTTCTTGAAATCCTCAATCAAATCTATAGTATACTGAGTTTCATCTGGAGTCTCATCTGGCCAACCAATTATAAGAGTAGCTGCTGGGAACCAATGATTCTCATTTAATATTCTTGCACCTTCTCTTACAACCCATCCCCATTCATCTGTTGAAAATGGCTTTGTTTTTACACCAAGGTGTTTCTTAACCATTCTTGGTGCTACCGTCTCAATTCCAAGATTGGTGGCAAGCCATTTTTCATCGCTCATGCCATTCACTTCAGACATATCATGTAAAAGTTTAGGATCAGCGCATACAGCTGAGAATGTCATGTGAGTTGTTCCAACAAATCTTGCACCTAGAGACTTTAGGCCTTTCCACAATTCAATTATAGCATCATAGTTTGGTTGAAAGTTTCTATTATCACACCCGTAGAGAAGCATTTCATCAGAATGTAACCAGATAGAATCAAAACCATAATTCAGATTCATTTTTGCTTCTTGTTGTAATCGTTCTAGCGGCAAGTCTTTTTTTGATCTTTTGTTTACATCACAAAAGTCACATCCTCTTCCACACCCTCGCATTGCTTCAATTAGAGAATTAACAGTAGGTCCCTGAATCATCGGAATGTTTTGAATATTCTTAACAAAGCAGTGCATTAGTTCAGGAGCATCACCTTTTTCAAGATCATGGAAAAGATCCAAAGCTAACTCGTCTGCTTCCCCTACAACAACAGTATCAATTCCATGGATTTGCATTCTATCAGTTTTTGCAAGCTCCCATGCTCCGTTTCCACCAACGACAACATGAAAATTATATTTCTTCTTTAGCTGAATTATTTTGGCACACATTCTCTTGAATTTCATTGCAACGTAAGAGAGCTTTTCTGGGGACATTGTAGTAGTCACTGGAGCCATACCAAGTGGATCCATCACATTTATTCCAACTACTTTAGTATCAGGCCCAATACATTTTTCTAGATAATCAGGATTTGCGATAAACACCTCATCTCTTTTGTAACCTTGTAACAGTGCAGATTCTACCCTACGTAATCCAACTTGCGCAACCTTGGCTTCACCAGTTATTTTATCAGTCTCAACTGGAGGACAGAATACTTTATCAAAGACCCATTCAGGGACCACTTCGTAAGGACCACATGCTATGAAACCATACAGAAAATTACCCCTATAGTTAGTCATAAGGCTACGATCTGCAGTTAGAACTATTCTCCTTCCTGCCATTCCTTTCTTCGAGTTCTTTCTACTATGATATAAATCGTTTACCTTGCTATATCATTTTGAAAATTTTTACTTTTGACATATAAACAGGCATTACATACTCCATAGACAATGAGCGGAATAGAACCACGACATGTCGAAGCACATCAAAAAGAAAGTAGCTCGATAAGAGATTTCGTATTTGGATTTGGAGATGGTATAAACACATCATTAGGGTTGGTAGCTGGGGTTGGCGGAGCAGAAGTATCTTCCAACATAATCATACTAGCATCCATTGTTGCCATGTTTACGGGTGCAAAAGCAATGGCAGTTCAAAATTATCTTGCTGTAAAATCACAAAGACAGATTTTAGATTCTGAAATTGAACGTGAAAAATGGGAGATGAATAATGTGCCAGAAGCAGAGAGGAGAGAGATAGAAGACATATACAAAACAAAAGGATTCGCAGGTCAAGATTTGGAGAAGATTGTAAACAAAATAACATCAGACAAGAAAGTTTGGTTAGATACAATGCTTACAGAAGAACTCAAATTAAATTTAGAGATAGTAGGAAGTCCCCTAAAAAGTGCGTTTCGTATGTTTGGTGCTTTTCTCGTAGGCGGAATCTTACCAATCATTCCGTATTTCTTTCTGAGTGGACATGTTCCACTTTTTGTGGCAATTGGTGTTAGTCTTTCTGCATCTTTTATAATTGGAGCAACAAAGTCAAAGATTGCAAATATCAGCATGTTGCGAGGAGGGTTAGAAATGGCAGGACTTGGAACAGGTATTGCTCTCATAGGATATGGAATAGGCTCAGAATTGGGAAGTCTTGGAATTATTAAGACCTAGTTTTCTTTTGTACACTTCTATTTGCAACATTAGCTGCAAATGCTCCTGCACCTATTCCATTATCAATATTAACAACAGATAGTCCCAGAGTACAACTTTGTAACATAGATGCCAATGCTGCAATTCCCTTTTCCCCATAACCGTATCCAACTGATGAAGGAACCCCAATTACAGGTATGTCGACCAATGATGAGACTACTGATGCAAGTGCACCTTCCATCCCAGCAACCACTATAATTACATCCACCTCTTCACATATCACTTTCTTGATTACAGGAAAAAGACGATGGATTCCAGCTATGCCTATATCATAACTACAAATACATTGACATCCCATAGACTCACACATCAGTCTTGCTTCTTCAGCTACTCCAATATCAGAAGTTCCAGCTGTCAGTATACCTACCTTTCCGCCCGTAAAATGCAGTTTCGGTGAGAAGAGTATGGTCGTAGTATTTTTGCCCGTATGTATTTTCAATTTATTCTTTTTGGAAAAGGTCAATATTTTCCCGTAGTGATCTTTGTGTATTCTAGAAACAAGAACAGAACCTGCTTTAGATGTGGTTGTGAGAATTATTTTCTTAATATCTACAAGTTCTTTTTTTTCTGCAAATATGACTTCAGGTATTCCACGTCTCAGTTTTCTACTTATATCGATCTTGGCAAAATCTTCAATTTCCTCAACAGAATAAAGAGAAAGTAGTTTCTTGGCTTGAGATACACTTATCTTTCCAAGATCAAGTGATTGTAATATTTCTGTAAGATCCAATACCATTTTGATAACTAGTGTGTAGTTAAAAATTTAATCAGTTTTAAAGATTGGAGATGGCATTTTTGACACTTTCTACACCCTTTTTGAACCACTCTTTTTCATTTGAATCCAGGTCTAATTCTACTATTTTTTCAACGCCATTTTTGCCAATAACTGCCGGTACACCAATGGATACATCGGAGTAACCATATTCTCCCTCCAGATATGTTGCCACAGGAATAACTTGTCTTGTGTTGTTCAATACCGCTTCTATTATAGCAGATATTGCGTTACCCGGGGCATGAACTGTAGCACCCTTGAGTTCTATTACTTTTGCTGCAACTTGTCTTGTTCCTTGTACGATTTCCTCAATTTTCTCTTTTGATAGAATTGAAGGTAGTGGGATTCCAGAAACAGTGGAGAATCTTGGAAGCGGCAACATGTTTTCACCATGTTCTCCGATCACAAGACCACGTATAGAGTTCCTAGAGTAACCAGTAGATTCATGAATAAATTGTGTAAAACGTGATAAGTCAAGCATGCCTCCCATTCCAAACACTCGGTTTTTTTGAAATCCTGAAACTTTGTATGTAAGATATACCATAGGGTCTAATGGATTGGTCACTGGAATTATCATTGCATCTTTAGCATGTTTTTGAATATTTTCTACAACATCCTTTACTATTGATGCGTTTATTTTCAAGAGATCCATTCTTGTCATCCCAGGTTTTCTGCCAGAACCCGCAACAACAACTACAATATCAGATCCCTTCATTTCAGAATAATCGTTTGATCCTCTAACGTCAATGTCAATCCCTTTTTCTGCCAACATATGGTTTATGTCCATAGCCTCTCCTTGTGGAAGGCCCTGAACCACATCTAGCAATAATATCTCATCTGTGACTTTTCGGAGAGCGGTGAACAGTGCTGCAGCTCCACCAACTTTTCCCGAACCGATAATTGTGATCATAAAAGGCCCTCACTTTAATCTCTAATTAAACTTGACTGTTTCTTATCAGTCCACATTACAGTTATCCAGTAACCAAAATTATGAATCAAATTACAATTTATATGCATTTCAGTATGTTTAGAGAATATCATGGTACTCGTAATTGATGCACAAGTAGCTGGAATTTCAGGCGACATGTTACTTTCTTCACTAGTAGACATGGGTGCAAAAAAATCCAAAGTTATAGATGGAGTATACTCGGTTGAAGAATATCTCAAAGGTTCTAAAATTGTAAAAATTGATTTTGAAAAAATTGTCAAATATGGGACAGAATCTACACATCTTGTATTAGAGACAGATGAAAAGTATCATGAAAGAAAAGGAGTCGAGATTCAAGAATGTATATTATCCACATCAGACAAGATAGGACTATCTCAAAAAGCCAAAGTTTTTGCAAAAGAAAGCATTAGATCATTACTTTATGCCGAGTCAAACATACACGGAGAGCCCCTTGAATCAGTACACTTTCACGAAGCATCAAGTATTGACACCGCTATAGACATCATAGGTTCGGCTATTGCATTAGATGATTTAAGATTATTTTCAGACGAGATTATTTCAACCCCAGTAGCAGTAGGTGGTGGAACTCTAACATTTTCTCACGGGATTGTATCCAACCCTGCAAGTGCAATACTAGAGATATTTCGTGGTTCTGACATAGCAATTCGTGGAGGGCAGATAAAAGAAGAACTTACTACTCCTACTGGTGCAAGTCTGCTTGTAAATTTAGCAGATAAATGTTCAGAATTTTATCCAACAATGAAGATAAAATCAATAGGATATGGCGCGGGGAGTAAGAACTTTGAGGGATTTCCCAATGTTTTGAAAATTGTCCAAGGAGAATCAACAGAAGAGTTTCAATTAGACACTATACAAATTCTTGAGACAAATCTTGATGATGTATCTGGCGAGATAATAGGACATATGATTGACAAGTTAATTGCAAATGGTGCAAAAGATGTTACCGTAACAGGCGGTATAACAAAGAAAGGAAGGCCAACAAATCTAGTTTCTGTGATATGTGATCCATTTGTTACAAATACCTTGATTGGTACACTCATTTCAGAAACTGGTACTTTAGGTGTACGAATAAGATCATCTAGTCGCTATGTGGTTCCAAGAATAGTTGTTTCAGTACCCATTGTGATACAAGGAAATAGTTTTACCGTAAGATGTAAAATTGTAAAACACAATGAAACAATAAAACATTTCAAGGTAGAATCAGATGATGTCAAGATAATTTCAGATTCGCTATCATTACCATTCAAAGAAACATCCGATCTGATATCAAGTGAAGTCAAACTGAGGCTAAACATAAAATGAAACAGATAGGAGATCTAGTGACTTGGTTTCATGGAAAAGAGAGAGCTTTGGTTGCTCTTTCAGGAGGAGTGGATAGTGCTCTAGTAGCATATGCCGCTCAAATGGCGTTAGGTAAACAAGCTGTTGCTGTTACTGCAGATTATAAGACACTCTCTCAAGAAGAACTTGATTCTGCAAAAAAAGTTTGTCAAGAAATAGGAATCAGACACATAATTATTGAATATAGCGAGTTAGATAATCCAGATTTTGTAAAAAACGACAAAAATAGGTGCTTTCATTGTAGAACAGAATTAGCAGAACATCTTGTTGCACTATCAAAAAAAGAAAAAATCAACTTAATTGTGGACGGTACTAATCTAGATGATCTGGTGGAATATAGACCTGGAATAGTAGCACTCAAAAAAAATGGTGTTCAAAGTCCTCTTGTAGAAAGCGGGTTCACAAAATCTAATGTCAGAGATGTTGCAAAAGAGATTAGTCTTTCCATCCACGATAAACCATCTAACTCTTGTCTAGCGTCACGCATCCCATGGGGTAACACCGTCACAGCTGAAAAGCTTGAAAGAATAGAGAAGAGTGAAATTATGATAAAGCATCTTTTTGGAGTAAGACAGGTAAGAGTTCGGGATTTTGGAAATAGAGCAAGCATAGAGGTAGATAAAAATGAGATAACCTTTCTAGATGACGCGAAAAGAATGGCGATATTGGAAAAATATATGAATGAATTGGGATTTGACAATATCTTAATTGATCCCAAGGGCTATAGACCCGGTAAACTCAATGTGATAACAGATTGATCTATTTAGATAACGCCGCATCTACGCCTGTTCATGAAAAAGTCATAGAAGAAATGGTTCCTTACTTTAGAGAACAGTATGGAAATCCTTCTTCCATACACAGACATGGAAGATTTGCAAATATGGCCATTCAGAATGCAAGAAAACGAATTGCTTCACTCATCAATGCACATAACAATGAGATACTTCTAACTTCTGGAGGAACCGAGTCAAACAATACCGCAATTTATGGCATAGCATCACAAAGTAAAGGAAAACACATCATAACATCATCCATTGAACACGATGCCATACTAGAACCGTGTAAGCGTCTTGAAAAAGAAGGGTATACGATATCTTTTCTTCCAGTAGATAAACATGGTTTTGTAGATCCTGAGGATCTTAAAAAAGAAATTTCAAGTGATACATGCCTAATTACAATAATGTATGCAAATAATGAAGTTGGAACAATACAGTCGATAAAGAAAATGGTCCAGATTGCAAGAGAAAAGAATATCATTTTTCATACAGATGCAGTTCAGGCAGTAGGAAAAATTCCTATAGATGTCAAAGAACTCGGGGTTGATTTGCTTTCAATATCATCCCATAAGATAAACGGTCCAAAAGGCGTAGGAGCATTATACATCAGAAATGGTGTAAAGATATCTCCTTTGATATTAGGTGGTGGTCAAGAAAATGGACTTCGATCTGGCACAGAAAATGTGGCAAGCATAGTGGGATTTGGAACAGCATGTGCACTCGCAAAAAACAATATGGATGAAAATTCAATTCATCTTAAAAAACTAACCGCAAAATTAACTACAAGAATATTACATGAAATACCATCTACAACTCTTAATGGTCATCCTGATATGAGAACTCCCAATAATACTCATTTTACTTTTTTTGGTATAAATGGAGAAGATCTGATAATAAAATTGGATGAACATAAAATATCTGCATCTACGGGTTCTGCATGTTCTGTGAAGATACAGAAAGCATCACATGTTTTAAAAGCAATGGGTTTTTCACATGAACAAGTTACAGGATCATTACGCCTTACAGTAGGAATAACAAATACAGAACAAGAAATAGATGAAACCGTAGACACATTAAAAAAAGTTGTTCGCGAGTTACGTGCTGTATCCCCATACAAAAGCAAGTACAATTTTTAGTTCAAGAATTCAACTATGACAGAACTTGAATTTTGTATTGATTTTGATCAACAAGCGGTACTAGAGAATTCATTCCATTCCACACATAGATTTCAGCAGAATAAATGCCAGGTAGTGTTGGCACCCAGCTAATTTCTTCGTTTGTAGTAGATAGATTCACAAGATTGCTCTGAGACCACTTGAGAAAAACTACTTTGTTGTTACTATCTTTTATTTGAACAATGTACGAAATTTCTTGAGAATTTTGATATATGTTTGAGAGCATACTTTTGAAGTTTATTGTTTGTCCAACATGTGGACTTTTCAGTAGTGGTCTTCCAGATTGATCACTAATTTGTGTAGATATGGAAATCATTGGCATTGTGATCTTGGGTACATATTGATTTGTGATTGTAGTAGGTTGAGTTTTAGCAGGAACTGCCACTGTAGAGCCTACTATCATGGATCTACCATACGCATCTCGAAAGTCATGATACCATGCCTGAACATTACCTCCCACCGGAGATATCAAAGTGGTTTTATCCTCACTGCATATCCAAGAAGGCATTTTAAAAACTCCTTTGAATACGCCAGTACCTGGTCCAGTTTCAGTTAACGTAAAACCGGTGGCAGCAAGACCTCCATATGTCGCTCCGTTTATAGTGCAATGCTGAAATCTAAATCCTTTAATCCAAACTTCTAAGAGTATGTTTCCATTATTATCTCCAACCGTATCATCTGCCGGAGAGCCTGGATTACTTACACTTGTATAACTTATTATGGTATTAGCATCAGTAACCAAATCTGGATCAGTAACCGTTATTGTGACATCGGAACCAATTCTGTAATTTGATGAATCAAGTGTTACTGTACCAGTATTTGTTGGAAGATTATGTTGCGAGGTAACTGTTGTTGATGTTCCACTTTGTGTACCTAAAATGGAAAAATGGATTGCGTTAGCATCTGTAAGTTCAGTGTTTATAAGAAATTTAATATTACTGCCAAAAGTTTGAAGACCTTTGATCAAAGTGGGATCAAACTGGTTTAGTTGATTTATTACGGCATATTCAATTGTTCCTGAAAATATACCAGAATTGGCAGATGTTTCCTGTAGTTCGGCTCGATAGATGGCATTGTTTACTTGTTGGTTGTTATTAATTCCAAAAGAGAAAAGATCAAACACAATTGGTTGAGTGTCACTGGGGTTTGAGATCTTGCCAGAAGTATTGAAGTTAATCTCTAAGAATACAGGTAGATTTGACGACATTGAGTTTATTGAAGTTACTGCGTTATCGCTTATCTGAAGTAGACCATTACCAGACACAATTTCTCCAGGAGTGACAATCGTGACTGGTGAAGAACCAACAGATCCAAAATATAGAGTCATACTCGTACTGGAAAAGGAGGCTATTCCAAGTTGTCGTTGAAAAGATCTGAGATCATAATTAACCCAATTGGTTCCCTTTGAATTTGGTTGACTAGTATCTATGAACAGGTCTTTGAGAGATTGAGCAGAAACACCAAGATTTAGTGTAATTTTCTGAAAACTTGGCATTGATTGAGATCTGGTGTCAATTATCAATCGTAATGAGTTAGCATCAAACACAGTAGATGGTACACTGATTGAACTTGAACTGTTATAGAATTTAACATCAGAAGAACTACTCAGTGTTATTGGATTTCCAATCTTCAAAGTAGGTATTTTTGCAGAAGTTCTAAAAACATCTAGTTGATCAATCAGGTTGGAATTGATATTTTGATCATTATCCACTAGGGTGATTGTTTCTTTTTGACCAGGGCCAAATTGACTTTGACCGCTACCAACATTAAGACTTGCAGTAGAAGTACCAGAAACAATAGAAGCACTCTGAAGATCATAAGTAATAGAGCCAGAGTGAGACCTAGGAGCATTTGGTAGTATTCCTATGGTTGATACGCCGGCAAAGGAGCTCTCAAAAATTCCAGTATGCGGTCCTGTTTCTACAAAAGTTACTAACTTGTCATATATGCCACTAAGAGATGTGCTAGTCTGAACAGAGTTAGTTTTCAAGTTAACAACATCTGATGTATCCATACTCAATCTTCCATTATCTTTGAAACCAAGACTACTCAGATATGGTATTAGATTTACGATACCTGAACCACTTGCGCTTCTACCTGACTCTGCAAAGGCTTGATAAAATGTTGCAGGAGTGGCACCAACATTAAAAGTCCAAGAATCTTGAGATGTAGGATCTATACTTAATTCAGCATCATTAATGGTTGCAAATACATCAGAACCTGATGGATATGTAGTTCTATCAAGGCTTAACGAGATATTGGGAATATCAGAATAATCAAGATCAACACTTTGTGCACCTGTAGATCTATCATATTCTATGTGCACGTTATTACTAAGCGTGAAGAGTTGAATCATAGGCCATACATTTTGATTTATTCCTATTTGGCCTGATGGGACGTGTGGGTTGGAATTCAGAGAGGGAGGATTTCGTATAACATTATTTTGACTGGATGGAGTTGTCGGTGTACCGCTACACGAACTAAAACCTGCTGTTCCTTGAGTAGTTCCGGATAATCCTGCAGAATCTGGAATTGCCACTCCATCAGTCTGAGTTACATCCACTCCCAAAACAGAAGAAGGTGTAGAGCTTGAACAAAAAACTCCAAAATCAATACTTTGTCCAGGGGAACCAGATAATGCCGCTTGGTCAGCTTGTTTTGCGCTATCAGTATTAGCAAAAAATGCATACCAATTACCATCTGAGCCTTGTGCCATCAGCAGATGTCTTCCATTTATTGAAACATTTGGCTGACCTATTGCTTGATCTAGCTGAGTATTATCCTCTTGTACAATAACTTCTGTTACCATAGGTCCAGAAATATGATTATCGAAAATACTATTTTCTGAAGAGACAAAAAGATTAGGATGATCAGAATAGGCTTTTACATCAGGTGAAGATAATGGTATAACAATCATTGAAAAAGCTAGAAGAATTATCAGAATTTTATGCAACTTTCTAATATGAGAAGGTATACAAGATAACGTTATCGAATAATTCATACTGAATTTTGTTAGTATGTCATGTGTACACTAGGTTTTAACTAGGGCAAGAGATCAAGGGATGATGTGATAAAACCTAAACCAATCATAATAGTAAGTGGGGCACTAGTATTGATCGGTATTGCAATAACAGCGTATCAATCACAGATAACTTCAGAAAATCTTTCAAACCAACAAAATACTCTAGACATTGGAGCACAGATGATCGTTACAAAGGAAATGAATCCGGATAACAACCAGAAAGGAGTGTACTCTATTCAAATAACAGATTTTAAAAATGATGACAATGTCAAGGCAATAATAACTGATCCTACTGGCACACCAATAATAACAAAATCCATGACAAAAAGCCCAATTCAAGAAACATTCAGGATTTCTTCATCAGGAAATTATACATTACAGATAGAAAATCACGGACAAAGCGAGATACAGGTTCTTGGAATTATCGGATACTACCCACGAGGTATAGAATTAGCAGACATTTCAGGATTCATAGCACTAATAATAGGTCTTAGCGGACTTGCAGTTGGCATGATGTATCTTATTAGGAATCGTGTCAGGTCTTAATTGAGAAATTGATCTAGTTCAGTTAATCCATCAACTACGTTTTTAAAATTATCATCGCTTTCCATAATTTTATTTAGTTTGTTAAGATCAACTTTAAAAATTTCCTTACCATCATTTTGATTCATCACAACAAACTTGTGTTCTATTACATGTAGAGTGACACAGTTAATGTCCGCTTTTGTTGACAGGGATACTGTCCGCTCTAAATCATTATCTTCAGCCTCTTCTTGTTGAAATATTTCCTGTCATGATATACGGATGCTGGAGTCTTCC
>Ga0307372_10006852_pt1 | contig 16515 bp, 26 predicted proteins | sample OX1MG_FD_202533 | JGI IMG/M metagenome (GOLD analysis project Ga0307372, IMG submission 202533) | Soil microbial communities from Risofladan, Vaasa, Finland - OX-1 | ecosystem: Environmental > Terrestrial > Soil > Coastal area > Acid sulfate soil | place: Finland: Risofladan, Vaasa | collected... | reverse complement strand
AGCCACGGTAAGCTTCATACGTACCGAAGATTGCGAGTGCACCCATGAAGAGCGGATAGGCGATGCGTTTTCCAGCAAAGATACCTATAACGAGAAGGACTTTTATCGCGCCATGAAGCGCGAGATAGAGTGCAACGAAGTAGTGCGTGTGGACGGCAAACGCATGTGCGGCATTGCGAATGGTAGTTGCCATGAAATCGCCAGGATCCTGCGAGAGTTCGCCGACTGTCAGGAATCTAGCAATTCGGAGCACGAGAGACGACGGTACGACGAGAATGAGAAGAGCACCAAGTATTTCGAGTCCACCATCGACCACTTTCAAGATGAGCGCAAGATCGAAGAACCAGAGGAGATCCTTCTCGCGCTCTTCACTCGTCGTGGGTAATACGTCCATTCCTGTAGGGTACCACTACCGAAGGACTTTGAGAGGAAGAGTGTGGTACCTGCTTACACCACGCGATTTTTGAGCGTCTCAAGTGCCTTGACGAGCAACTCCTTTGTCGATCCGTCCTTGATAATTCCTTCTCCATCGAATAGCGATTGCGCGGGGCCGAGATAGAGCTCGGGCTGACCAATGATCTCTGCGTCGAGATAAAGCAGAATCTGCTTGAGATGACTCTGCGCTACGGCAGTGCCAATGTTTCCAGCCGAGATTCCAGCGACGAGGACTGGTTTCTTCGCAAATGAATTTTGCCCATACGGACGGCTAACCCAGTCGATAACATTCTTTAACACGCCGGGGATAGAACGGTTATATTCTGGCGTCGCGATGATGATGCCGTCGGCTGCCGCAATCGTATCCTTCAGTGCCCGTACCGGCGCTGGAAACGATGCCTCGGCATCGCCGTTATATAAAGGAAGAGCACTAATATCGGCGATTTCAATTTTCATTCCCGTCGGTGCAAGCGCTTTGAAATTCCGAAGAAGCGCGGTATTGAAGGAATCTTTCCGTAAACTCCCGGAGATTGCGATGATATTCATATGCTGTACATTATTATTTTGGACACCAGAGAATCCTACCGCGTTGCACAAGCAGCTTCACTGTGGATAACTAACGGGACGTCTCTTCCCAGCGTTTGTATAGGGCGACCGTGGCGAGGGTGGCGAAACCCTCGACACCTCCTTCCCAGATCATCGATCCATCTTCGATGGTGCGATGGGTAAAATTAAAGCACCTCGGGCATAATAAAACCTTTCAAATCCGGCCATATAAGTGCGCCGTGCTATCTGTTTGTATACCAAAATGAAAAGTTGCGATTACCCTCCTTTCCATGCTATATTCCAGGTACTCCCAGTGGCTACCGACCGACTTCGCATAAATAACGAGATCCGCGCGCAAGAATTGCGCGTTATAAGCCGCGATGGAGGTAATCTTGGAGTGCTCTCGCTTGAAGCCGCCCTCGCGGCGGCAAAGCAGGCCGGATTGGACCTCATTGAAATCTCACCATCAGCCGTGCCACCAATTGCAAAGATCGTGGATTATGGTAAATTCGAATACGAGCGTAGTAAGAAGGAAAAGATAGCAAAAGCTAAAGTAAAAGTATCGGAAACAAAGGAGGTCCAGATCAAAGTTGGCACTGGCGAGCACGATATGGAACTAAAGGCCAAGAAAGCCGCCGAGTGGCTTGCCGAGGGTCACCGAGTGCGTGCTGAGCTTTTCTTGAAAGGTCGCTACAAAAATATGGAGGAGAAATTTCTGAAGGACCGCCTTGAGAAATTCCTCATCCGCATCCCGTACGCCTATAAGATCGCTGAGCCGATAACGCGGAGCCCTAAGGGATTCGCCGGAGTTATCGAACGAGATATAGCAGGGAAAACAAAACGAGAAAAGGAATCCAGAGTCGCTATGGCAAACGATTCTATTGAATCAAAAAATGAAAACTAACAAATCATACACTAAGAGAATCCGCGTTACCCGCAACGGGAAGATTCTCGCGCGCGCGAAGGGACAGAACCATTTCAATGCGAAAGAGAGTGGATCCGCGAGGAGTGCGAAGCGGCGCACAATTTCTCTCACGCTAACCGCGAGAGTCCGTCGGCGTTTCCTTCCCGGGACTGGTGCGAAGTAGTTTACTCTTTTATCATTTTTGTATGACAAGAATTAAAGGGGGTGTGATGGCGAATAAGCGCCGAAAGAATCTGCTCGAGCGAGCCAGAGGCTACCGCGGTGTCCGTTCTAAAAAGGAGCGCTACGCGCACGAAGCGGTGATGCGCGCAGGCCGCTACGCCTTCGCCCACCGCCGAGACAAAAAGACTGATTTCCGCCAACTATGGATTGTGCGTCTCAACGCTGCCGTCCGTGAGCAGGGCCACAGGTCTTATTCCATATTCATAGCGAAGCTCAAGAAAAATGGCTTCGCCCTCGACCGCAAAGTCCTCGCCGAATTCGCCTCTGACCGACCCGAGATCTTCGCACGCATCAGCAAGCAGGTCATTTAACGAAACAAAAACCGCCTGGGAAGGGCGGTTTTTGTTTCAGATATAGTCGGGCCTATCTATCACTTCTGATGGCGCTCTCTAAATCTTTTTGACCGAATTTTTTGTAATCTCCCACGTCTGGCCATACTCGGGGACGATAGCGCGGGCGCCAAGATAGTCGTGTATGCGCTGGGCGAGGAACCGCTCGGCAGAAGGCTCACCAATAGCGGTAAAAATAATTTTTGGCCGCTTCTCGAAGAGTGCTTCATCCGCGAATTGCATCAGCTGGTCGCGGTCGGCGTGCGCCGACCAACCCTCTAATCTTTCTATTGTAGCTTTTATTTTTATCTCGTTACCGGCAAGCCGAACCGAGGATGCCCCCTCTGCAATACGCCGTCCGGGCGTACCAGGAGCCTGGTATCCGACAATAAAAAGTGTGGTTGATGGGTCCGGCAAATAAAGTCCCTCCCAGCGGCCGATGCGACCGCCATGACTCATTCCTGCACCCGCGATGATAATTTTCGGACCTGGAATCTTCTCTATCGCTATAGATTCCTCGCGCGAGAGTGTCTTCTTCAAGAACGGGAATGAAAAAATGCTCCCTTCCCGCTTCAATTCATCCTCAGTCTCGGGTTTGAAATACGTCATTCCAAATTTCTCGTACACTTCCGTAACGCGAATCGCGAGCGGCGAATCCAAAAAGACCGGGATTTTCTGCAAATCTCTAGCGGAAAAAAAATTGGAGAGTTCGTAGAGCATCATCTGGGTACGCTCGAGCGAGAAGGCGGGGATGAGAATCGTGCCGCCTTTTGCAATTGCACGTTTAAGTGCGTCGCGGAGCTTCGCAACGCGTTCCTTCTGCGGTGGGTGTAACCGATCCCCATAGACACTCTCCATCACAAGCGCATCTGCATCTCTCACCGGCTCCCAGTTTGGTAATAAAGGCGACGGCGAGTTGCCAATATCTCCCGTGAGTACGACCGTTGTTCCCTCTTCATCCGCAATCCGCACGCTCGCGGAACCGAGGATATGACCGGTAGTGCGGAAATACACGGATAACCCAGCAGCGATTTCTTTTTCAATGTGATAGTCGAGCACTTCAATGAGCGCGAAAGCGACGTCAACATCTTGTTCCTCGTACAGCGGCGTCCTACCGATCCGTAAAGATTCATCGGCGAGAATGCCGACTGAATCGCGTAGGATAAGCTCCGTGAGATCGCGCGTCGGCGGAGTCATATAGATTTTACCGCGGAAACCGCTCCGTACGAGCTTCGGGATGCGACCGACATGATCGAGATGTGCATGAGTAACAACGAGCGCATCGATCGTCTTCACATCGTACGGAAATGGTCCATACATCTCCGCCACCGCGAAATCGGCACCTTGTTCAATACCGCAATCAACGAGAATTTTCCCGTGCTCTCCTTCAATTAAAAAATTTGAACCGGTGACTTTCCCTGCGCCGCCATAAAAACTTAAGCGCAATGACATGCATCAACTTTAACACGCGGTAATCTCTCAGTTCTGACTGGAACACAAAGATCCCGTCTCTTTTGAGACGGGATCTTTGTGGAACTGTCCTCTCCAGCAACTTTATGGTGCCAGGTGGGATAAACAACGGTGGCTATCGGATTCCTTTACAGGCTTCGCCAAGCACACCTTACTGCTATTTTCCCTTATAGGAAGCAAGTTGCATTTTTAAGAACAGCTCCAATTCCTACTATACACCCCCGCATTAAACAACCTTGTGGACAACTTACTTAACCGAGAATGTTCTTCAACTCTACGTCGTAAAGTATCGCTTCGTGCGGTACGCGATAATTTATGACTTCCCCCGGCTTAAACCAATGTGGTATCTCCATCTTGGCTTCCGGAACCGAACCAGATGCGTGAATGAGATTGCGTATCGCGCGAGTATCAGCGTCCGCTATCTGGTATGAGTCGACGACGAAATCGCCGCGAATAGTGCCGATATCCGCACTTCGCGGCTCTGTACTACCCGTGATTTTGCGCACGAGCTCCACGGCATGTGCGCCTTCCCAGACCATCGCGATGACCGGTCCGCTTGTCATATATTTCTTCAGGTTCTCTACAACAACATTTGCGACCTCAATCGGATCGGTTGACGGCGGAGTCTCCCCTTTCTTCACATAGCTCGCGATGGACTTCTCGCCGACGTTCTTCTTCCAGTTCGGGTCGAGGAGATAGTGTTCTTCTATCATCTTCTCGGTCGGGACAAGCATTTTAAGCGCGACGAGCTTGAGTCCAAGGCGCTCATAGCGCTTCATAATCTCGCCGATGAGCGCTCGTTGAATGCCGTCGGGTTTCACAATAACGAGTGTTTGTTCAGTCTTAGGGTGTGCCATGATTTTACAAAAATGAATCCCGCTCGACGCAGGTTATATAGTTATGATACGCGCCTTACCCTTTTGGAGCAAGATGGTGTGCTCGAAATGCGCGGAGCGGAAGCCGTCCTTGGTGCGGTAGGTGTAACCGTCAGGCGCGAGCACTACTGCGGCTCTCCCCGCATTCGCGATGGGCTCGAGCGCAAGCACCATCCCTTCGGAAAGCAATTCCCCTTCGCCCGCGCGGCCATAGTTCGGAATAAAAGGATCCTCGTGAATAAGGTCGCCAACGCCATGGCCGCCGAGTTCTTTTACTACTTTAAATCCTGCGTCCTCAATTTCTTTTTGGATGGCCTGCGAGATATCGCCGATATGATTCCCCGGAACAGCCGCCGCAATGCCAGCCAAAAGCGCCATCTCGGTTGCGCGCATGAGTTTCTCCGAGACTTCGTCTGTCTTCCCCGCAGGTACCGTGATAGCCGCATCCACAACAATGCTTCTGTGGCGCAGTCCAAGATCGAGTCCAACAATATCGCCTTCCTTCAGCGTCTTCACTGATTCATTCGGTATGCCGTGCACGACTTCGTCGTTTATCGAAACACATAAGGTCGCCGGATACGGGCGCCCCGCACCCCCGGGCGTGTAGCCGAGGAAACAAGGCTCATCGCCGCCATCACGAATCATCTGCTCCGCCAGGTTGTCGAGTTCTTCGGAGGTTACACCGGGCGCGACCTTGGCGCGCAGTGCCTCGAGCACTACCGCGAGGCGCCTCCCTGCTTCAATAAGGTTCGTCCGCTCAGTGTCATTTGTAATGATCATTTAAATCTTGAGAATGCTCTTGACTTCCGCCGAAATAACCTCGGGTTGACGATGACCGTCAATCTCGGTAAGCATGCCTGCCCTGCGATAGAGTTCAATCGCATCTCCAGTGTTCGCGTAGTACTCTTCAAGCCGTTTGCCGATGACATGATCATCCTTACGTGCCTCCTTCTCTTTCCGCAGATTGATACGCCTATGAATCTCGTCATCTGGAACGCGCAGGTAGAAAATACGGAATGGCCGGTTAAGCCATTTAAGGGACTCAATAACGACCTTCGTCTCCGGAATCGTGCGACTCGTGCCATCAAAAATGACATTGCCGTCCTCGGGGAGGCTAAAGAATGTCTCAAGATAAACGTAAGAGGCAATCCTATAGGGCGTGAGGAGTCCAGCGTCCATAGTTTCCTTAAGCTTACGTCCCACAGGACCGCCAGCTGTGACAAGATCGCGCAAGCCATCACTTGTGCCAACTACCGGCCAGCCCGTCGCACCGGAAAGGAGTTGAGCCTGCGTTCCTTTCCCGCTACCAGGCTTCCCGATGAAGAATACAATTGGTCTTTCGTTCATGAATTGAGTGTACGGGATGTCATGAAATCTGCAATACGAGCATTCATGGGAAGATATCTTTAACTAAGGGAAATCAGTATATATCGCGCATAATCGCGCTGTCTTTAGTATTCGCGGAGCGAGACTTGGGCGTCAATTTTCTGCGCGAGATCGAGGGCAACTTGAACGGCGATGAGGAGCGCTGTGCCACCGAGCACAAGCGTAGTAACGCCAGTGAGACCCTGGATGATAGACGGGGCAACGGCAAGCAGGCCGAGGAAACAGGCGCCGGGGAGCGTGATACGATTAACCACCTTACCAATGTACTCCTCGGTCTCACGACCCGGACGAACTCCAGGAACGAAGGCACCAGTTTTTTGGAGGTTCTCCGCAACGCGGTGCGGTTCAAACGTAACAGCAGTGTAAAAATAGGTGAAAAGAACAACGAGCAGGAAATAGACCGCGCCGTACTTCCACGGATTGGAAAGGAACGCGGTGTACCACAGCGCCGCGTTCGCCGCGAGGGAGATGTGGAGCGCACCAAGCATCGAGAGTGCCATCTGCGGCAAGAGCAAGAGCGAAAGCGCGAAGATAATGGGAATAACGCCTGCCTGGAGGAGGCGAATGGGGAGATATGTCGCCGCACCTTGGGAGAGCGCCGCACCGCGCACCGCACGTGCATAGGCAATGGGTATCGAGCGTTCGGCATCGGATACGACAACGACCGCATAGATCATCGCGAGAGCGAGAGCGGTGAACGCGAGATAGGCGGGGATGTTCGCCGCCGTGGACGCAAAGATAGTCTCTGAGATACTTGAAGGAATGCGTGCGAGGATGCCAGCAAGAATGATAAGAGAAACGCCGTTACCGATGCCGAACTCCGTCACGAGCTCGCCGAGCCACATGAGGAGCATCGATCCGGCGGCAATGAGCGCAATATTCGCGATAAGCGCTGCGGAGCCCAGGTGCGCGATGACGCCCTGGCTCTCAAGCAGGAAGAGAAAGCCGATGCCCTGCAGGATGGCGATGGGAATGGTAAGCAAACGGCTCCATTCGATAAACTTCGCGCGCCCTGCTTCTCCTTCTTCGAAGTATGCCTGTTTCACCTGAGGGAAGATGATGGTGCCGAGCTGCATTATGATAGATGCCGTGATATAGGGGCCAACGCCGAGCATCACAACTGAAAGGCGTGCGAGCCCGCCGCCTGAGAAAATATTCAAAAGTCCGAAGAACTGATTGTTCGCAAAGAAAGCTGCGAGAGCATTCTTGTCGACACCGGGAATCGGTATTGCGGCAAGGAGGCGGAAGAGTGCAAGCGCACCGGCGAGAAAGAAAATACGAAAACTGATTTCAGAATCGCCAAAAGCGAGTTTGAGTTTCCGGACAAGAGAATTAAGCATAGATGGTTCCGCCCACTTTCGTAAGAGCAGTGCGGGCGGTCGCGGAAATCGTACAACCCGTGATAGTGAGAACTTTCGTAAGGCCCTCTTTGGGGGCAGTACCGAGAATCTTCACGAGAGGCGCGCGTCCTTTATGACGACGAACAAGCCCGCGCGCAAGCAGGGAAGCCGGCGAGACGGTCTCACCGGACTTGAAGGCGAGCTCGAGCGCGTAGAGATTTACCGCGGATACTGGAACACGGTTCGTTCGAACTGTGCGTGCGCGATTCTTGCCGTGGCCGCGGCGCTTCGGAAGTTTCTTGATGAGATCGCGGACTTCCGGACGAATCTTATGTCCAGCGCGTGCGGTCTGGCCCTTGCCGCCACGACCGCTAGTCTTTCCGCGCTTCCCGCCACGACCGACGGGCGGATTTTTCTTATCCTTAGTGCGCGGAGAAAGTGAATGGAGTTGCATATTAAAAATGTTATGCTGAACGCAATTTCTTCAGCGCTCCGACTGTCGCACGCGCCATCGTAAGTTTATTTTTGGAACGGCTGTGAATTTTAGTGACGACATCCGTTACGCCAGCGAGGTCGAGAACGGTGCGCACCGCCGAGCCAGCAACCAGTCCACGACCCGCGGAGGGGATGATTTCGACAATCGACGAGGCATACTTCATCGATACCTGGTGCGGAATTGATCCAGAGACCGTGCGCGGAACGGTGAAAAGATGCTTCCTCGCATCACGGGTCGCTTTGTCAATTGCAAGTGCGGTATCCATACCCTTTCCGAGGCCGACGCCGACGCGACCTTTCTTATCGCCGATTACGACAACGAGGCTAAAATTGAAACGACGGCCACCGGCCATCACGCGCGCCACGCGCCGTGCATCGATGGTGACTTGTTCGAATTCGCCGCGTTCGCGCGGCACGCGGCGGCCGCGAGGACTCCGTCCACGGAGAGCGCTGCGCTCGCGGCCGCCGCGTGGTGAAGCGGCAGTTGGGGTGCTTTCCTCAGGCACGGTTTCAACAACCGCAGATTCTGGAACAATCTCTGCTTCCTGCACAATCTCTGCTTCTATCGGTGTCGTCATGGTATTTAAAAAGCAAGGCCACCCGCTCGTGCGGCATCCGCGAGCGCCTTGACCTGGCCTCCATAGCGGTACCCGCCGCGATCGAAAACAATCGCGGCAATACCAACGGCCTTGGCTTTCTTCGCGATGGCTGCGCCAACCGAAACCGCCTGCACCGACTGCGATCCTTTGAACTCACGGCCGTGTGCAGCCGCGATTGTCTTTCCAGCCGTATCGTCGATAAGCTGCGCTGAAACAAATCGGTTGCTGCGATATACGGCGAGACGCGGACGCTCTGCAGTTCCAATGACGGTCGCGCGCACGCGCGCACGGCGACGCAGGCGGAGTTCTCGAGAAGATATAGGTTTGTGGTTCATAAGGTTGATTAGACAGCCTTCTTTCCCTGCTTCCGGCGGATAATCTCTCCGTCGTAGCGGATACCTTTCCCGAGGTACGGTTCCGGCGGTTTGACGCGGCGGATGTTCGCAGCGAACTGTCCGACCGATTCCTTGTTCACGCTCTCAAGCGTCATAACGTTTTTTTCTACTTTCGCCGTGACATCCTCCGGGATCGCAAGCGGTACGGTGTGCGAGAAGCCAACCGTAAGTACCACCTCCTTCCCTTTAATCTCCATCTTATAGCCGACGCCATCAAGAATAAGTTTCTTCATATATGGCATCTCAACGCCCTGAACCATATTCTTCACGTGCGATGCAAAAGTTCCCGTGAGCGCCTTTGCGAGACGGGATCGGTCTTTAGAAGTAATAGATACGTTCCCACCATCGACCATAATATCAACGGACGGGTGCACGCGCTTTGTAAGTGTACCTTTTGTGCCAGTCACGGTCAGCACACCGTTCGCAACCGAAACAGCGGCCTTTCCTGTTGCTATTGGTTTTTTCGCGAGGCGGCTCATATAAAATTACCAGATTTCAAAAAGATTCTCACCACCAATATGCGCCTTGCGCGCCTCCGCATCCGAAATGATGCCAATCGAGCTCGAGAGTATACGCGCGCCCGTGCCGCCTTTTACTGCATGCGCAGCGGTATGCGGAGCATAGAGCCGACGGCCAGGCGAACTCATGCGCTTCACGCCGCGCAGTTTCGACTGTCCATGTTCGTCGTAGGCGAGCTTCACAACAAATGTCCTCTTCACTTCCTCACCCTCTTTTATCATTGTCTCGATATGCGTTAAAAATCCAAGTTCTTTGAGTTTCTTCGCTATGGCGAACAGGTGCTCCGAGTACGGTATCGATACCTCTTTCTTACCGATCAGTGCGGCATTCTGAAGACGAATGATGAAATCCCCGACGCGGTCAGTTACCATGATGCCTTCTTAACGCCGGGAATCTTTCCTTCGCGTGCGAGCTCACGAAACTGGATGCGGGAAAGACCAAACGTACGCATATACCCGCGGGAACGGCCGGTAATCGCGCAACGGTTCTTCAGCCGCACGGGCGAAGAGTTTCTCGGAAGCTTCTGGAGACCTTCGGCGTCACCAGCCAACTTCAAAGCCGCACGCTTGACGGCGTACTTCTTGACGAGTTTCGTTTTTTTGACGAGCCGTGCAAGCTGAGACTTTTTTGCCATGAAAAAATAAAGCTCCGAAGAGCGTGCAGGTACTGTATCAAATAGCTCCTACGCCGTCAAACCGTCAGGATTGAGAAGGAATATTCGCGAGAAAATGAGAAATTATTTCTTGCCGGCTTCGACAATAAGCGGAAATCCCAAGTGGCGAAAGAATGCCTCGGCCTCGGCTCTTGTTTTTGCGGTCGTTACGACGGTAACCGCAAGTCCGAAGACGTCCTTTAGATCTTCATCGCTTGTCTCCGGAAAGATGGTGTTCTCGCGGATGCCGATGGTGATATTTCCCATATCGTCAATCGCAGTCGCCTTCAAGCCACGGAAATCGCGGGTACGTGGAAGCGCGATGTGGATGAGCTTGTCAAGAAAATCGAACATCCGCGTACCGCGAAGCGTAGTCTGGAGACCGACCGTATCGCCTTCGCGCACCTTAAAGGAAGCAATGGAAATGCGCGCCACGCGTGGAGCCGCCCTCTGTCCCGTAATCCTTGCGAGGCGATCTTGGATGATTTCGAGCTGCTTCTTGTCACGTTTTTTCCCGACGCCAGACGAGACAATAACTTTCGTGATGCGTGGGCTTTGCATCGGGCTCGTGTAACCGAATGCCTCCGCGAGTGCGAGATAGCCGGACTGCTGACGTTGTTTGGTGACTGACATAAATTATTTTTCGATGCGCTTGACGTTTGATGCATCGATCGCGCGTGGCCGCTCGATAATACGGCCGACTTCACCCGTACGGCCCTTCAGATGGCGCTTGTAGAGTGCAATCCCTTCGACGACGACTCTGTTCTCCCGCGGCGCGGCGTGCATGACAACGCCGGACTTCCCTTTGTCCTTCCCTGCGATTACTTTGACGTTGTCCCCCTTTTTAATATGCATACAAAAATGCTTACACTACTTCCGGTGCCAAAGCCACAATGGAATGCCAGCCCATCTCGGAGAGCTCGCGAGGTACCGGGCCGAAGATGCGATTCCCTTTTGGTGCCATTTCTTTCCCCTGCTTTTCGATGAGCACAACTGCATTCTCATCAAAGCGGATATACGAGCCGTCCTTGCGGCTAAATGGCTTTACCTGCCGCACGATGACGGCGCGGAAGATGTCCTTCTTCTTCACCGCCTTGCGGGGCTGGGCGGTCTGGATGGAAACAACTACCGTATCGCCGATCTCCGCATAGCGACGCTTAGACCCGCCGAGCACTTTGAAAATGCGGGCGACGTGTCCGCCGGAATTATCTGCAACAGAAACGATTGAACGGTCTTGTAACATATTTATTTCTTCGCGATTGCAAAATGCTTCATCTTAGAGATTGGGCGCGTTGCAATAATCGTTACGACGTCACCGACTTGGGCGGCATTCCCAGGGTCATGCACAAGATATTTCTTGGAGCGCACGAAATATTTCTTGTACTTCGCGTTCTTTACATAGCGGTCGACCTTAACCGTGGCTGTGTCCTTCATCGCCGTCTTGATGACAGTTCCGACGAAGATCTGGGGACGGATCGTTTTTTGCTCCATGGTATTACGCGGCCGCGATTCTTCGCGAATGCGCCGAACGTGCGTGTCGCTCCGTAAGGATGCGCGCTATCGTCGCCCGCAGCTTCTTCGGGGCATTGGGGTCTTTTGCACGCGCGCCCGCAGCCGAAAAACGCTCGTTACGCAACGCAATGCGCGTCTCAACGAGAAGCTTTACGAGTTCTTGGTCGGTCTTGGTCGCCATGTGGTCTCTTTTTGCCATAGAAATATAAATAGTGCAATGATCAGCGGCGCGCGATGATTGACGTCTTGACCGGAAGCTTCATGCCCGCCTGACGCAGATGCGCGCGCGCGATATCCTCAGGCACACCGTCCATTTCAAAGAGAATACGCCCCGGACGTACCTGGAAGACATAGTGCTTTGGATCGCCCTTGCCGCTTCCCATACCAACTTCTGCGGGCTTGGCCGTTACCGGGCGGTCTGGAAAGATGCGGATCCAGAGCTTTCCCGTCTTCGCAGTTGCGCGGGTCAACACCTTGCGCGCCGCCTCAATCTGATTGCTCGTTACGCGTGCAGGCGTGAGCGCCTTAAGTGCGAATGAGCCGAAGGCAACAGTGACACCGCGCGTATCGGGACGATTCAGACGCTTCTCGCTCAAGCGCTGCGTTTGCCATTTGCGGTGTTTCACTTTTTTAGGGAACAACATACAAAAATATCAGCCACGAGGCGTGTTCTCGGGAACACGCACTTCTGTTTTCTTGTCTTGGTACACATTGCCGCGGTAGATCCAAACCTTGATGCCGATGACACCTTAGGGCAGATATGCCTGTTCGTGAGCAAAATCGATATCCGCGCGGAATGTCTGGAGTGGGATGCGGCCTTTCTTCACCTCCTCCTTGCGGCTCATTTCCGCGCCGCCAAGCCGACCTGAAATCGCGATGCGTACACCTTCGACTTCGCGCGCGGCTATGACCTTTTCAACTGTCTGTTTCAGTACGCGGCGAAACGGCATACGCTTTTCCAGTCCTTCGGCGACCATGGAGGCAACCACGGCGGCATCCGTTTCAGGCTGGCGCACTTCATTGATGTCAAGCTTAACTTGTTTGCCAGCGGGCAGTGCACGTCCCGATGCCTTTGTGATGACGGCAGTCAAATCGGCCCGAAGCTTCGCTGCATTCTCGCCGGAACGACCAATGACAAGACCAGGACGCGCTGTTGAAAGAATGACCCGCAATTCGCTCTGCGAACGTTCAATCTCAATATTGCTGGTGTATGTTCCACGCAGACGTTTCGTCAGATAGCGACGGATCGTCTCATCTACCTTTATGTTTTCGCGGTAGCTCTTCGCATCGGCGGCGAACCAACGGCTCTTCCATCCACGAATGATGCCAAGGCGATGTGCATACGGATGTACAGTGTGTGTCATATGAGATTACGCGTTTCGCTTCGCCGACGCAGCGGAGGAAAGCGTCACTGTGAGTCGACTCTTGCGACGACGGATGGCCGACGCGCGGCCAAAGGCGCGCGGCATATATTTTTTCAATATGCCAGCACTCTCGACAGTAAGCGATCGCACGATGAGCGACTCAACATCTTCGCCCTTCTCTTTCGCATTGGCTGCAGCGCTCTTGATTAGCTTTGCGATTGGCTCCGCGGCACGGCGTGGTAGAAAAGAGAGCGTTTCAAGCGCCGACTTGACCGGCTTCCCTTTCACGAGATTCGCGACAAGGCGAACCTTGCGTGGAGTCTGGTTATGGCTCTTGAGAGTTGCATTTGCCATACAGTTATTTCCCAGCGGCAGGCGCAGTCGCCTCGGGCGCCTTCGCGGCTTTGGCCGACGCAATCTCGGCCTCCTGCTTTTTAGCCTCCATTTCTTTCTGCATCTTACCGCCGTGCCGAAGAAACTTTTTGGTCGGCGAGAACTCACCGAGACGGTGTCCAACCATCTCTTCTGAGATAAGAACTTCGATGTGGGACTTTCCGTTGTGAACGCCAAAAGTAAAACCGATCATTTCTGGACTTACTTGGCTCCGACGCGCCCACGTCTTAATCGCTCCGGCCGATGCCGGTTTCTTATCGACGAGCTTCTTCAGGAGTTTTGCGTCCACGAAGGGCCCTTTCTTAAGAGAACGTGACATAAAGTGAATGAAAAGCCCGCGCAAGCGCGAGATAGCTCAAAGATACAGGAAACCATCTGCGGAGTCAAATATACCGTTCCGAATGACCCTCATAAATCCTGGGCCGTTTCAGAACCTTGACATATAATATATAAATTGTAATTTACAAAAACTGCAAAAAACCGCTTCATTTGGTACACTGGAGAATACCCATGCGGAAGAATAATCTCATCGGTATCGTCGTCCTCTTCATAATTCTGGCGGGAATTGTCCTCTATGCGGCAATACGTCCTGTTCCGGCAAGTGCTCCCGGGACGGCGGGGATGCTGCCTGCCCTACCGGAAGGAAAGTATACCGAACAGACCCCGTACTACGATATCGCCGCGAATTATGCGACGAGCACGCCGCTTGATTCTTCGGCGAACGCCACGGCGATCACTCTCATGAAGAACTTCGTAAGCGATACCATCGAGCAATTCAAGAGCGGTATCGATTTAAGTAATGCGCAAGGCAACAAAGCAAAGTTGCAAATCGTGTACCTCATTGCCTCCTCTCCTCACACGATTTCCTATATCTTCACTATATATGAAGAGACGTCCAGGATACACGGTAACACACTCTTCAAGACCTTCACCTTTGACACCGGCAGCGGTGCGCTGCTCGCGCTCACCAACCTTTTCACTCCGGGCTCGGATTATCTCGATACGCTTTCCTCGCTCGCACGCGCGAAACTCCCGGACATTATCGGTCAAGGTGCCGATACGACATTCATCAGCAACGGTACCACGCCAATTGATAAGAATTTCGAGAATTTCTTCTTTGATAACCAGGATTTCGTTATTCTCTTCGCGCCGTATCAGGTCGCTCCATATACTGCTGGCCCGCAAACGCTACGCATTCCCGTCTCGGAACTTTCACACATTCTTAAACTGGCGTATCGATAAGAGCGGACCCCGCACTAGAGTCCGAAACTCACGCTGTGCGGTTTTTGCCGACCTTGCGGCGAGAGACGATGAAAACATTCGAATATTTCTTCGGGGTGCGTGTCTTCTGCCCCTTGCCGGTGGGCTTGCCCCACTTGCTCTTCGCACGCCGAAGCCCGCGGCCCTGTTTGCCTTCGCCACCGCCGTGCGGATGGTCGACCGGGTTCATCGCAGTGCCGCGCACCGTCGGGCGAATACCCATCCAGCGAGAGCGGCCAGCTTTGCCGATGACGACGAGATTGTATTCCTCATTACCGACGGAGCCGATAGAGGCCCAAGAGAGATCTGAAATCTTGCGGATCTCCGTTGATGGAAGCTTAACCTGCGCGTAGCCAGCATCGTGTGCGACCACTTCGGCATAATTGCCAGCAGAGCGCACAAGACTCGCACCCGCGAGTGGAGCGATTTCAATGTTGTAAACGAAAGTGCCAACTGGAATCTTTCCAAGCGGAAGACGGTTGCCAGCAGTAAGTGGTGCATGCTCGGAAACAATGAAGGTGCTGCCCACTTTCACCTCCTTCGGAAGGATGACGTAGCGGCGTGCGCCGTCTCTGTAGAGTGCAAGTCCGATGAAGGCGCTGCGGAACGGGTCATATTCAACTGTTTCAATCTTCGCCGGAATATCCTTCTTATCGTATTTGAAATCCACATCGCGAAGGCGCTTTTTATGGCCGCCACCCTGGTGACGCATCGTGATACGGCCAAAACTGTTTCTACCGCTCTGACTACCCTTTTTCTTCAAAAGCGGCTTGTGCGGAGCGTCGCCCGAGAGAAGCTCGCGGTACGGCAGCGTGGTCATATGGCGGCGACTTTTGGAAGTGGGCTTGTAGGTTTTCATAAAGATTATGCGAATTGAATGCTATCGCCTGCGTTCAGATAGACGTATGCTTTACGGCGCGCCGCGCGAGTTCCGACACCGCGCTTTGTGCGCATCGCCTTCGGCTTGCCAGGAAGATTAACGATGCGAACACACTTTGGTTCGACATTATAAATTTCTTTAATGGCACCCGCGACGGAAGTTTTTGTTGCGCGCGACGATACGGCGAAGGTATAAACACTCTTTTCGGTAACGATGAGCGCCTTCTCAGAGAACCACGGAGCGCGAATGACCTCGTGTGCACCACCATCGCCGTGCTTCATCGCACGCGCGCGATGCATGCGAGCATGCATCTCTTTTTGTTCTTTCTTTTTTCCGCCGAAAAGTGCCATAATAAATTTATTTAGCCTTAGTGCGTGCAATGAGCACTGCAAACGCCGTTTCCGGTTTCTCAATCACGAGATATTTGTGCGAGAGCACACTCACCGGATTGATAGCGCGCAGTTCTTCAGTCATCACGTTTCCGAGATTATTGAAACTCTTTATCGTGTTCGTGTCGTAGGCAGTAAGTGCGAGCAGCGCGGCGTTCTTCTTAGCCGTGAGTCCTGGGGCTCCCGTACTCTTCGCAAGCGCAGCGACAACGGCCTTTGCGGCGGATGTCTTTGGCGCAGGGAAAGAAAATGCATCGACGAGGATGAGCTCGCCGTCTTTTGCTTTCCGCGAGAGTACGGAAACGAGCGCGCCAATGCGCATCTTGCGATTTATCTTCTCGCCATAGTCGCGCTCGCTCCGCGGGCCAAATGTGATGCCACCGTGGCGCCAGATCGGTGAACGGCTCGAGCCGTGGCGTGCCTGACCGGTGCCCTTCTGCTTCCACGGCTTCTTACCACCGCCCGATACCTCGGCACGATTTTTGGTGTGGGCGCGATTCTGGCGCGCATTCGCCTGCATCGCAGTCGT
>Ga0307372_10006851_pt1 | contig 16516 bp, 28 predicted proteins | sample OX1MG_FD_202533 | JGI IMG/M metagenome (GOLD analysis project Ga0307372, IMG submission 202533) | Soil microbial communities from Risofladan, Vaasa, Finland - OX-1 | ecosystem: Environmental > Terrestrial > Soil > Coastal area > Acid sulfate soil | place: Finland: Risofladan, Vaasa | collected... | reverse complement strand
CATGCCCGCCAACGCGTACAGCCTGCTGCGATGCATCGTGCCCCCCTTTGTTGTCATAACCCGCTTCCCTACGGATCAGGCATCGTAGACGACGCTCGGCCGCGGCCCGCGGCGGCGGCGCGCTCAGCTCCGCGCCCCCCGCGCCCCCAGCTGCTCGACGGCATGCGGCCGCGTCAGCTCGTATACGCCCAGCCGCATGAGAGCAGCACCGCGCACGAGACTGGTGGGCCACCGGGCCTCACTCGTTCGGCGGACGCGGCGCGGCCGCGTCCTAGACCAGCTCCAGCAACACCATCTCGGTCGAGTCGCTGGCCCGCGGACCGAGCTTGAGGATCCGCGTGTACCCGCCGGGACGCGACTCGTAGCGCGGCGCGACCACCTCGAACAGCTGGTGGACGATGAAGGTGTCCTGGCCGAGCGCCGAGAGTGCCTGGCGGCGGGCGTGCAGGTCGCCGCGCTTGGCGAGGGTGATCAGCTTCTCGAGCTCCGGCTTGACGGCCTTGGCCTTGGCCTCGGTGGTCTTGATCCGCTCGTGCTCGATGACCTCCTTGGAGAGGTTGGCGAGCAGCGCCTTGCGATGGGCCGGGTCGCGGCTGAGCTTGTGACGTTTCTTCTGGTGGCGCATGGCGTCGCTCGCTCAGTCGTCGCGCAGGCTCAGCCCGCGGGCCTCGAGGGTCTCGATGACCTCGTCGATCGACTTCTTGCCGAAGTTCGGGATCGCGTTGAGCTCCGCCTCGGACTTCGAGATCAGGTCGCCGACGGTCTGGATGCCGGCGCGCTTGAGGCAGTTGTACGAGCGCACTCCGAGCTCGAGCTCCTCGATCAGGATCCCCCACTCCTCGCCCTGCAGCGCGAGCGGCGTCACGCCCGCCGCGCCGGCGAGCCCGCCGTCGAGCTGCCCGGCGGGACCGGCGCGCAGCTCCTCGATGCGGTCCTCGTCGGTGAAGATGGCGAGCTGGGAGATCAACAGCTCGGCCGCCTCGCGCAGCGCGGCCTGCGGATCGACCGACCCGTCGGTCTCGATGTCGAGCGTGAGCTTGTCGAAGTCGGTGCGCTGACCGACGCGCGCCTGCTCGACGGCGTAGGCGACGCGGCGGACCGGCGAGAAGATCGAGTCGATCGGGATCACGCCGATCGGCTGGTCGGCTGACTTGTTGTCCTCCGCCGGGCGGTAGCCGCGGCCGCGGCCGATCGTCAGATAGAGCTCGAGGCGCGACTTCTTGTCGAGCGTCGCGATGTGGACGTCGGGGTTGAGGATCTCGACGCCCGAGGGCAGGTCGATGTCGGCGGCGGTGATGTCGCCCGGGCCGGTGGCCACGAGTGCCGCTTCGATCTCGCTGGCGTCGGAGTGCATCCGGCAGACGATGCCCTTGAGGTTGAGCACGATGTCGGTGACGTCCTCCTTGACCCCGCTGATCGTCGAGAACTCGTGGGCCACGCCCTCGATCCGCACGCTCGTCACCGCCGCTCCGGCGAGTGAGGAGAGCAGCACGCGGCGCAGCGAGTTGCCGAACGTGTAGCCGAACCCGCGGTCGAGCGGCTCGATGACGAACGAGCCACGGTTCTCCTCGACGGATTCGCTCGTGATCCGGGGGATTTGAAAGTCAAGCATCGGGGTCCTAACGTCGTGGTGTTCTAAGAGCTCGCAGGCCCGCCCGGGCGCCGGCCAGAGTGTGAAGCCGTGTTGCTACTTGGAGTACAGCTCGACAATGAGCTGCTCCTGCACCGGCGCCGCGACCTCGCGGCGTTCGGGCTTGCGCAGGACCTTCGCAGTCAAACCGTCGTGATCGGCCTGCAGCCAGGCCGGAACCTGCCCGGTCAGCTCGGTCGCGTCGCGGATCACCTGCTGGGCGGGGGTTCCCGCCTTCACAGCGATCACGTCGCCCGGGCGCACCTGGTAAGAGGGGATGTCGACGCGGCGGCCGTTGACGGTCCAGTGGCCGTGGCGGACGAGCTGGCGCGCCTGGCGCCGCGAGGCGGCGAAACCGAGCCGCACGAGCACGTTGTCGAGGCGGCACTCGAGCAGGGTCAGCAGGTTCTCACCGGTGATCCCGGGCTGACGCGAGGCCTTCTCGTAATAGCCGCGGAACTGCTTCTCGAGCAGCCCGTAATAGCGACGCGCCTTCTGCTTCTCGCGCAGCTGCAGGCGATACTCGCTCTGCTTCTGGCGACCGCGACCGTGCTCGCCCGGCGGATAGGAGCGACGTTCGACGCCGCACTTGTCGGTCAGGCAGCGCTCGCCCTTGAGGAACAGCTTCTGCCCTTCGCGGCGGCACTGCTTGCATTGCGGGGAGGTATCTCTGGCCACGGTTGCGCTCGAACCCTCAGACGCGGCGCCGCTTGCGCGGGCGGCAGCCGTTGTGGGCTTGCGGGGTGACGTCCTTGACGCCGGTGACGTCGAGGCCGGCCGCCTGCAGCGAGCGGATCGCCGTCTCGCGGCCGGAGCCGGGGCCCTTGACGAAGACCTCGACCTTCTGCAGCCCCTGCTCGATGCCCTTGCGCGCCGCGGCGTCGGCGGTCACCTGCGCGGCGAACGGCGTCGACTTGCGCGAGCCCTTGAAGCCGGCGCCGCCGGCGGACTCCCAGGCGATCACGTTGCCCTGCTGGTCGGTCAGCGACACGATCGTGTTGTTGAACGACGTCTTGATGTGCGCCTGGCCGATCGGGATGTTCTTCTTGACCTTGCGGCGGCCGCGCGCGGGACGTCTGGGTGCCGGCATTACTTCTTACCGGCCTTCTTCTTGCCGGCGACCTGCATCCGCCGGGGACCCTTGCGCGTGCGGGCGTTGGTCTTGGTCTTCTGGCCGCGCACCGGCAGCCCGCGCCGGTGGCGCACGCCGCGATAGCAGCCGATCTCGGTCAGCCGCTTGATGTCCTGCGAGCGCTCGCGCCGCAGATCGCCCTCGACCGTGAGGTCCTGATCGATCGCGTCGCGGAGCTTGCCGACCTCCTCCTCGGTGAGGTCGCGGACATAGGTGTCGGGGGAGATCTCGGTCGTCTCGAGCAGCTTGTTCGAGGTCGGCCGTCCGACCCCGTAGATGTAGGTGAGACCGATCTCGACCCGCTTGTTGAGCGGCAGGTTGACGCCGGCGATTCGTGCCACGGACCGCTACCCCTGCCGCTGCTTGTGGCGCGGGTTCGTGCAGATCACGAGCACGACGCCGTGGCGTCGAACGATCTTGCACTTCTCACACATCGGCTTGACCGACGGTCGTACCTTCATGGTCCCTTTCGGATGAGTCCGGACGAGGCGGCTCTGGCAGCCGGGTCGGCTGCCGCTACCGCTCGCGGATTACGCACGAACGGGCCCGGGTCAACTGACCCGAGCGCGACCGCGGATGTTACCAACTGCGGGCGGTCCGCTGTCGGGACGGTGCCACGGCGTCATCACGCGGGGTCCCTCGGCGGTGATCGCGACGGTGAACTCGAAATGCGCCGTGAGCGATCCGTCCTGCGAGTAGATCGCCCAGCCGTCGCTGCCGGCGCGCACCGCCGGCCCGCCCGCCGTGGTCATCGGCTCGATCGCCAGCACCATTCCCTCCTGCAGGCGCGGCCCGGTCCCGGGCTCGCCGAAGTTGGGGATCTGGGGATCCTCGTGCATCTTGCGCCCGACGCCGTGGCCGACCAGCGTGCGCACGATCGCCAGACCATCGCCCTCGGCGCTCGTCTGGATCGCGTGCGAGACGTCGCCCAGGCGGTTGCCGACGACGCACTGCTCGACCGCCGCGAACAGCGACCGCTCGGTGCCGTCGAGCAGCTTCTGCGCGAGCACGCTGACCGAGCCGACCGGGAAGGTCCGCGCCGCGTCGGCGACCCAGCCGTCGAGCGTCACGCCGACGTCGAGCGAGATCAGATCGCCGCGTTCGAGGGCATAGGGTCCCGGGATCCCGTGGACGACCATCGAGTTGGGCGACGCGCAGATCGATGCCGGAAAGCCGCGGTAGCCCTTGAACGTCGGGACGGCGCCCTGGGAGCGGATGTAGCGCTCGGCGGCGGCGTCCAGATCGGCGGTCGTCACGCCCGGGCGGATCTGGCGCTCGAGCAGCCGCAGCGTGCGCACGAGGATCGCTCCCGAAGCGGCGATCTTCTCGATCTCCGCGGGCGACTTCCGGATGATCACAGGTCCTCCTCGAGCCGCAGCGTGGCCAGCGCGGCACGAATGTGCGCGTGCACCTGGGTCGGTGAGCGCACGCCGTCGAAGCGCCGCAGCAGCCCGCGCTCGTCGTAGTAGGCGATCAGCGGCTCGGTCTGCGCGTGGTAGACGTCGAGCCGGCGGCGGACCGTCTCCTCGAGGTCATCGTCGCGCTGCTCCAGCTCCGAGCCGTCGATGTCGCAGCGGTCCGCGTGCTTGGGCGGGTCGAAGTCGACGTGGTAGACGTGACCGTCCCTGCGGCAGACCCGTCGGCCGGAGATCCGCCGCACGACGAGGTCATCGGACGCCTCGAGCAGCAGCACCGCAGTCAGGCGTCGCTCGTGCGCGTCGAGTTCGACGCCGAGCGCGTCGGCCTGCTCGATCGTCCGCGGGAACCCGTCGAGCAGGAAGCCGTCGCGCGCGTCATCGTCGCCGAGCCGCTCGAGGATCAGGCCGATGACCACGGTGTCGGGGACCAGGTCACCCGCCTCCATGTATTTCTCGGCGAGCTGCCCGAGTTCGCTCTGCGCTTCGCGCGCGGCGCGCAGCATGTCGCCGGTCGCGATGTGCGGCAGGCCGAAGTCCTCCGTCAGGAGCGCGGCCTGGGTGCCCTTGCCTGCGCCGGGCGGCCCCAGCAGGATCAGATTGAGTTCGGACATGACGATTTCACGACCCCCGGGCGCTCCTCGAGCCCGCAAGAGGGCGAAGAGTAGCCACTCGAGGCGTGCTCAGGACTTGAGGAATCCCTCGTAGTTGCGCATCATCAGCTGCGCTTCGAGCTGTTTCATCGTGTCCAGGGCGACGCCGATGACGATGATGATCGACGTGCCGCCGAAGTTGAAGTTCTCGCCGGTTCGCGAGTACACGATGGCCGGAAGGGCGGCGACCGCCGCGAGATACAGCGCACCGGGGAACGTCAGGCGCGCAAGTATGCGATCGAGGAACTCCGCGGTCGGTCGGCCCGGGCGCACGCCCGGGATGAAGCCACCGAACTTCTTCAGGTTGTCGGCCTGCTCGACCGGGTTGAAGGTCACCGCGGTGTAGAAGTAGGTGAAGATCACGATCAGGATCGCCTCGCCGAGGATGTAGTGCCAGCCGTTGGGCGAGAAGAAGGTCTCCAGCGAGATCGACCACTTGGTGTTCACGATCTGCCCGATCGTCGGCGGGAAGGCCATCAGCGACGCCGCGAAGATCACCGGGATGACCCCGGCCATGTTGACGCGCAGCGGCAGGTAGGTCTGGCCGCCGGAGGTCATCCGGCGGCCGATCACGCGCTTGGCGTATTGGACCGGGATTCGTCGCTGGCCCTCTTGCACGAAGACGACGGCGGCGACCACGGCGAGCACCAGGAAGGGCAGCACGACCTTGAAGACCTGGTTGTTCGTGTTGTACCAGGTCTGCGCCGCGCCGGGCAGGCGCGAGACGATGTTCGCGAAGATCATCAGCGAGATCCCGTTGCCGATGCCGTGCTGGGTGATCAGCTCGCCCATCCACATCACCAGCACCGTGCCGGCGGTCAGCGAGATGACGATCAGGAAGATGTGCTGCAGGTCGAACGACGGGATGATCGAACCTGAGGCGCCCGCGGGCAGCGAGTGGAACAGGAAGACGTAGCCGATCGACTGGGCGAACGCGAGGCCGACCGTGAGGTATCGGGTGTACTGCGTCAGCCGTGCCTGCCCGACCTCGCCCTCCTGGCGGAGCTTCTCCAGCGAGGGCACGACGACCTGCAGCAGCTGCAGGATGATCGAGGCGGTGATGTACGGCATGATCCCCAGCGCGAAGATCGCCATCTGCGACAGCGCGCCGCCGGAGAACAGGTTGAGGAAGCTGAAGATGCCCGAGCCGCTGAGCGACGAGTTGCTCTTGACCGCGGCGACGTTCACGCCGGGCACGTAGAGGTGGGCGCCCAGGCGGTAGAGCAGCAGAATCAGCGCCGTGAAGCCGACCTTCTTGCGAATGTCTCGGACAGTCAGCGCGGAGAGGATCGTGTTGATCATCGAGACCCGAGGGTCAGTCTAATGGGTCGCCTTGGGGCGTTGCGCCTGAAGCGGAGGCAGCCGGTCCACCGGACGGCTGGCTAGCTCTCGACGACGATGCAGCTGCCGCCGGCGGCCTCGATGCGCTCGCGGGCAGTCGCGCTGAAGCCGTGCGCGTGCACGGTGAGGCCCTTTGCCAGCTCGCCGCGCGCCAGGATCTTCACCGGAATCCCCTTGCGCGTCCCGAGGCCGGCACTGCGCAGCGCGTCCAGCGTGACCTCGGCGCCCGCCTCGAAACGGGCCTCCAGGTCGGCCAGGTTGACCGGCTGGGTGTGGGTGCGGAACGGCTCGAACGGCATCGACTGCTTCTTGTGCGGGCCGCGCAGCTTGCGCATCCGCATATGGATCGGCATCTGGCCGCCCTCGAAGCGCGCCCGGTCCTTCGCGCCGGAGCGCGAGCCGTAGCCCTTCTGGCCACGCCCCGAGGTCTTCCCGGTACCGGAGCCCTCACCGCGGCCGACGCGCTTGCGCGGCCGGCGACTGCCCGGCGCCGGGCGCAGCGAGTGCAGCCCGATCCACTCCTCGCGGGGGGCCTCCTCCGCCTCGACCGGCCGCTTTGCCGCCGGGCTCACTCGCCCTCCCCCGCCACCGCGACGAGGTGGCGCACGGCGTGCAGCATGCCGCGCGCCTGGGGCGTGTCGGTGACCTCGACGGTCTGCCCGATCCGGCGCAGGCCGAGCGAGCGCAGCGTGGCCAGCTGACGCTTGTTCGCGCCGTTGCGGGACTTCTGCTGGGTGACGAGCAGGACGCTCACGCTTCCGCGGCCTCCGGCTCGATCGCGGCCAGTGTCTCGGCGACGGGCTCGCGCTTGTCGACGAGGCCGAGCACCTGGGCGATGCTCAGCCCGCGCAGCGTGGCCACCTCGGCGGGCGTGCGCAGCCCCTGCAGCCCCTCGACGGTGGCCTTGACCAGGTTGATCGGGTTCTGCGACCCCAGGCTCTTCGAAAGGATGTCGTGGATGCCGGCCAGTTCGAGCACCGCGCGCACGCCGCCGCCGGCGATCACGCCGGTGCCGGGCGCCGCGGGCTTGAGGAAGACGCGCCCTGCGCCGAACACGCCGGTCGTCTCGTGGGTGATCGTCGCGCCGTGCTTGGGCACCCGGAAGAGCGCCTTCTTCGCCGCCTCGACGCCCTTCTGGATGGCCAGCGGCACCTCGTTGGCCTTGCCGTAGCCGACGCCGACGACGTCCTTCTCGTCACCGACGACGACCAGCGCCGTGAACGAGAAGCGGCGGCCGCCCTTGACGACCTTGGCGACGCGGTTGATCTCGACGACACGCTCCTGGAGGTCCAGGCCGGCGGCGCTCACTGTTCGATCGATTCTCATGCGGATCGGCAAGGGTAGCTCAGAACGAGAGCCCGGCTTCCCGCGCTCCCTCCGCGAGCGCCTTGACCTGGCCGTGGTAGCGGTAGCCGCCGCGGTCGAACACCGCCACCGAAACGCCGGCCGACTTGGCCCGCTCGGCGAGCAGCGCGCCGGCCCGCGACGCGCGCGGGGTGGGCGGAAGCGTGCGCAGCTCCGGCTCGGTCCAGTTGACCGCGGCGAGCGTGCGACCGGCGATGTCGTCGATCAGCTGTGCGGAGATCCCGCGGTTGGAACGGAACACCGAAACGCGCGGACGCTCGGCCGTGCCCGAGATCTTCGCGCGCACCCGGCGGCGGCGGCGCAGGCGACGCGTTTCCTTGGTGAGAACGCTCATGCTCGCTTGCCGACCTTGCGGGCGACGACCTCGCCCTCGTAGCGGATCCCCTTGCCCTTGTAGGGCTCGGGCGGGCGCTGCTTGCGGACGTAGGCGGCGATCTCTCCGACCTGCTGCTTGGAGATGCCGCGCACGACGACGCGCGTCGGTGCGGGGACCTCGAACTCGATGCCTTCCGGAGCGATCACGTTGACGGGGTGCGAGTAGCCGATCGCCAGCTCGAGATCGCGGCCCTTCAACTGCGCGCGGTAGCCGACACCCTGGATCTCGAGGCGCTTCTCGTAGCCGTCGGTGACGCCGATCACCATGTTGGCCACCAGCGTGCGCACGAGACCGTGCAGGGCGCGGTGCTCGCCGCGGTCCGTGGGCCGCGTGACGACGAGCTGATCGGCGTCGCGCGCGACGGTGATGTCGCGCGGGATCCGCTCAGACAGCGCGCCCTTGGGCCCGTTGACGCTCACCCGCTCGGGCTCGATCGTGATCTCGACGCCGGTTGGGACCGGGATCGGCGCTCTACCGATGCGCGACATTCACCACACCTCCGCCACGACCTCGCCGCCGACGCCCGCCGCGCGGGCCTCGTGGCCGGTCATCACGCCGCTCGAGGTCGAGACGATCGCCGTCCCCATCCCACCCTGTACGCGCGGAATGTGCTTGGCGTCGACGTAGGCCCGGCGGCCGGGGCGCGAGACGCGTCGCAGACCCGAGATCGCCGAGCGGCGCGAGTCGTCATAGCGCAGCCGGATCTCGAGCACCTCGCCCGGCGCGTCGGTCGCCGCGGCGACGCTGTAGGCGTCGATGTAGCCCTGCTCGGAAAGGATCCGTGCGAGCTCCGCCTTCTGGCGCGAGGCGGGCATCAGCACCGTCTCGTGCGAGGCGTGGATCGCGTTGCGGATCCGCGTCAGGAAGTCGGCGATGGGATCGGTCATCGACATGAGCTGGCTCCGGCTACCACGAGGACTTCGTCATTCCGGGAATCTGCCCCTGATGCGCCATCTCGCGCAGGCAGATCCGGCACAGGCCGAACTTGCGATAGACCGAGCGTGCGCGGCCGCAGCGGTGGCAGCGGCTGTACGCGCGGGTCTTGAACTTTGCCGGCCGCGCCTGGCGGACGCGTTGTGAGGTCTTTGCCACGTGCTACTCCTGATCGTTGGGGGCGTCCGGGGCAGGCTCCGCCGCTTGCGCGTCGGGGTCCGGTTCCTCCGCCGAGCGCTCGGCGGCGTTTTCGCTTGCCGGCGACTCCGCGGTGGGGTCGGCATCGGAGACCGTCTCTGTGACCGACTCTACCGACACCTCAGCGGCGGGCTCCTCGGCGGCAGCCGCCGGCTCCTCCGCGGCAGCGTCCTCGGCCGCGGGCTCGTCGACCTGCGGTTCCTCGCCCTGGGGCTGCTCGGCCACCGGCTGCTCGGCCACCGGCTCCTCGGCCACCGGCTCCTCAGCCACCGGCTCCTCGACCACCGGCTCCTCAGCGACCGGCTCCTCGGCCACAGCCGCATCGGCCACAGCCGCATCGGCCTCGACGGCGTCCTCGCCGTCGACGGCGGTCTCGACCTCGGTCTCGGCGGCGGTGTCGGCGGCAGCCGGTCGTGCCGGCGCGGCCGGAGCCGGCGCGGCGGCCTCTGGCCGCGCGAACGGGAAGCCGAACGCCTCGAGCAGCGCGAAGGCCTCGAGGTCGGTCTTGGCGCTGGTCGTGATCGTGATGTCGAGCCCGCGCGTCTGGTCGATCGAGTCGTAGTCGATCTCGGGGAAGATGATCTGCTCGCGCACACCCAGCGAGTAGTTCCCGCGACCGTCGAAGGACTGCGGGTTCATGCCGCGGAAGTCGCGGATGCGTGGAATGGCGACCGACATCAGCCGGTCGAGGAACTCGTAGCTGCGCTCGCCGCGCAGCGTCACCGACACGCCGACCGGCATCCCCTCGCGCAGCTTGAATGCGGCAATCGACTTGCGCGCGCGACGCACGCTGGGGCGCTGGCCGGCGATCGTCGCGAGCTGCTCGGTCGCGGCTTCGAGCACCTTGGAGTCCTGCTTGGCGTCCCCGACGCCCATGTTCAGCGTGATCTTGCTGATCGCGGGCGCCTGCATCGGCGTGGAGTAGCCGAAGCGCTCGACGAGGCTCGGGCGGATCTCCTGCTCGTAGCGGCTCTTCAGCCGCGATCGCTGACTGACGCCGGCCATCAGTCGAGCCTCGCCTTGGAGCGGCGCGCGATGCGGTAGGCCTTGCCGTCGACGCGCTCGATGCCGACGCGCGTCGGACGCTTGTCCTTGGGGTCGATCAGCGCGACGTTGGACACGTGGATCGGACCCGGACGCTCGATCACCCCGCCGACGCTCTCGGCGCGCTGGGCACCGGGGACCTGGCGCGGGCGCTCGTGGCGCTTGATCATGTTCAGGCCCTCGACGTAGACGCGATCCTTGTCCGGATCCACGCGGGTCACCTTGCCGGTCTTCCCGCGGTCCTTGCCGCTGATCACGATCACGGTGTCCTCACGACGGATCTTCATCACAACACCTCCGGGGCGAGCGAGACGATCTTCATGAAGTTGCGTTCGCGCAGTTCGCGCGCGACGGGCCCGAAGATGCGCGTCCCTCGCGGATTGTTCGCGTCGTCGATGATCACTGCGGCGTTCTCGTCGAAGGCGATGTAGGTGCCGTCGGCGCGCCCGAAGGACTTCTTGGTGCGCACCACGACCGCCGTGACGACCTCGCCCTTCTTGACGGTGCCCTGCGGCGTCGCCTGCTTGACCGTGGCGGTGATCACGTCGCCGACGCGAGCGTAGCGTCGGCGCGATCCGCCCTTGACGCGGATGCACAGGATCTCGCGTGCGCCGGTGTTGTCGGCGACCTTCAGCCGAGTCTCGTTCTGGATCACTTCGCACGCTCCAGGACCTCGATCAGGCGCCAGCGCTTGGTCGCCGAGAGCGGCCGCGTCTCGACGACGCGTACGAGGTCGCCCTCGTGGGCCTCGTTGTGCTCGTCGTGGGCGTGCAGCGTCTTGGAGCTGCGGACGATCTTCTTGTAGCGCCGGTGGCGCCGCGAGGTGTCGACGCGGACGGTGATCGTCTTGGCCGCCTTGTCGGAGACGACGATTCCCTGGCGTGCCTTGGGTCGGCCCGCGGCGTGCTCGACGGGGGCGGCAGGCGCGACCTCGCGCACCGGCTTGGCGGCGCGGGCCTTGAGACGCTCGCCGCGGCGGGCCTTCGCGTTCTTCGCCCGCAGCGCCGTGCGCTCGGCCTGGCGATCCTCGGGACTCGTCGCGCCGCGCGCCGCGGGTGCCTTGGCGGCACGCTTGCGTCGCCGGCGCTCCTTCGGCGCGATCACTTCGGCGGGCTCAGGCTTGTCGGCGGCCGGCGCCGCGGCAGGGGCCGCGACCGCCTCGTCGACGTCCTCGGCCTCGCCGTCGGCGTCGGCGTCGGCGTCGGGAGCCGGCGGGGACTCCTCCTCGACGGTCTCCTCGGGCTCAGCCGCGGGCGGCTGCTCGGCCACGACGTCCTCGCTCTGAGGCGAGGTCGCGTCAGCCGTTTCGGGCTGCTGGTCGGTTTCTTCCTCAGCCATCTCTAGCTCTCCGCGTCGCTTGCGCCGGCGAGCGCGAAGGCGCGCTTGCGCTCACGTTCGGCGGCGATGGTCATGGCCCGCGCCAGCTCGCGCTTGCCGGCACGCAGACCGGCGGTGTTCTCCAGCTCGCCGGTGGCGTGGGCGAAGCGCAGGCCAAAGAGGTCCTTGCGCGTCAGTGCGATGTGCTCGGCGAGTTCGCGGTCGGGCATGTCCCGAAGGTCCTTGGCGGCGCTCATCCGGTCAGTCCTCCCGCAACACGAACTTGGTCTTGACGGGGAGCTTGTGGGCGGCGAGGCGCATCGCGTCACGGGCCAGCGGCTCCGACACGCCGGCCAGCTCGAACATCACGCGCCCGGGCTTGACCACCGCGACCCAGCCCTCGGGCGAGCCCTTGCCCGAACCCATCCGCGTCTCGGCCGGCTTCTTGGTCACCGGCTTGTCGGGAAAGACGTTGATCCACACCTTGCCGCCACGGCGGATCTTGCGGGTCATCGCGATTCGGGCAGCTTCGATCTGGCGGTTGGTCAACCAGCCTGCCTCGAGCGACTTCAGGCCGTACTCGCCGAACTGCACCTTGACCTGCCCGCGCGAGAGCCCGCCGCGGCGACCGCGGTGCTGCTTGCGATGCTTGACGCGCTTGGGGGCGAGCATCAGCGACCAGCTCCTCCGGAATTCCCGGGTCCGCGCCCGCGCCCGCCACGACCACCGGGGGCACCGCCGCCCGGTCCGCCGCCACGACCACGTCCCGGCCCGCCCGGCCCGCCGCCGCCCGGCGCTCCGCCGCGGCCGCCGCGGCCGTTGCGTCCGCCGCGCTCGCCGCGATCGGAGCGGTCGGAGCGATCGCCGGACGCGGCCGGGGCCGGTGCGCTCATGTCGGTCAGGTCGGTGCCGGTGTAGCCCTCGGGCATGATCTCGCCCTTGTTGATCCAGCACTTCACGCCGATCCGCCCGAAGGTCGTGCGGGCCTCATAGAACCCGTAGTCGATGTCGGCCCGCATCGTGTGCAGCGGGACACGCCCGTCGGAGTAGGCCTCGGTGCGCGCCATCTCCGCGCCGCCGAGCCGGCCCGAGACCTGGACCTTGACGCCCTTCGCGCCGGAGCGCATCGCGCTCGTCAGCGCGCGCTTCATCGCGCGGCGGAAGGCGACGCGGTTCTGCAGCTGCTCGGCGATCGACTGGGCGACGAGCTTGGCATCGAGCTCTGGGCGCTTGATCTCGAGGATGTTGACCTTGACCTGCTTGCGCGTGATCCGGTGCAGGTCCTTGCGCAGCGCGTCCACCTCGCTGCCGGACTTGCCGATCACGATGCCCGGACGCGCGGTGCGGATGTTGATCTCGACCTCGTTGGCGTTCTTCTTGATCGTGATGTCCGAGAGACCGGCATGAGCCAGCTTGCGCACGATGTGCTCGCGGATCTTCACGTCCTCGGCGAGGAACTCGGCGAAGTTGCGCTCGTTGAACCAGTTCGACTGCCAGTCGTGGATGTAACCCACGCGCATCGACTCGGGATGAACCTTCTGTCCCATCGTTACTCCTTCGGCGTGAGCGTGATCGAGAGGTGAGCGGTCCGCTTGTTGATCGGCGTCGCGCGGCCCATCGCCCGCGGGCGAAAGCGCTTCAACGTCGGACCGACATCGGCGAAGACCTCCTTGATGCGCAGCTCGTCGCCGATCAGCTCGTGGTTGTGCTCGGCGTTCGCGACCGCCGAGTCAAGCAGCTTAGCCCAGTCCTTGGCCACGCCGCGCGGCGCGAAGGCGAGGATGGCCCGTGCCTCGGGAACCGACTTGCCACGGATGTGGTCGCACACGATCCGCGCCTTGCGTGCCGACGAACGCACGTAGCGAGCCTTCGCGTGAACCAGCGGAGGCTGGCCGGTGGGGGGCTGAGACCGGCGGCCGCGCAGCACGCCGGCCCGCGAGCGGGGCGGCTTCGCGGCGGCGCGGGCCGGCTTTGGCGCAGGCAGCGGCGCCAGCGCCTCGACCGCCCCCTCCTCGGGCTTGGCTGCGCGAGCGCGAGTCCGGCGCGGCTTCGGCGCCTCCTCGGCAACGGCTTCGTCGTCCGCCGGCTTGGCAGCGGCACGAGCGCGGCGAGGCTTCGCCGGCTCCGCGGCAGCCGGCGCCTCCTGCGCCTTCTTCGCCGCACGCGCGCGGCGGGGCTTCGGCGCCTCCTCGGCAGCCGCGTCAGCGCCGGCGGGCTTCGCGGCGGCGCGAGTCCGCTTCGGCTTCTCGGCGGCATCGGCCGCACCCTCGGCCGAAGCGGCGCGACTCCGCCGACGCGCCGGCTTCTCGGCCGGCGAGGACGAGTCCTCGCCGCCGGCCGACGGTTCGGTGGTCTCGGGTTCGTCGGCCATCAGGACCGTACCCTCCCGGAGCCCGCATGGCCTCGATAGGTGCGCGTGGGCGCGAACTCGCCGAGCTTATGGCCGACCATCGACTCGCTGACGAAGACCGGCACATGCTTGCGGCCGTCGTGAACGGCGATCGTGTGGCCGACCATCTCGGGGAAGATCGTCGAGGCGCGCGACCAGGTCTTGATCATCTGCTTGGTGGATGCGGCGTTCATCGCCTCGATCCGCGACATCAGCCGCGGCTCGACGAACGGCCCCTTCTTGCTCGAGCGGCTCATCGCTTGCCCTTCCCGCGACGGCGACCGCGAACGATGTAGCGATCGGAGAGCTTGCCGCGCTTGCGGGTGCGATAGCCGAGCGTCGGCACGCCCCAGGGCGTCACCGGGTGACGACCGGCGGTGGTCGAGCCCTCGCCGCCGCCGTGCGGGTGGTCGACCGGGTTCATCGCCACGCCGCGGGTCTGCGGGCGTACGCCGAGGTGGCGGCTGCGCCCGGCCTTGCCGATCTTGACGTTCTGGTGCTCGGCGTTTCCGATCACGCCGACCGTGGCGCGGCACTCGGCGCGGACGAGGCGCATCTCGCCGGACGGCAGGCGAAGTGTCGCCATGTCGCCGTCCTTGGCCATCAACTGGATCGAGGTGCCGGCGGACCGGCCGAGCTGGCCGCCGCGGCCCGGGGCCAGCTCGACGTTGTGCACGACCGTGCCGGTCGGCATCTTCGCCAGCGGCAGGCAGTTCCCGACCACGATGTCGACGTCCTCGCCGGAGGAGACGGTCATGCCGACGACCAGCCGGGCGGGCGCGAGGATGTAGCGCTTCTCGCCATCGGCGTAGTGCAGCAGCGCGATGTAGGCGGTGCGGTTGGGGTCGTACTCGATCGCCGCGACCCGGGCCGGCACGCCGTCCTTGCGGCGCTTGAAGTCGATGCGGCGGTACAGGCGCTTGGCGCCGCCGCCGCGGTGGCGCGCCGTCTTGCGACCGAACGAGTTGCGCCCGCCGGTCTTCTTCAGTCCCTCGACGAGCGAGCGCTCCGGCTCGGTCTTGGTGATCTCGGCGAAGTCGGGGTAGGAGACGAAGCGCATCCCCGGGCTGGTCGGCTTGGGCTTGCGGATCGGCATTAGGACGCCACCCCCTCGAGGCCTGCGAAGATCGGGATCGTCTCGCCGGCGCGGACCTGGACGATTGCCTTCTTCCACGAGCGCGTGCGCCCGCGCGAGGTGCCGCGCCGCTTCGGCTTGGACTTGACCGAGAGCGTGCGGACCTCCTCGACGTGAACGTCGAACAGCGCCTCGATCGCCTGGCGAACCTGGGTCTTGTGCGCGTCCGGATGGATCCGGAACGTGTACTTGCCGGCGGCCGCGAGCACGTAGCTCTTCTCGGAGACGACCGGACGGATGATCACCTGCGAAGGATCCATCAGGAGCCCGCCTCCTCCGGCGCCGCCTTCGTACCGACGGCGCGCGCGGTCAGCTCGGCCAGCGCGGCGGGCGAGCAGAGCATCGAGGCGGCACCGACGATGTCGGCAACGCCGACACTCGAGGGCGCGAGCACCGCGACGCGCTCGATGTTGCGAAACGACAGGCCGGCGCCGCGTTCCTCGCCGGTGACGACGACCAGCGTGCCCCGGGGCTTGCCCCAATCGGCGAGCAGCGCGGCGGCCGCCTTGGTCGACGGTGTCTCGAACGCTGCGGCGTCGAGGATCGCGATCGAGCCCCGCTCGGCGTGCAGCGACAGCGCGCTGCGCAACGCCGCGCGGCGCTCCTTGCGGTTGACCTTGAAGGTGTAGGAGCGCGGATGCGGGCCGAACACGACGCCGCCGCCGGAGAAGATCGGTGAACGGGTCGATCCGGCGCGGGCCCGTCCGGTCCCCTTCTGGCGCCAGGGCTTGGAGTTCCCGCCGGAGACCAGCCCGCGAGTCTTGGTCGCCGCCGTGCCGCGGCGGCGCGCGGCCAGCTCGGCGCGCACGGACTCGTGCAGCAGCGGACCGTTGAAACGGGCGCCGAAGGCCGTCTCGTCGAGCGCGAGCGTCTTGCGGGCGCCACCGAGCACGGGAGCCTCAGCCATCGCTGCGCACCTCGACGTAGCCGTTGCGTGGGCCCGGCACGGCGCCGCGGAGGAACAGCAGGTTCTCGCTCTCGCGCACCTCGACGACCTCGAGCCCGCGCTGGGTGACCCGCTTGTTGCCCATCTGCCCGGGTCCGCGAATCCCCTTCATCACGCGCGAGGGAGTGGCCGAGGCGCCGATCGACCCGGGCGCGCGCACGTTGTGCGAGCCGTGGCCGGCCGGACCGCGGTGGAAGCGGTGGCGCTTGATCGTCCCCTGGAAGCCCTTGCCCTTGGAGACACCGGAGACCTTGACGCGCTGACCGGGCTCGAAGGCCGAGACCGTGACGGTCTCGCCGACCGCCAGGCCGCCGGCCTCGTTGCGGAACTCGACGAGGTGGCGCAGCGGCGGCGCATCGGCCTTCGCGAGGTGGCCGAGCTCGGGCTTGGTCAGTGCCTTCTCGCGCACGCTGCCGAACGCGAGCTGCACGGCGTCATAGCCGTCACGCTCGCTGGTGCGGATCGCGGTCACGTGGCAGGGCCCCGCGGCCAGCACGGTGACGCGCGCAACGGCACCGTCCTCGCCGAAGACCTGCGTCATGCCGAGCTTGCGTGCGAGGATCGCCGCCATCAGCTCGCCAGTCGGATCTCGATGTCGACACCGGCGGGGAGATGGTCGAGCCGCTGCAGCGAGTCGACGGT
>Ga0307372_10006850_pt1 | contig 16516 bp, 15 predicted proteins | sample OX1MG_FD_202533 | JGI IMG/M metagenome (GOLD analysis project Ga0307372, IMG submission 202533) | Soil microbial communities from Risofladan, Vaasa, Finland - OX-1 | ecosystem: Environmental > Terrestrial > Soil > Coastal area > Acid sulfate soil | place: Finland: Risofladan, Vaasa | collected... | reverse complement strand
CGCCAGCCTCTGCAAGGTGGCCCGCTCCTGCCCGGAAAGCAAAATCGGTGCGGCTCTTCGGCTCATGCGCAACAGGATATCCGAAGACCGAACATAAGTAAATCTATTTATGACGCATTACACTAGGAGGTCGCTGAAAGGCCGCTCGCGCGACGTCATCCTGAGCCAAGCGAAGGATCTGCTTTGTCGTTTTGAGGAAGATACGGCAGACGCTTCGCGGGGTTTCCCTTCGCTTCGCTCAGGGCCGCTCGCAAGGGGAGAGCGAACGGGCTCAGCCTGACGGGTAGCCTTTTTCCGCAACCGGGCAACCGAATGTATATCGCCCGCTAGAAACAGAGGGATATTTCTGATATGGAAGTCTCTTCCGGCAAGCAGAACACCAGCATCGGCGAACGCCTCGACAGGCTTCCGTGGACGCGCCTGCATACCCGCGTGACATTAGCCCTGGGAATCGGATGGCTGCTGGATTCTTTTGAAGTCAATGTCATTGGCAACGTGTTAGGAATCTTGAAAAATCTATGGCGCCTTACGGACGTTCAGGCTTCCGCCCTGGTTACGGTATGGCTGATCGGCATCATGGTTGGGGCGTTGCTGTTCGGCTACCTTGCGGACCGTTTTGGCCGCCGCAAATTGTTTATCCTCACCTTGTTCTTGTACGCGAGCTTTACCGTTATTTCAGCTTTGTCACCCGGCTACTACTTTTTTATGGTGTTTCGTTTCCTAACTGCCATCGGCGTGGGCGCGGAATATTCGGCGATCAATGCCGCCATCGGCGAAATCATTCCTGCGAGGTTTCGCGGGCGGGCCAACGCCGCCGTCATGAACTTCTGGCCGCTCGGAGCCATCCTGGCGGCGCTTTTGAGTCTGTACTTTATTAACACGCTTCCACCGTCGATCGGCTGGCGGTTCGCTTTCGCTTTGGGAGCAATCGTGGCGTTGTTTACGGTTTGGGCTCGAAGAATTCTCCCGGAATCTCCCCGCTGGCTCTTTCGACGCGGACGCCGGAAAGAAGCGCTCGAAGTGATGCAACAGATTGAAGCGCGAGCCGGACATTTTGAATTTTCGGGACCGGCTGCCGCCCGCCAGGAAAGCAAGGCTCCGGGATTCTTCAAGCAGGTTTCTCTTCTTCTCCGCGACCATCCGGGGCGCCTTGCTTTAGGCTCGCTGCTCGATTTCTCCGAGGCCGCGGGCTATTACGGGATTTTTGCCTTCCTTCCCTTGGTCGTTTTGCCGCGTGTTAACATTACAGAAGAAAAGGTGCCGTGGTTCTTTCTGATTGGAAATCTGGGAGCGCTGGGTGGCGGCGCGCTGGCCGCTGCGCTGCTGGATAAAGCAGGGCGCAAATGGACGGTGACCTTTTTCTACGTGTTGGCGGCTCTATCCATGCTGGCGATGGGAGCGGCGACCCTGCACGGTAAAGCCGGCGGCGTCCTGGCGACTTTTGTGGTGGCAAACTTCTGCGCCACAGGAAGCTGGGTGTCGGCCTATCCGACATTTTCGGAGATTTTCCCAACGCATTTGCGCTCCACCGGCATCGGTTTTTCTGTCGCTTTTGGAAGGATGGGAGCGGCGATTTCTCCGCTGCTGCTTGTCGCTCTGGCCGAGCGGGTCTCCATCATGCTTTCCTTTGCAGTGCTGGCGGCTTTCTGGTCTCTGGGCGCGCTGGTGATGATTCCGTGGAACCTGTGGGGCCCGGAGGGACGAGGCCAGGCGCTGGAGGTGCTGGGAGGGGAAAGTCTCGAGGCATGAATTATCCCGCCATTCAACTGACCCATCTTGACAACCTCTGGTTCCAGGCGAGCGGGACCTTGTGCAACATTGCCTGCACGCACTGCTTCAACAACAGCGGACCGAACGTCAGAACTTTCGGACACCTCAGTCTGGAAACTGTTCGCGAGGAGATTGAGACTGCGGCGCGCCTCGGCGTCAAAGAGATATTTTTTACGGGCGGCGAGCCTTTTCTGCATCCCGGGCTTCTCGACATGCTCGTCCTCTCGCTCGAACACGCCCCCACCACGGTTCTCACCAACGGCATGTTGATTAACGATCGCCATGCGGACCGTCTGGCGGAGATTGAACCGAGAGCCCGTTATTCTTTGGAAATTCGCGTCAGCCTGGATGGTTACACCGAGGAGATGAACGACGCGATTCGCGGGCGCGGAGTTTTTTGGCAGGCGCTGGCGGCGGTTGTCCGGCTGAGCTGCCGAGGGCTGCTTCCCCTGGTCACAATGGTTCGCACCTGGAGCGATGAGGAAGAACTCTCCACTTTGGCGGCGTTTGCTCGTACCTTGCGCGACGCTGGATACACGCGTCCACGGATTAAAGTTCTGCCCTCCTTGCCGCTGGGGCGCGAACTCGAACGCGGGAGCTTTAACTCGACTAACACCCTGCTGACCGAAGACATGATGCAAGATTATGACCGCGACCTGTTGATGTGCTCGAACTCCCGTTTGGTGACCGACCGCGGCGTGTGGGTGTGCCCGTTGCTGGTGGAAAAAGCCGATGCCCGCCTTGGCGCGACTCTCCATGATGCGCGCTCCACCTACGAACTCCGGCATAACGCCTGTGTGACCTGCTATCAATACGGAACCATCTGCGGCAACGTCAGTTCCCTGATCGAGGGTCCGGCGAACCTGGCGGATTCGCGGAACGGAACAGCGCCATGACCCGGCTGGCCTTGTTCGGCGGCATCTACAGCAATTATCGCGCGCTTGAGGCCGCGCTCGCGGATGTGCGCCGCCGAGGGATCGATGCGGCATATTGCCTGGGTGATTTAGGGGCTTTCGGGCCTTATCCCGACCGCATCTACCCGCTCCTTCGCGCGCATCGCGTGCAATGCATCCAGGGAAACTATGACAATTCCCTCGCCGGAGACCTGGCGGATTGCCAGTGTGGATATACCGATCCGCGCGATAACCATTTTGCCCGGATCAGCTACAGCTATACCTTTAAGAACACGTCCGAGGAAAACAAATCCTGGCTTGGCACTTTGCCGATGTCGCTGCGGATCGAGATCGGGGGCCGGCGCGTGCTTCTGTGCCACGGGTCTCCCAGAAAAATGAACGAGTTCCTGTGGGAGTCAACCAGTCCGGACTCCTTTCTTGAATATCTTTTGGACGAATCACATGCCGACATTGTTTGCGCGACCCACACCGGCATCAAGTGGCGCCGCGCGCTCTCGCGCAACCGGCACTTTATTAACGTAGGCGTCCTGGGCCGGCCTGAAAATGACGGCAAGACCGATGTGTGGTACACGGTGCTTGCAATAGGAGCCGGGCGAGTGGAAGTGGAATTTGTGCCTGTGCCATACGATCATCAAGGCTTGGCCGCGGATATGCGGGCAGAAGGTTTGCCTGGAGAGTTCATTGAAACGATTACGACAGGCTGGTGGACAACTTGCCTGGAAGTGCTCCCGCATAAGGAAAGAGCCCGCGGACGCTATTGATAAAAGCTGGCCTGGAAAAAACATTCGGCTATTCCGCTTCCACATCACGCTCTATTTGCGCCCTTTCGAATGATTGCTGCTCAACGATGACCTCTATGAACTCGCCAAATGCATCGGACTGCTTCGCGCCACGCAGGGCGCTACCTGTGTTAGTATCAAACTCTTAGCGGATTTCCAAGTCCCAGTCAATCACCGCCATAAAAGAAAGGATGTTGTGCTCAAGATTGGCATTGTTGGTCTCAGTTTGGTCGGTAAGACGACGTTGTTTCGCATTTTGACTCATGCTCATAGCGGCAAGATTGGGAAACCCGAAACCCATGTGGGCGTGGTGAAGGTTCCCGATCCGCGCCTGGACCGCCTTGCGGAGATGTTCCACCCGCAAAAACTTGTCCATACAAGCATCGAGTATGTGGATACTCCGGCGAGTGTGATCCAGTTGGCCCGCACGGGAACCCAGTCCGCCGCGCTGAAGGAAATGGATGCCCTGGTTCATGTGGTGCGCGCTTTTGAGGATTCCGCAACCCCCGCCGAGGGCGGCGCGGTGGACCCCAAGCGCGATATCGAATCCGTCGAGTTGGAATTGATTCTCTCCGACCTTGCCATCATCGAGAAGCGTATGGAACGTCTTGAGAAGGACATCAAGAAGCAAAAGAATCCTGCCCTTGAGAAAGAACGTCAGGCCTTGGTGAAGGCGAAGCAGGCGCTCGAAGGCCAGAAGCCTTTGCGGGAGCTTGGCCTGAGCGCCGACGAAGAACTTGCGCTTCGAGGTTTCACGTTCTTGTCTCTTAAGCCCATGCTTTACGTGCTGAATCTGGGCGAGAAGGATGCCGCCCGGACGGACGCCGCGGATGAATTTGCCCAGGAAGCGGGGCTCAAGCAGCGCCCCAGGACGGCCGTAACGGCGGTCTGCGGAAAAATCGAGGAAGAACTTTCCGAGCTGAGTGAGGCGGAGGCCGCAGAGTTTCTGGCCAGCTACAACTTGAAGGAATCGGCCATCTCGCGCCTGATTCGATCGAGCTACGGGCTGCTCGGCTTGATTTCCTTCTTCACGGTCGGCGAGGATGAGTGCCGCGCGTGGACGATTCGCGAAGGATCGACGGCGCTCGATGCGGCGGGAGAAATTCATTCGGATATCCAGCGAGGTTTTATCCGCGCGGAAGTTGTTTCCTACACGGATTTGATCGATGTGGCGGGCAGCTTTGCCGAAGCCAGAAGCCGGGGCGTGCTCAAGCTGGAAGGCAAGGAATACGTTGTCCACGACGCAGAAATCGTGCACTTCCGGCACTCCGGTTAGGCAGGCTTCCCCGTGTTTTGATCCATCATCATGACAGCCATCAATATCAGCCTTGTGCTCGGAGTGGCCGCCGGCCTGGCCAATCTCTTTGGAGCTGCGATTGTCTCGGCGCGCGCCTGGAGCCGGCCGTTCCTCGCGTACTTTATCGCTCTCGGTTCGGGCTTTATGCTGGCCACCACACTGACCGAGATGATCCCGGAAAGCCTGCGCCTCGATCCTGTCAGCGGCTCGGTCCTCATTTTGGCGGGCTACTTTATCGTGCATCTGTTTGAGCATTCCTGGCCCGCGCATTTTCACTTTGGGGAGGAAACTCATCCCGAAGAATTTCTCAACAGCCGCGTGGCGTACACGGCGCTGGGAGGCTTGCTTGTTCATACCTTCTTTGACGGTGTGGCGATTGTCTCGGGCTTTTTGATTTCCAACTGGCTGGGCACGGTGATTTTTGGCGCCACCATCCTTCACAACATTCCCGAGGGCTTCACCATCTCTTCCGTGATGGTCACAGCGGGGAAAAAGCGCAGCATGGGCATTCAGGCGGCGGGAGCCCTCGGCCTTTCCCGAATTGCCGGAATTCTGGCGATGGGAGTTGCTTATCGGTGGGCAAGCTATGGCCTCGCGCTCTCTGCCGGCGTAACGCTCTACGTGGCGGCTTCCGACCTGATTCCCGAAGTCAATAAGATGAGCAGCTTGCGCATTACCCTGACCGTCGGAGCCGGCGTGGCCATGATGGTTCTCCTGAAATTGCTCTTTTTCCCTTAGATGCCGGCGGCTTTCATGTACTCTGAAAAAGTTCTTGAACACTTTCATCACCCTCGCAACGTGGGTGAAATTCCGGACGCGACCGTCGTCGTCGAAGTCTCGAACCCTGTGTGCGGCGACTTGATAAAACTCTGGGTGGTGGCGAGTGGCGGCACGATCGTGGAAGTCAAATTCAAGGTCCAAGGCTGCATCCCGGCAGTCGCCTGCGCTTCCTGGCTGACGGAAGCCATCAAGGGCAAGCCCGCCGCAGAACTCGGCGCGGTTTCAGCGGAACAGATTGAGGCCGCACTCGGCGGGCTCCCGCCGGCTTCGCGGCACGCGAGCGCGCTCGCCGTTACCGCTCTAAGGCAGGCCCTCGAAAAGTTGCGCCGGTGATCTGAGCAAGGTGATCTGGCGCTTGTTGTTGCCGATGAGGTTGGAATTGCCATTTGGAGGTCCTGAAAAAGGAAGGTCAAGCATGCTGCGGTTTCCGCGGCTTTAGCAAGTATCCCGCGCACCCGGCTAGCCTCGCTGTTCGGTTGATGTCGCCGTGGTATTTCCCAAGTTCATCTTTAGCTTCGTTTTTTTGGCCTGTTATGTATTTTCAACAACTTAGCTAGCTTCGTTTCCGGTTCGTTTTGCCTGTTTTTTCCACAGCGGCCCTTTAGTTTCAACAACTTCCTAGCTTCGTTTTGCAAAAAAAGAATTCTTTTTTGCAAAATTCCGCTCACTTCCCTGCTCTTCACACGCTAAGCCGCTTTGAGTCAGTTGGTTGAAACCACTCTGAGGGGCGGACCGGGTTGGAATTGCGGCAGGCATCGCTTTTCCCTTTTGGGCCGGGTCAGCAGTCAAAGCCCCGGCCAAAACATAAGAGTAGCCTACACTATGTCGCTCCGGAAGTCAAGACATTTCTCGCCCGATCTGTAGCGGCGGTCTATGACCGCCGGTCCTTCTTTCCCTCAAAAAAACCGGCGCTCATAGAGCGCCGCTACAGCCTCACCTGCGAAACTGGCGCCGCAGTGCGAGGAGAAACAGGGCAACGAACGTGGAGGTCAGAAGCAGTTCCAGAATCCGCAGGAGGCGGCCCCAGGCGTAGACCGGCTCATAGACCAACTGCCTCTGGAAGGCCGCTACCTCAAGCGAGGTCATCAGGCTGTTCCCGGCCAGCCTCCACCCGGCCATGCAAGTGTGATAACTGCCCGGCTCGGGGCACGTAGCCCACCACCTGAGCGGTGGAAGTTCTTGGTTCCGTGCGGCATGATTGGGGATGGATGCGGCGCTTGCGGGGCTTGGACCGGTGTACCTCAACCCGACGCTGGGATAGACAATCAATCCGAACAACAGAACCACCAACGCGAGCCAGGCAACTGGACGCCTATAGTTTTCTCCATACTCGCTCCAGCGCTTGTACCATGCCGCAACCCCCACGCGCTGGTGCCAGCCTCGCTTAAGCTTCCAGAGAATCTTTGCGGCGTAGTCCTTCTTATGCCTCGTCAGCCATCGCAGAATCCTTCCCGCCGGGGGCGTGGCCAGCCGCTTCATCTCCATCTCGCCGTAATGGAAATCGCCCGCCGTCCAGTAGTCCCGCCGGTCGTCGTAATTCTTCTTGAGTTGCTGGTAAAGCTCGGCGATCAGGCGATAGTTGCGGCTGTCAGCGGTACCTTGCTTCGGCTTCAGGGCCTCGGCGCTGGGGCACTCAGGATCGACGACCTCATCGAAAACCATGCTCTTGCTGCCCTCAGGCCGCTCGAGCCACGTCACGTCGGAAAACTTGAATTCTGAAACGTCGCAGTTATGAAACATGGCAAGGCCGAGGTAGGTTTTGTAAAAATAGACATCTTCCGGCCTTTCGAAGTAAACACTGCTAAAGATGGGACCAGGAAGCAGGCACGAGTCCTTTATCTTGGCCAGCTCTTCGGTGGGCAGCTCGCGACGATTCTCGCTGGGGATCTTCGGGTCCCCTCGGAACAGGGTTCCATGAAAACTGACTCTTCCGAGGAATCTCGCAGGGTCAAATCGCGCCTGCAGTCTGAATGTGGCGAAGCTGAAGTCGGCGTCCTGCGTGAACCTGGCCCCGATGAAGGCGGCGTTCTGCGTGAACCTGGCCCCGATGAAGTGGGCGTCCTGCGTGAACATGGCGAGGCTGAAGTTGGCGCCCTGCGTGAACCTGGCCCCGATGAAGAGGGCGTGCTGCGTGAACGTGGCCTCCCTGAAGTAGGCGTCCTGAGTAAACGTGGTCAGGATGAAGTCGGCGTCCTGCGTGAATTTGGCCCTATAGAAGACGCACTTAGCCTTGACCTCACGGTCTGCGTACGGGGCGCTTGGGAAGACGAACCTGATGAAGTCAGCCACGCCTTCTCCGGCCCGTTTTAGGATTTGCTCGAATTCCGCCTGAAATGCGACATCGTCCTTCTCGGGGTCGCAGGAGTGCATCAGGCAGACGGGCGTCTCATCCACGCCCGCGGGGGCGCGGTGAATCGGACGACCGCATGGCTTGTCGTCATACGTTTTCACCAGGCAACCTTCTGTTTTTCCGCCGGACTGTTCCGCGTTGGGCTTTTGGTTCTCGGCCATCTTGCCGTGGATTGTAACAGACTTCCGCAGTCAGTGGAGCCCTTAGCTAAGCGTCGTCAACTGCCGGTAGGCTTCGGGGTCGTCCACATCAAGGAGGATGCCGGAGTCGGCGACCGCGACAAACTTTGTCCGGTCGCGATACTTGCGAATCACGGTATTGGCGCCTTCGTCAGGGCCAAGCGCTCGAAGCTCATTGAACAATTCCCTTCTCACCAAGATGGGATGGCCGTGTTTGCCGTGGATTTCCGGAATGATAACGGGCTTGCCCGTGGACTTAAAGTTCTGGATTAATTGCTGGACCGTATTTGCCGTAATCGCGGGATGATCGACGAGGCACAGGATCATGCCGTCGGGCTCGTTTTCCTCGAGCGCGCGCAGCCCGGCTTGCAGTGACGATGTTTGCCCCAGACGGTAATCGTGATTGACAACCACTTGGGCAGTCCGAAGATCGCTGCTCTGCCGGATCGCCTCAGCGTGGTGGCCGAGCACAACCACAACGCGCTCGATGCCCGCTTCGTGAAGGGTGTTGAGGATGTTTTCAAGAAAGGTTCGGCCGCGATAGTTAAGCAACGCCTTGTCGCGGCCCATGCGGGAAGATTCGCCCGCCGCAAGAATCAAGCCTGCAATAGCGGGCGGTGGGGACGCCGCTCCTACAGGTGCGGAATCTGCGCTCATGATGTCTCGTGGACTTTAGGTTTGTAGGCGAGTGAAGGAACGGAAGACGAGGCATTCCGGCGCACGGCAATCATCTCTGCGACAACCGCGACGGCGATTTCCTGCGGCGTGAGCGCGCCGATCGCCAGGCCTACCGGGGAGCGAACCTGCTCCAAGCGTTCGAGCGGAACGCCTTCGCTCTCCAGAACCTTCGAGAACTCGATGATCTTCCGTTTGCTGCCGATCATGCCGATATAACGCGCCGGGGTCTTCAAGGCTTCCCGCAAGCAGGTCAAATCGCCTTTGTGCCCGCGAGTGGCGATGACGATGTAGGAAAGTTCGCCGAGCTTGAGTTGCGGAAAGATCTCTTCCCACGCTCCGGCGTGCGTCGCTAAAGCGTCCGGGAAGCGTTCCGGGTTGGCAAAGGCTTCGCGGTCATCGGAGACAATGGTTTCAAATCCGGCGAGCGTGGCGACTTTTGAGATGTAAAGCGAGACGTGCCCTGCCCCAAACAGGTAAAGCGTGGGAGTGGACAAAATCGGTTCGATGAAGATATCGAGCGAGCCGCCGCAGACGAGTCCGTTATCATACTCAGGCTTGGCGTTCAAATTAAAGTGCAGGCGCCGGGGCTTCTCTTCGCGCATCACATCCTGCGCAACCGACCATACCTCGGCCTCGACGCAACCGCCGCCCACCGTGCCCACAATCGAGCCGTCGTCCCGAACCAGAATTTTAGAACTTTCGTAGCTGGGGATCGATCCTTGCACCTCGATGATGGTGGCGAGCGCTCCCTTGCGCCCTTCTTTCCGCAGTTTGACGATTTCTGCGAAGACGTCGCTCATAGCAAATAAGTTTAGGTTAAACTTGACGCTGGGGGTTGTCAATTGCAGGCGAAAACCCCGCGACACGCAGAACGGTGTCGCGGCTACCAGGCTGCTTGCCGGCGGCCGCCGCTACAGAAAACACCGGGCGGTGAGGACACCGCCCCTGCAACAATAGGCGGAGGCCTGAAATGAAAGCGGTTCGATTCCATGAGCACGGTGGCTTGGACGTTTTGAAATACGAGGACGCGCCTGACCCCAAAATCAAGCCGAACGAAGTCCTGGTCAAAGTCAGAGCGTGCGCGCTGAACCATCTCGATTTGTGGCTGAGAGCCGGATTGCGAAGTTTGAACCTGCCCATGCCGCACATTGTGGGCAGCGACATCTCGGGCGAAGTGGCGGAAGCCGGCCGGCTCGTGACGCGTGTCAAGCCGGGCGACCGCGTCCTGCTGGCGCCTGGAATCGGTTGCGGCCAATGTGACGCTTGCTGGAAAGGGCTCGATAGCGCCTGCCGCAGCTACACGTTGTTTGGCGCCATGGTGGATGGCGGCTATGCCGAATATGTCAAATCACCCGAACGCAATGTGATTCCCATTCCCGGCGATTTGGATTTTGACGAAGCGGCCGCAGTGCCGCTGGTGTTTCTGACGGCGTGGCACATGTTGTTCACGCGCGCCAAACTGAAACCCGGCGAGGACGTTCTGGTGGTGGGCGCCGGCTCCGGCGTGGGCAGCGCCGCCATCCAGGTGGCAAAACTCGCGGGCGCCCGCGTCATCACGGTGGCGGGGACGGATGAGAAGCTGGAAAAAGCGCGCGCCCTCGGCGCCGACGCCGGAATCAATCACACCACGCAATCCATCACCGAAGAAGTCAGACGGCTGACGGAGAAGCGCGGCGTGGATGTGATCGTGGAGCACGCGGGCGCGGCGGTGTGGGAGGCTTGTTTTGAATCGCTCGCGACTTACGGGCGCCTGGTCACCTGCGGAGCTACCACGGGCGCGGAAGTGAAGCTGAACGTCCAAGCGTTATTTGGCCGGCAGCGGAGCATCCTCGGCTCTTTTATGGGAGGCAAGGGAGAATTGATGGAAGTACTCAAGCTGATCGGCGAGCGGAAACTGAAGCCGGTTATCGACTCGGCTTTCCCCCTTCAGGATGCTCGCGCCGCGCAGCAGAAAATGGAAGAGCGCCGGTTCTTTGGAAAGATTCTGCTCCGTCCGTAAGTGCCTGTGGGAAATCAACAGCCTTACGCAAAGACGCAAAAAAGCCAGGAACAAAAACCTTGGTTGTTCGGGGAGCCTTTGCGCCTTAGCGTGAACAGCTTTTGAGGGAGGAGGAATCTCTTCTGCCGCTCAACCGCCGCGCCGCAAGTAGGCTGAAATCAGGATGACGGCCATGGCCAGCCCAAAAGCGATGGAAAGCCAGAGTTGGCGCCGGGCGCGAAATGTTTTGAAGATCCCGACGGGGATGGTGAGGCACAAAACGATGGCAAAAATAATGAACGCGAGAATAATCTTGATCGTCAGAAATTTCCAGTAGGGGCCCCAGGGGACAAGCCAAACCAGCCCGACGTTGTACAATCCTGAGGCCAGCAGCAGAAAAATCACGCTCCACGTCACCCAGCGAAATCTTCCCATAACAGATTTCAGCAGCAGGGCACGGTGCTCGTCATTAAGGACTCCCACCGAAGGGAGAAGGACGAAGAGCATAAATCCCATCCCGCCGACGCCAATGACGGCCGCGCTAACGTGAACCCATTGGGCGATTGTAGCCATGCGCGCTTTCTTTAGATGCTCTTTCCTTTCCGCAATTTGGAACGCAAGCTTGTGTTTGGTTTAAGGTAACCAAGCCATGTGTCACGAGACTCGTCACCGCACCTTGAGGAATCGCTGGATTTAGAGACAAGAGCCGCGAGCTTAAGAATTCTCACTGGCCAACTGGTCGATCTTTCGCGCCAGGTCAAAATCCTTTTGCGTGACACCGCCCTCGCTGTGGGTTGAAAGCGAAATCGCAATGATGTTGTAGTTAATGCTGATATCGGGATGGTGCGCTTCTTTTTCGGCAACCGCGGCAATTCTGTTGACCAGGTTGATGGCAGGCATAAACGACTTCAGGGTGTACTTCTTGTGCAGGGACTTCCCCATGTGGGACCAACCCTGCGCCTCTTTAAGTTTTTGCTGGATTTCCGCCTTACTGAATGCTGCCACAATGCCTCCTTAACTTCCGCACTTTACGAATCCCTAGGATTCGGCCCCGTGCGTCCGAGTATAGAGACCCTGTCATGACAAGTCAACGGGGCTTGCCTGCCCGCTTCGGATTTCTGGAAAATACCACAATCCCATTGGCAGAGCCGCACTCTGGCCGCCAATACCAGCGAACCGCGTGCCCTGTACCCGGGGCAGACGCTCAGGATACAATACCAACTGCTATGCTCCACGAAATTCTTCCGGTCGGCATGCTGGCGTGCAACTGCTCGGTGGTGGGTGATGACGCAACCAAGGAAGCCATCGTGATCGACCCCGGCGATGAGGTTGAGCGGGTGCAGGAAATCCTGGCGCGGAACAGTCTTAAAGTTAAATACATCGTTGCCACGCACGCGCACATCGACCACGTGGGCGGCCTCCGGAAGCTCCATGAATCGACGGGCGCGCCGGTGCTGATGCACGAAGCCGATCTGCCCCTCTATCAGAACCTGGCGGCTCAAGCAGCGTGGCTGGGGGTGGAACCGCCAGGCATGGTCGAGGTGGACCAGTTCTTGCGGGAGGGCGACAGGCTCCGGTGGGGTTCACTCGCACTTGAAGTTCTGCACACGCCGGGCCACTCGCCGGGCAGCCTTTCCCTGCACGTGACCGGCGATAGTGCCAGAATTTTTGCCGGCGACACATTGTTTCAAGGCAGCGTGGGACGGTGGGACCTTTGGGGCGGCTCGGAAGAGCAACTGATGAGATCGATCCACGAAAAGCTTCTGCGCTTTCCGGACGATACCCCGGTTTTCCCCGGACACGGCCCGAGCACCACTATCGGGCAAGAACGCGATTCCAACCCATTTTTGCGGGGACGATAACATTTAACGGTCAACACGCTTTCCCCTCACCGCAGGCTGCTGAAAAAACCTCCGCGAAACGTCATCCTGAGCGGAAAGCAGATTCCTCGCTGCGCTCGGAATGACCTCAAACGGGCTCAGATGACGTTGGCTACTTCAGCAAAGGCAGGATGGCCTTGAACTCAGGAGTGCCGCTCTTTCTGAGCAACTCATAGATCATCATTTCCGTCGAGCTCATGACGGCTCCGGCGCGGGCCATACGGTTAAGCCCGATTTTCCGGTTCTCGCGGGTGCGGGACGATGTAGCGTCCTCGGCAACATGGACCGTGTAGCCCGCGTCGAGCGCGCCGAGAACGGTCTGAGTAACGCAGACGTGCGTCTCAACCCCCGCCACAAGCAACGTGCTCCGGTCCGGGACGGCTTGTTTGAGGCGCCGCAGAAAGTTTTCATCTCCAAAGCAGCCAAAACTCGTTTTATCGAACACCGCGACGCCCGGGGCGGCACAGGCCACCTCGGAAACCACCGGACCCAGCCCTTGCGCATATTGCGTGGTGAGGATGGTGGGAATCGAAAGCATCTGGCCAAGCTGGAGCAGGAGAACGGTGTTTTTGATGACGCGCTCGGGCTCGAAGATGGCCGGCATCAATTTTGTTTGAAGATCGATCGCCAAAAGCGCAACGGTCTTCGATTCGAGGAGCTGGTTGGAATGTTGTCGGGTCGGCATCAGAATCCTTTCGCGGAAGCTAAACTCGCAAGGCCAGTTCAGAATTATAACAAATGAGTCCTCGTATGCCTTTTTTCACAAAGGAGTCCTGATCTGCGCCCGGAGAGCGACCACGCGAAGCGCCCATGTTCGGTCGGCAGTCCGCCGTGATTTTGTGTATGATGGGCAGCTTGCAAGGGAATCGCAGCTTTGACAGAAGGAGGTGGGCGCAACGATGGCGAAAGTGGGGAAGAAAAACGGGGCCAAAGGAGGACGACGTAAGTTTTTGAAGACCATGACACTCGGGGCTGGGACACTGGCGCTGCCGATTAAATCAGGAGCGACAACTTCCTCCCTGCGGGCATCGAAAAAGCCCGCGGAGCGCGAACGAATAACCTACCCCCGGGTATTTGAGGGAAGGCAGCGCAAGTTATTAGGGTTTCCCTTAGGTGGCGTCGGGGCGGGCAGTGTCAATCTTGGGGGCCGTGGACAGCTTAAGGAATGGTGGATTTTCAATCGGCCGGACAAGGGAAGATCGCCGGAATACGCTTTCCCCGCAATTTGGGTGCAGAGTGGAAATCGAAAGCCCATTGTGCGCGTGCTGGAAGCACGGATCATGCCTCCCTACGAGCGGAATCCCAGCGACTTGGGTTCGGCCAACGTTCCGGGACTTCCCAGGCTCAAGACGTGCAAATTTACGGGCGAATATCCCATGGCTCGGGTGGAGTTTGAAGATCCGGAACTGCCTGTCGAGGTCAGGTTGGAGGCGTTCACGCCCTTTGTTCCGCTCGAGCCGGATGACTCCGGCTTGCCCCTGGCCGTGCTCCGCTATCATGTCTCAAATCCAGGTGCTTCAAGTGCCAGGGTTTCGATCGCCTATTCGATCGAGAACCCCATTGGCACGGAGCGCACCGCAGGTTCTGGCGCCCAGCCAGGCCACGGGCGGCAAAACGACTATCGCAAAGGCGAGGGGGTGGAAGGCTTGCTGATGCGAAATCCCTTCCTCCCGCAAACCGACCCGCAAGCCGGCACATTGGCGCTCTCACTCGTTGGCGTGGATAGCGGACAAGTCACTTACCTGCGGGGCTGGCCGACGGCCCAGTGGTGGGAAAGCCCCTTGCTCTTTTGGGGTGACTTCTCCGAGGACGGCCGGCTGGGCCCGGAAGCCGCGGCGCGCAGTTCGGTCGGCTCGCTCTGTCTCTATCGGGAAATTCCGGCGCATGGGAAAGCTGAGTATACGTTCTTGCTGAGCTGGCATTTTCCTAACCGCACTCCCAAGCGCTGCGGGTGGCAGGCTCCCAAAGGCCATGAGAATGATGTGATCGGCAATTACTACTGCACCCGATTCAAGGACGCCTGGGAAGTTGCCGAGTACGCTTCCACGCACCTTCCTGGCTTAGAAGCGCGCACCCGCAAGTTCCTATCGGTCATTCGAACTTCGACGCTGCCGGATGCGGCAAAAGACGCTGCAATAGCGAACCTTTCAACGCTTGCTTCACCAACTTGTTTCAGGACCAGCGATGGCGCTTTCCATGGCTTTGAAGGCTGCAACGATCACTCGGGATGCTGCTATGGAAGCTGCACTCACGTGTACGCCTATGAAGCTGCGACGGCTCACGTTTTCCCTTCTTTCTCCCGATCGTTGCGCGAGCAGCAATTCGGATTCTCGACCAGCGAAGAGGGACTGATGGACTTTCGCGAGATGCTGCCCTACGGGATCGAACGTTCGGGTGTGGCAGCCGCAGACGGACAAATGGCCTGCATCGTCAAGCTCTATCTCGACTGGCGCCTCTCCGGCGATACGGACTGGCTTCGCCGCCTCTGGCCAGGCGCCAAGCGGGCATTGGAATTTGCCTGGATCAAAGGCGGTTGGGATTCGAACCGTGACGGGGTGATGGAAGGGGTCCAGCACAACACCTACGACGTGGAATTTTTCGGCCCCAACCCCTTTTGCGGGATCTGGTATTTGGGCGCCCTGCGAGCGGGCGAAGAGATGGGGCGTGCGGTCGGCGACAGCCGTGCTGCTGACGAATATCATCGCCTGTTTCGCCGCGGGAGCGAATGGATCGACGCCAATCTGTTTAACGGCGAGTTTTACATCCAGAAAGTTACCCCGATTCCCAAGGCTGACATCGCCAAGGGGCTGCTGCTTGGAGCGGGAACAGTGGATACGGAGAATCCCACCTTCCAAGTTGGCGACGGCTGTTTGACGGACCAGTTGATGGGACAATACTTTGCGCACGTGGCCGGGCTGGGGTTACTCGTGGATCGCGATCACATCCAAAAAACTCTCCGCGCAATTTACCAATACAACTACAAACGCACCCTGGCCGGCCACGCTTCCGTGCAGCGGGTCTACGCCCTGAATGACGAAGCCGGGCTGGTCGTTTGCGCTTATCCGAGGGGCCAGCGGCCGCGAACCCCGTTTCCCTATTTTGCGGAAGTCTGGAGCGGAATTGAATATGCGGCGGCGGCCCTAATGATCTTTTCGGGAATGGTTCGAGAAGGGACGGAAGTTATCGAGAGCGTCCGCCGGCGCTTTGACGGCGAGAAAAGGAATCCTTGGAATGAGGCGGAGTGCGGGTACCACTACGCGCGGCCGATGTCCAGTTGGGCGCCGCTCGTGGCGCTCAGCGGTTTCCGTTATCATGCGGGTGAGAAGAGCGTGGTCGCTCAGCCGCCCATCGAACACGACAATTTCTCCTCCTTCTGGTCTACGGGAACAGGATGGGGCAGCTTCTCGCAGCAGCACCAAGAGAACGCAACCAAGTTCACACTTTCGGTCGCCGAAGGGAGCCTGGCATGCCGTTCGGTCAGGCTCAGAAGCCGGAAGGCCGGCGAAAGCGCCTCCGCCAGCGGCGCAAGGTCCAAGTCCCTTCCCTACGAAGTCCGGCGGCAGGGAGAGGAAGTCACTTTCATCTTCAAGCCCGAGGTTACTCTCGAAGCCAACGACCAGCTCGTCTTGACCCTCTAGCGTCGTGTAACTGAAGCTCGCTCACGAAGTCTGCGGTTCCGAGGTTGGGTTTGACCGCCCCTCACCCCGCCGATGGGAAGCACTGCTTCCCCGGCACCCCTCTCCCGCCCGCGCTGGAGAGGGTCGGGGTGAGGGGTGGCTCTTCAACCCACGGCTTGCGCCGAATAAGCGTTAACCTAAGAACGCCATTCAAACCGCTTGCGTTTTCGCGGCGTAGCGGCAAGGGCCTTGCTGATCGCCGGCCATTGCTTGATCACGGCAATCAGGTGCTGC
>Ga0307372_10006849_pt1:2500-16519 | contig 16519 bp, 14 predicted proteins | sample OX1MG_FD_202533 | JGI IMG/M metagenome (GOLD analysis project Ga0307372, IMG submission 202533) | Soil microbial communities from Risofladan, Vaasa, Finland - OX-1 | ecosystem: Environmental > Terrestrial > Soil > Coastal area > Acid sulfate soil | place: Finland: Risofladan, Vaasa... | reverse complement strand
CACGGCGACGCCGACCAGCGACTCGGCCGCTCCTGCGAACGGCTCGAGGTCGACCGACGTGACGAGACCGCCGGCGAGGCCCATCGCCTCGCGGCGCTCGTCGATCGAAGCTGCATCGTTTCGCCGAGGCCAGCGCATGTTCTGCATAGACTCGCATACATGCCGGCCACGCTCATCAAGGGGAAGCCGATCGCCGACCGCATCCGTGCGGAGGTGGCCGAAGCCGTCAAAGAGATCGGCCACGTCGGCCTTGTGACCGTTCTCGTCGGGGAGGATCCGGCGTCCGAGGTGTACATCCGGCTCAAGCACAAAGCAGCCGTCGAGGCCGGCTTCGACGCACGCGACGTTCGGCTGCCGGCCGGAACCTCGGAGGACGAGTTGCTCGCAACCGTCGCGGCGCTCAATGCAGACGGCGAGATCGATGCGCTCCTCGTGCAGCTGCCGCTTCCCGACCACATCGACGAGGCGCACGTCCTGCGTGCCATCGCCCCGGCCAAGGACGTCGACGGCCTGAACCCCTTCAACGCGGGACAGCTCTTCCTGGGGCGGCCGACGCTCGTCGGAGCCACACCCGTTGGCGTGATGGCGATGCTGGCCGAGCACGACGTCGCGCTCGAAGGCGCCCGCGCGGTCGTGATCGGGCGCAGCGACATCGTCGGGAAGCCGATGGCGCACCTGCTGCTGCAGGCGAATGCGACCGTCACGATCTGCCACTCGCGGACGCGCGATCTCGCGGCCCTGACGCTCGCTGCGGACGTGCTCGTCGCCGCCGTCGGCGTGCCGGGGATGGTGACTCCAGACATGATCCGGCCCGGCGGGGTCGTGATCGACGTGGGGATCAACCGCACAGAGGCGGGCCTGGTCGGCGACGTCGATCCTGGTGCCCTCGAGGTGGCGGCGCTGATGACGCCGGTGCCGGGTGGCGTGGGCCCGATGACCATCGCCTGCCTGTTGGAAAACGCCGTGCGATGTGCACGGTATCGCCGCGGCGAGCTTGCATATCCGCAGTGATTCAGTGTTAATCTTGCGCATCTCCGTCGGTCACGGCGGACTTGTAGTCATCCAGCAAGGAGTAGTCGGAAGTGGCTGAAGGTACGGTCAAGTGGTTCTCGAACGAGAAGGGCTACGGCTTCATCGAGCGTGGGAACGGCGAGGCGGACGTGTTCGTCCACTTCTCCGCCATCGCCGGTGAGGGCTACAAGTCGCTGACCGAGGGTCAGCGCGTCGCGTTCGAAGTCGTGCAGGGCGACAAGGGCCTGCAGGCAGCGAACGTCACGGCGCTCTAGACCTTTTCGGAACCGAGTTGTACGAGAGGCTCCGAGAGGAGCCTCTCGTCGTATGACAGCGGGTACATGGGAGGATTCAGCACATGGCACGGATCACGAGAGAGGAAGTTCTGCAGGTGGCGAGGCTCGCGCGCCTCGAGCTGACCGACGAGGAGGTCGGTCGCTTCCAGGAGCAGCTCTCCGACATCCTCGAGGCCGTCTCGAAGGTCTCGGAGCTCGACCTCTCCGACGTGCCGCCGACCGCGCATCCGCTCGAGATCGCGAACGCGTGGGCCGAGGACGTGCCGCACCCGTCGCTCTCACTCGACGACGCCTTCGCAAACGCGCCCGAGCGCCAGGACGACCACTTCAAGGTGCCACCCGCATGATCGACACGCTTCGCTTGACCGCAGAGGAGGCGAAGCGGCAGCTCGAGGCGGGCGAGATCTCGGGCGCCGAGCTCTTCGCCGCGTACCTCGAAGCGATCGGCGTGCGCGACGAGGAACTGCACGCCTACCTGCACGTCTGCGCCGATCCCGGCGGCGACGGCCTCCCGATCGCGGTCAAGGACGTGATCGGGACGAAGGGCGTGCCGACGACGGCGGGCTCGAAGATGCTCGAGCACTATGTTCCGGTGTACGACGCGACGGTCGTCGAGCGCTGCAAGGCGCACGGGCTGCGCGTGCTCGGCAAGACGAACACCGACGAGTTTGCGATGGGCTCGTCGACCGAGAACTCCGCCTTCGGCCCGTCGCACAACCCGTGGGACCCGACGCGGGTGCCGGGCGGGTCGGGCGGCGGCTCGGCGGCCGCGGTCTCGGGCGGGCTCGCACCGTGGGCGCTCGGCTCCGATACCGGCGGCTCGATCAAGCAGCCGGCGGCGCTCTGCGGCAACGTCGGGTTGCGGCCCACGTACGGCACCGTCTCGCGCTACGGGGTCGTCGCGTTCGCCTCGTCGCTCGACCAGGTCGGGCCCGTCGCGAAGAACGTGCGCGATTGCGCGTACCTGTACTCGATCATCAGCGGCCGCGACGCAAACGACTCGACGACTGTCGACGTGCCGGTCGTCGAGCTGCCGGCCGGGGACAGCCTGAAGGGGCTGCGCATCGGCGTGCCGAAGGAGATGAACGAGGCCGAGGGGATCGAGCCGGGCGTCAGCGCCGCCGTGCGTGTCGCGATCGAGCATGCTGCGTCGCTCGGCGCCGAGGTTGGGGAGTGCTCGCTGCCCCGCTCGGTCGAATACGGCGTTGCCTGCTACTACCTCGTCGCGCCCGCCGAGGCCTCGTCGAATCTCGCGCGCTACGACGGTGCGCGGTACGGCCTGCGCTCCCCCGGCGACGACTTCCGCGAGATGGTCATGAACACGCGACACGACGGCTTCGGCGACGAGCCGAAGCGGCGCATCATGATCGGCACGTACGCGCTCTCGTCGGGCTACTACGACGCGTACTACGGCAAGGCGCAGCGGGTACGCACGATCATTCGCCGCGAGCACGATGCGGTGTTCGAGCAGTTCGACCTGATCGTGTCGCCGACGAGCCCGACCGTGGCGTTCGAGCTCGGGGCCAAGGTGCACGATCCGATCGCGATGTACCTGAACGACGTGCTGACGATCCCGTCGTGCATGGCCGGCCTGCCGGGGCTGAACATCCCCTGCGGCCTCTCGGAGGGCCTGCCGGTCGGCCTGCAGCTGATCGGCCCGCAGTTCTCCGAGAACACCCTCTTCCGGGCGGGCCATGCGCTCGAGCAGGCGCTCGCCTTCGACGTCGTCCCGGCGAGGCTCCGATGAGCACGACGACCACATGGGAGGCCGTGATCGGGCTCGAGATCCACGTGCAGCTGAAGACACAAACGAAGATGTTCTGCCGCTGCCGTAATTACTTCGGTGACAGACCGAATACCAACGTGTGCCCGGTGTGCCTCGCGTTCCCGGGTGCGTTGCCCGTGCCCAACCGGCGAGCAATCGAGGAGACGATCAAACTCGGGCTGGCGCTCGACTGCACGATCGCCGAGCGTGCCGTGTTCCACCGCAAGAATTACTTCTATCCCGATCTGCCGAAGGCGTACCAGATCAGCCAGTACGACGAACCGCTGTGCGCGAAAGGCGCGCTCGTGGTGCCGGCGGCGGACGGCGACGTGACGATCCGGATCACGCGTGCGCACCTGGAGGAGGACGCCGCCAAGAACGTGCACGTTGCCGTATCGGGGCGCCTGCACGGTGCGACGGCGACACTTGTCGACTTCAACCGCGGCGGCACGCCGCTCGTCGAGATCGTCACCGAGCCCGACATCCACGACGCCGAGACGGCCAAGCGCTTTCTGCAGCTGCTGCGTCAGACAGTCGTCGAGCTCGACCTCTCCGACGCCGAGCTCGAGAAGGGCTCGATGCGCTTCGACGTCAATGTCTCGGTGCGGCCCGCCGGCTCGGATGAGCTGCGCACGCGCACCGAGCTGAAGAACATGAACTCGTTCAACTTCGCCGCAAAAGGCATCGAGCGCGAGATCGCGCGTCAGATCCAGATCTACGAGGCCGGTGGAGAGGTGCAGCAGGAGACGCTGCACTTCGTGCCGGGCGACGAGGAGTCGCCGCCGTCTCGCTCCAAGGAAGAGGCGCAGGACTACCGCTACTTCCCCGAGCCCGACCTCGTCCCGGTGCATCCGCCGGACGAGCTCATCGACCGCCTGCGCGGAGAGATCGGCGAACTGCCGGGCGCGCGCATCCGCCGCATCGCCGACACGCTCTCGTTCTACGACGCCGACGTGCTCGTGACAGGTGGGCTCGACCGGCTCTGGTCGGCCCTCGTCGCGGCGGGCGCCGATGCAAAGGAGGCGGCGAACGTGCTTGCCAACCAGTTCGTCGCGACGGGGATCTCACCGGACGCCGTCGACGCAGTAGAGCTGGCGCAACTCGTCACGGCACGTTCGGAGATCCCGCGGGGCACGTTCGACGAAGCGCTCGCGAAGGTCGGCGACGAGGGCTTCAGTGCCGCGCCGTACCTCGAACAGAAGGTCGTCGCCGACGCAGGCGCACTCGACCCGGTGATCGAGCGCATCATCGAGGCAAACCCGGCGCAGGCCGAGCAGTACCGAAGCGGCAAAGAGGGCCTGATCGGCTTCTTCGTCGGTCAGGTGATGAAGGAGACCGGCGGCCGGGCCGACCCGCGCGTGGTCAACGAGCGCGTGCGCGCGAAGCTCAGCGCGTGAACCTGACAGGCTCGCGTGTTGGACCTTCGCCGAAACGCTTCAGACACGATCCTGGTTCCGGCTGCGCCGGCAACCAGGATCGAACGTCCGGACGGTGGCGCCGGCGACGATTGCTGAACCTGGTTCTCGCCGCAGGCGAAACCAGGTTCACGTCTGGTGCCTCCCGGAGAAATCGCTGACACGATCCTGGTTCCGGCTGCGCCGGCAACCAGGATCGAACGTCCGGACGGTGGCGCAGGCGACGATTGCTGAACCTGGTTCTCGCCGCAGGCGAAACCAGGTTCACGTCTGGTGCCTCCCGGGGATCGCTGAAGGACACGATCCTGGTTTCGGCTGCGCAGGCAACCAGGTTCCTAGACGCGCACCGCCGCATAGAGGAGCCCCGCGGCGAGCGCGAAGCAGGCGGCGGCCGCCCCGGCGGCTGTCTGCGTCAGCGCCGACCCGCCTGCGGCGGCGGCCACGGCGGCGACGACGAGCGCGTTGCCGAGTGGGCGCCGCTTCAGCGTGGCTGCCGCGACCACGAGGACCGCGAGGGTCCCGAGCGAGCTGCCCGCGATCGCCACGATGCGTGGGAGCGCGTCGACGTGATTCTGGGCGTGAGGCACCCGCGTGGAGTCGAACGTCCCGTGCAAGGGCATCGCCGCGGCGACACCGACGGCGATGCCGGTGTAGACGAGCCCGAGTGGGGCGGCGAAGCGGCGGCCCGCGAGCTGCAGTGAGCCGATGCCGAGCAGCGGCGCTGCGAGCAGCGCGCCGGTCAGGTACCAGATCCGGAACACGTGGGCGTCCCAGCCGTGGGCGGCGCCCCACGCCATCGCGGCGGCGGCGACCGCGAACGAGAGCGCGCCGCCCGCCCAGGCATGTCGCCGTGCGCGGGCAAGCAGGCCCGCGAGGCGAAGCGAGACGAGCGCGGCGGCGAATGACAGGAGGACGTCCACGGTCATAGTGTGCTGTGAGCCCGGCGGAGCCGCGCTCCGTCAAGTGGGTCAACCCGTGGGCGCTTGCCCGGCCTGAACGCCGCATTCCCTGTCTGCGCCAGGGAACCGCCGCTACGCTGGTACCGCTTTGGAGAAGCGGTACCTCTTCACGCCGGGCCCGACGCCCGTGCCCCCGGCGGTGCTCGCGGCCGGGGCCGAGCCGATCGTCCACCATCGTGGTCCGGACTTCCGCGAGGTCTATGCGCGGACCCTCGCGCGGCTCAAGGATGTCGTTCGCACGAGCTCGGACGTGCTGCTCTTCACCGCCTCCGGAACCGGAGCGATGGAGTCGGCCGTTGCAAATCTCTGTACGAGCGGCGATCGTGTCGCCGTCGTCAGCCACGGCTCGTTCGGCGAGCGCTGGATCTCGATCTGCAACCAGCACGAGCTCGACGTCCAGGCGCTCCGCTATGAGTGGGGCGAGGTCCCGGACCCGGCCGAGGTGGGCGCCGCGGTGAGCGAATCAGGAGCCGAGATCGTGTTCTGCCAGCAGTCCGACACCTCGACGGGCGTCGTCTCCGACGTGCGCGCGATCAAGGAGGCGGTCGGCGGCGCGACGCTCGTCGTCGACGCCATCTCGTCGCTCGGCGCCGTGCCGCTCGAGACGGATGCCTGGGGGATCGATGTCGTCATCTCGGGCTCGCAGAAGGCGTTGATGTGCCCGCCCGGGCTCGCGCTGGCGTCCCTGCCCGCGCACGTCCTCGAGCGCCTGAAGCCGTCGCGCAGCTTCTATTTCGACTGGCCCAGGAACAAGCAGGCCCAGGACAAGCTGGACGCGGCGTTCACGCCGGCCGTCTCGCTGATCCGTAGCCTCGACGTCGCGCTCGGGCTGATCCTCGGCGACACCCTCGAGGCAGGGTTCGAGCGCCACATCCGCCTCGGCCGCGCGGCGCGGGCCGGCGTGAAGGCAATGGGGCTCGAGCTGTTCTCGCCCGACGACGACTCCGCTGCCGTCGTGACCGCCGTGCGGGTGCCTGAAGGGATCGACCCGGCCGTGCTGCTCCTGCACCTCCGTGATCGCCACGGCGTCACGCTTGCGCCCGGCCAGGGACACCTGAAAGACCTGATCGTTCGGATCGGCCACATCGGCTGGTTCGACGTGTTCGACATCGCGACGGCGCTGGCGGCGATCGAGCTGTCTCTCGTCGAGCTCGGCGCAGCGATCGAACGGGGCGTTGCCGTCCCGCGCGCGTTCGAGGCCTACGAGAGCCCCGTAACGGTATGACCGCTACGGCGTGACCGCACGCGTTCTCGTCCGTGAGGTGATTGCAGATGCGGGGGTCGAGCTTCTGCGGAAGCGCTTCGACGTCGACGTCGACACCGAGTCACCACTCGAGGAGATCATCGACCGGTACGACGCGCTGATCGTCCGCTCGGCGACAAAGGTGACCGCGGACGTGATCGCGCGAGGCGCGCGGCTGAAGGTGATCGGGCGCGCCGGGGTGGGGGTCGACAACGTCGACGTCGACGCCGCGACGAGGCGGGGCATTGTCGTGGCGAACGCGCCCGAGTCGAACGTCGTCTCCGCGGCCGAGCACACGATCGGCCTGCTGCTCGCGCTGGCGCGCAACATCCCGCAGGCGCACGCCGCCCTCGTCGAGGGCCGCTGGGAGCGGTCGAAGTGGGGCGGGGTCGAGCTCGCCGACAAGACGCTGGGCATGCTCGGGTTCGGACGGATCGGCCGCCAGGTGGCGCGCCGCGCGCTCGGTCTGCAGATGAAGGTGCTCGCCTACGATCCGTTTGTCTCCGTGGAGCGCTTCAAGGAGCTCGGTGTCGAGAGCGGGACATTCGACGAGGTGCTCGCGCGCGCCGAGTTCCTGACGCTGCACCTGCCGTTGAACGACGACACCCGCAACGCGATCGACGCAGATGCGATTGGACGCATGCTGGACGGAGTGCGGATCGTGAATGCGGCTCGCGGCGAGCTCGTCGACGAGCCGGCGCTGATTGCGGCGCTCGAGTCGGGCAAGGTCGCCGGGGCGGCGATCGACGTGTACGTGCAGGAGCCGTACTCGGGCCCGCTGCTCGCGGCCCCCAACGTGGTCGTGACGCCGCACCTCGCCGCTTCGACGGAGGAGGCCCAGGACCGGGCGGGCGTGGTCGTCGCCGAGCAGGTTGCCGCCGCGCTCGAGGGCGGCCTGGTCTCGAATGCGGTCAACATCCCGACGATCGGCGCAGAGGACCTCGAGGTACTCGGGCCGTACGTTCCGCTGGTCGCCAAGCTCGGGCGCCTTGCGATGGAGCTCGCCGGCGGCGACGTGCGGCGCATCACGATCGAGGTGTACGGCGAGCTCGCCGACCACGACACGCGGTTGCTCACCGTCGCAGCGCTGAACGGCGCCTTCCAGGGTCACACCGACCAGCCGGTGAACTACGTGAACGCGCCGGTGGTCGCGGCCGACCGCGGTATCGACGTGTCCGAGGAGAAGCGTCGCTCGTCGCGCGACTACACCAATCTGGTGGCGGTGTCGGCCGACGACGTCCGCGTCGCCGGAACGACGATCGGCACCGACGCGCGGCACTTTCTCGTCAGCGCGCTCGGCTTCGATCTCGAGATGGAGCTCGCCCCGCGCATGGCGCTGCTGCTCTACGACGACATTCCGGGGGTGATCGGGCGCATCGGCACGCTCTTCGGCGCAGCCGGTGTCAACATCGCCAACATGACCGTCTCGCGCAACCGCGCGGGCGGCAAGGCGCTGATGGCGCTCTCGATCGACTCGCCCGCCCCGCCCGAGCTCGTGGCCGAGCTGCGCGAGGGCATGGACGAGGCCTATCTGATCTCATAGCGGGCGGTGGCCTGGCCCGAGTCTGTCGAACGCGTTTCCGCCGTCCTCCGTGGCGCAGCGGTCGAGTCCCGGATCGAGGAGTTCGAGGAAGGGACACCGACCGCCCGCGAGGCTGCGCGTGCGATCGGCTGCGACCTCTCCCAGATCGTCAAGTCGCTCGTGCTCGTGTGCGACGGAGCATTCGTGCTCGTGCTCGTCCCCGGTGACCGGCGCGCCGACGAGCGGGCGGTTGCGGCCGCGCTGCCGGCGCAGCTCGTTCGTGTGGCGCGCCCCGGCGAGGTGCTCGAGGCGACCGGTTTCGAGCCCGGCGCCGTGGCGCCTTTTCCGCATCGCGCCGTCACGCAAACCCTGATGGATTCCTCGCTGCTCGCCCACGGCGTGGTCTGGATCGGGGCCGGCAGCCCGTCGCACATGGCGTCGATCAGCCCCGGCGAGCTCCTGCGGCTCGCGCGGGCGCGCCCCGTCGACCTGGTGAGCCACGGGTAGAATCCGGATCGTCCCAGGGCCCAGGAAAAGGAGCGGCGCGGTGCAGGAGACCGAGAAGATCTGGATGAACGGCGAGCTCGTCGACTGGGCGGACGCCAAGGTCCACGTCGGTGTGCACGGCCTGCACTACGGCACCGGTGTCTTCGAAGGCATCCGCTGCTACGACACGCCCAAGGGGCCCGCCGTGTTTCGGCTCGGCGAGCACATGCAGCGCCTGCACAACTCGGCGCGCCTCCTGCACATGCCGGTTCCCTACACCGTCGACGAGCTGAAGAGCGCCTGCAACGAGCTCCTCGGTGCCAACGGCCTGCCCGAGTGCTACGTGCGCCCGATCGCCTTCTACGGCTACGGCCAGCTCGGCGTGGCGGCGCGCGACAACCCGGTCGAGACCGTGATCATGAGCTGGCCGTGGGGCTCGTACCTCGGCGAGGAGGGGCTCAGCAAGGGCATCCGCGCGAAGATCTCCTCGTGGCAGCGTGTGCCGCCGAACGTCGTCCCGCACGTCTCGAAGGCCACCGGGGTGTACCTGAACTCGATGCTCGCGGTCACCGAGGCGAACAATGCCGGATATGACGAGGCGATCCTGCTCACCCCCGAGGGAACGGTCGCCGACGGCTCGGGCGAGAACATCTTCGTCCTGCGCGACGGTGTGATCTACACGCCCGACCTCTCGTCCGGGATCCTGCCCGGCATCACACGCGACACGATCAAGCAGATCGCGTCCGACCTCGGCTACACCGTGATCGAGAAGCCGCTCATCCGCTCCGACCTCTACCTCGCGGACGAGGTGTTCATGTGCGGCACTGCCGCCGAGGTGACGCCGCTCCGTTCGATCGATGACTACGAGATCGGTGTCGGTGAGGTGACGCTCGCGATTCAGAGGGCCTATCTCGACACGGTGCGCGGCAAGAGCGAGCGGTGGTCGCACTGGCTCGACCACGTGCCGCAGCTCGCGCGCAGCTGATTCGTTGAGCATCACCACTCGCATCAACCTGAGCGCGCCGTGGATCGACGAGCGCGACGAGGAGCTCGTCCTCGAGGTTCTGCGCTCGGGCTGGCTCTCGCTCGGTCCGACCGGGCCGCGGTTCGAAGCGCTTCTGGCCGATGCGGTCGGCTCGCCCTACTGCGCCGCGGTCTCGTCGGGGACGGCTGGGCTGCACCTGTGCATGCGGCTCGCCGGCGTCGAGGCGGGCGACGAGGTGATCACGTCGCCGTATTCGTTCGTCGCCTCGGCGAACTGCGCGATCTACGAGGGCGCGATCCCGGTGTTCGCCGACATCGACCCGCTGACGTTCAACCTCGACCCGGCAGCGGTCGAGGCGGCGATCACCCCGCGGACCAAGGCGCTCGTCGCGGTCGACATCTTCGGCTACCCGGCCGAGTACGACGCGCTGATCCCGCTCTGTGAGCGGCACGGCATCACGCTGATCGAGGATGCCTGCGAGGCGCTCGGTGCGACCTACAAGGGCAGGCGTCTGGGCTCGCACGGGCATCCGGCGGTGTGGGCGTTCTATCCCAACAAGCAGATGACGACGGGTGAGGGTGGCGCGGTGACCACCGGCGATGCCGATGAGCACGAGCTGCTGGTGTCTTTGCGAAACCAGGGCCGGCTCGAGACATCGAGTTGGTTGCAGCACGGTCGTCTCGGTTACAACTACCGCCTCGACGACCTCTCTGCCGCGCTCGGCATCGGCCAGCTCGGGAAGCTCGATCGCATCCTCGAAGCGCGTCGCGGTGTCGCGGCCGTCTACAACGAGCTGCTCGCCGGGGTCGACGTCGAGACGCCGTTCCCCGATGACGAGGATCACGTTCGCTCGTGGTTCGTCTACGTCGTGAAGCTCCCGCCGGGCGCCGACCGCGGCGCGGTGATGACCCGGCTCGACCAGCAGGGGATCGCGACGGCGCCGTACCTGCCTTCGATTCACCTGCAGTCGTACATGCGCGAGCGGTACGGCTTCTCGGAGGGGATGCTGCCGGTGAGCGAGGACTGCAGCAACCGTACGATGGCGCTTCCCTTCCACGCGCGGCTCGGACGCTCCGACCAGGAGCGCGTCGCCGAGGCGCTCCACGCCGCGCTCGTGTAGAGGCTCCGTGGACCTGCGGCGTGACGTCCACGAGCTCGCGCCCGAGCTGATCGGCGCGCAGCTTCACGTGAACGGCGTCGGCGGGATCATCGTCGAGGTGGAGGCCTACGACCATGCCGATCCGGCTTCGCACGCCTTCGGCAACCGGCGCACCGCCCGGAACGCGTCGATGTTCCTGCCGGGCGGAGCCGTCTACGTCTACCGCTCCTACGGCGTGCACTGGTGCCTGAACCTCGTCTGCGGCGAAGAGGGGGTCGGCGACGCAGTGCTCGTGCGCGCGCTCGAGCCGACCGACGGGCTCGGCGAGATGCGCGCCCGCCGGGGCCGCGACGACTCGCGCTTGCTCTGCTCGGGGCCCGGCCGGCTCTGCCAGGCGCTCGGCCTGACCGGCGAGCACGACGGGCTCTCCGTGCACGAACCGCCGTTCGACCTACGACCCCGGCGGGGGCCGGTGGCTGTCGTCACCGGCCTGCGCATCGGGATCACGAAGGCGGCCGAGCGGCGCTGGCGCTACGGCCTCGCCGACTCGCGCTTTCTCAGCCGCTCGTTTTCGGCTTGAACGTGAGGACGATCGTGCGGCCGGGCGCCGAAGCGGTCTCGGGCGGCAGCGACTGCTTGACGATCTGTCCGGTCGGGTCACCGGCTGTCCGGATCTTTAGGTGCAGACGAACAAGCTCGGGCCGGGCAGTCGGCAGGCGCAGCCCGATCACGCGTGGGATGACACCGTGGAGCGACTTCGCCAGGACAAGTGTGATCTTGTCGTACGCGGATAGGGTGCCGTTGCGCGGGAATTGCCCGATCACGTAACCCATGCGCTGACCGGTCTTCGCGGGCTTGTAGACGAACGCCGCAGTCAGCGGCTGGCCGATGATCCGCGCCTCGGCCGCAGCGATCGACTGGCCGACGACGTTGGGGACATCGACCTCGTTCGGCTTGCACGTCGCGACGCGGGTCGGTCCCTGGCCGCCGTAGAACTCGACTTGCGCGATGTTCTTGCAGACGCCGTTGTCGCGTTCGAGGATGCCGTTGCGATTGACCACGGTCACCGGGGCCGCGTACAGCGACGGTGGCGCCGTGAAGTTGGCGGGTGGGTACTTCTTGAGCGCGATCGCCCGCTGGACGAACGCCTTCCAGATCAGGGCCGGAAACGTGCCGCCGACGACGGGGTGGCCGTGGAACTGGGTCAGCATCGGCACGAGGCTGTTCGGATAGCCGACCCAGACGGCCGCCACGATCTGCGGTGTGTAGCCGACGAACCAGGCGTCGCCGTAGTTCTCCGTCGTTCCCGTCTTGCCCGCGACCGCGTGCCCGGCGATCGCCGCCGCCGTCCCGGTCCCGCCTTGCACGACGCCCTGGAGAAGCTGGTTGACCACCTCCGCCTGGGTCGAGGTGAGCACAGGCACGTACACCGGCCTGTTCACGTCGACCTTGCCGCCGATTGTGATCTCGTCCACCGCGCGCGGCTGGTTCCCGAAGATCGACCCGTCGATGCGACTGCCGCCGTCGGCGAACGAGGCGTATGCGCGCGCCATCTCGAGCGGCGTGGCGGGCTCGGCGCCGAGCCCGATCGCGAAGTATCCCTGGAGCGGCGTCGTGATGCCGAGTCGGCGGGCGGTGGTGGCGACGTTGGACGGCCCGACGAGCGCCGTCAGCTGCGAGAACACCGAGTTGTCCGAGACGGCGATCGCCTTGGCGAGGTTGATCGGACCGAGCGCCTCGCCCTCGAAGTTGTTGACCTGCCAGAGGCGGCCACCGGCGTTGATCGTCACGTGCTTGACCGAGGTGATCATGGTCGCCGGCGAGATGTTCTCCTTCAGCGCCGTCGCGAGCACGAACGGCTTGAAGGCGGAGCCCGGCTGGCGCTCGCCCTGCGTCGCCAGGTTGAACTGACTGCGGTGGTAGTTCTGCCCGCCGATCATCGCGAGCACCGCGCCGGTCTGTGCATCGAGCGCGACGAGGGCGGCGGTCGGCCCGAGGCTCGCGGGCAGCACCTGCGTGATCGCGTCACGGGCGGCCTGCTGCAACTGGACGTCGAGCGTGGTGCGCACCTTGAGCCCGCCGCCGAATGTGCGGCCCGGCCCGAGTTGCTGGACGAGCTGGTCCTTGACGTAGTTCGCGAAGTACGGCGCAGCGAGGCTCTGGGTCGACGGGAGAAACACCTGCCCGGGATTGGGCATCTTGTAGACGATCGAGTTCACATACTGGCTCGTCGTCAAGTAGTGCTGCAGGTACAGCTGCTTCAGCACGATGTTGCGGCGTGCCTTCGCCAGCTGCGGGTGGGCAACCGGGTCCCAGAGGCTCGGGTCCTCCGGGATGCCGGCGAGCAGTGCGGCCTCCGCCGGCGTCATCGTCGCTGCGCTGTGATGGAAGTACACGCGGCTCGCCTGCTCGACGCCGTAGGCGCCGTTGCCGAAGTAGACCGTGTTCAGGTACGCGGTGAGGATCCGGTCTTTCGACCACCGCTGCTCGAGCTGCCAGGCGAGAGCCGCCTCGAAGAGCTTGCGGCCGATCGACTTCTGGCTGGTCAGGTAGGCGTTCTTGACGAACTGCTGAGTGATCGTCGAGCCGCCCTGCACCGCGCCCTGGCTCGTGATGTCCGCCCAGAGCGCGCGCGCCATGCCGCGCAGGTCGACGCCGCGGTGCTCGTAGAAGCGCTTGTCCTCGATCGCCACGATCGCGTGCTTCATCCACGGCGAGATCTGCGCGGACGACACGATAATCCGCGCCTGCGACCCGCGCAGGATCGAGAGCACGGTGTAGCCGTTGGACGCGTAGACGTAGGTGTTCGCCTGCGTGTGCTGCTTCGACGGGTCGAGCTCCGGGATCTTCGCCGCGATCGAGGTCAGAAGTCCGAAGGTGAACGACGCCGTGCCCAGTGCCCAGAGAACCGCGAGGAGGGCGAGGAGTCTGAGCTTGCGGATCCGCCGACGCTTGGGTCGGCGCCTATTTCTCCGGAAGAGCGCCAGAACCGGGATAGTCTAGCCCTCCGATGGGTATCGCAGAGTTGACGCGCAACGCGGTCGACGTCCTTCCGGCGGGCGGCCTCCAGGAGAAGCTGAAGCTCGGTCGGCCCCTGCGTGTGAAGCTCGGCATCGACGTGACGGCGCCCGACGTGACGCTGGGAAACGGCGTGCCGTTGCAGCGGATGCGCGCATTTCAGGATGCGGGGCACATCGGAGTGCTGATCGTCGGCGACTACACGACCCGGATCGGCGAC
>Ga0307372_10006848_pt1 | contig 16519 bp, 14 predicted proteins | sample OX1MG_FD_202533 | JGI IMG/M metagenome (GOLD analysis project Ga0307372, IMG submission 202533) | Soil microbial communities from Risofladan, Vaasa, Finland - OX-1 | ecosystem: Environmental > Terrestrial > Soil > Coastal area > Acid sulfate soil | place: Finland: Risofladan, Vaasa | collected... | reverse complement strand
GCCGGCCTGCCGCCGGCGGGCGAGCTCCTGCGCCAGGCCGTCGCCCGCTTCGCCGGGATGTACGACCCCGAGCACGGCGGCATCGGGCGGGCGCCGAAGTTCCCCCAGGCCCCGATGCTCGAGCTGCTGCTGTGCGCCGAGGTCGGCGGGCTCGGCGGGCCGGCCGGCGCCCGCCCGCTCGACATGGTCACGGCCACGCTCGCCGCCATGGCCGCCGGCGGCATCTACGACCACCTCGGCGGCGGCTTCGCCCGGTACTCGGTCGACCGGGTCTGGCTGGTGCCCCACTTCGAGAAGATGCTCTACGACCAGGCGTCCCTCGCCCGCGTCTACCTCCACGCCTTCCAGCTGACCGGCGACGCGCGCTGGGCCCAGGTGCTCGACGAGACGCTCGGCTACGTGCTCCGCGACCTGGCCGACCCCGGCGGCGCGATCCGCTCCTCCGAGGACGCCGACTCGGAGGGCGAGGAGGGCCGCTTCTACACCTGGACCCCCGCCGAGCTCGAGGCGGTGCTCGGCCCCGAGCGCGCCCGCCTCGCCGCCGACTGGTACGGCGTGAGCGCCGGGGGCAACTTCGAGGGGCGCTCGATCCTGCACCGACCCGGGAGCGCCGACCTGCTGCGGCCGCCGGCGGTCGAGGCCTGCCGTGCGGCGCTCTTCGAGGCACGCTCGTCGCGCGTGCGCCCGGGCGTCGACGACAAGGTGCTCACCGAGTGGAACGCGATGACCTGCTCGGTCCTCGCCGAGGCGGGCGCCGCGACCGGGCGCGCGGACTGGCGCGACGCCGCCGTGCGGATCGGCGAGTTCCTGCTCGCCTCGCTGCGCCGCCCCGACGGGCGCTGGCTGCGCTCCTGGCAGGCGGGCAGAGCGGCGCACCTGGCGGTCGCAGCCGACTACGCGTGGCTCGTCGACTGCTTCACGCGCCTCGGGGAGTCCACGGGCGAGCGGCGCTGGACGGCGGAGGCGGTCGCCGCCGCGGACGGTCTCGTCGCGCTGTTCTCCGCCGAGGACGGCGGCTGGTACTCGACGGGCTCGGACGCGGAGCGCCTCGTCGTGCGCCCGCGCGACACCTACGACGGGGTCACCCCCGCCGCCGGCTCGGTCGCGGCGAGCGCGCTGGCGCGCCTCGGGGCGCTCGTCGGCGACGAGGCGCTGGCGGAGCGGGCGCGCCGGAGCGTCGCCGCGGCCGGCGCCGCCCTGGTCTCGTCGCCGATCGCGTTCCCGCACCTCGTCGGCGCGGCCGTGCTGCTCGACGAGGGCCCGCTCGAGATCGTCGTCGCCGGCGACCGGCCGGACCTCGTCGCCGCGGCGCGCAGCCGCTTCCTGCCCGACGCCGTCCTCGCCTGGGGCGAGCCGACGCCCTCACCGCTGTGGGAGGGGCGCGACGACGACCGTGCCTACGTGTGCCGGGCCGGGACCTGCCTCGCGCCGGTCGGCGACCCCGCGGGGCTGCTGGCGGCGATCGAGGGGGCGCGCCGCGCCGGTCACGGCCCGTCCGGCGTCCCGGCGGCGGGCCGGTGAGCGGCACGACCCGGGTCCGTCCGCCGCGCAGGATCCGCCCCGGCACCCGGCGCGTCCTCGAGCCGGGCCGGCGGCTCACCTGCGCGGTGCTGGCGCCCGGGCCCGAGGAGTGGGTGGCCGTCGACCTCGCCACCGGGGCCTTCGTGCGCGTCCGCCCGGCCGACACGGCCGCGCTGGCCGGCGAGCACCGGGCGCTCGACGTCGTCATGGTCGTCCTCGGCGAGGACGAGGACCCCCTCGACCCGTCGAGGCCGGAGGCCGTCGTGCCGGCGGCGCTCCCCGAGCGGGTCGGCCGGCTGACCCGTCGTAGGGGGCGTCGGCTGCTGAAGCGCCTCGCCGCCCCCGAGCGCCGGGGCCTGCCGCTCCTCGGCACCCGGGGCCCGTCGATCGCGTTCGTCGACCTCGACGGCACGGCGCCCTCGGTCACGGTCGTCCGCGTCTCGGCGCGCACCGTCGAGCTCGCCACGCGCGCCGACGGCGAGGCGGTCCTCGCGATCAGCTGGGCCGGGGTGGACTGGACGATCCCCGTGGCCGATCCGGAGGCCCGCGCCGCGGCGCTCGCCGCGGCGCAGCCGCTTCGGGCCAAGCCGCTGTCGGTGGCGCTCGGGTTCAAGCCCGGGTTCCTCGTCGTCGGCCTCGGCCGCGTCCGGGACGGGCATGCCCCGAAGCTCGTCCTGGCGGTGCTGCCGAGGTAGGGCGCCGGCGGACCGGGGGCGGCGTGGGGCCCGTCCCCGGGGCTGGTGGGTCTAGCGGGGGAGCGTCGCCGCCGCGAGGTCCTCGGCCATCGCCCAGCCGAAGACGACGAGGCAGTCGCGCCGGCCCCGATCGAGGGGCTGGAACAGCTCGACCAGCTCGGAGGCGGCGTCGCCCGCCTTGCGCGGCGCGTAGTCGAGCATGCCGAACGCCCCGCCGTCGCCCTGGACGGTGAAGACCCGGTCGTCGAGCTGGCCCTCCACGGCGAAGCGCTTGGCGAGGCGCCGGCCCCACGCGCGCTCCTCCCCCGTCGGCTTGTGCCCGGGACGCGGGACGACGTCGTCGAGGCCGCCGTAGGCGCGCAGCGCCGCCGGGTCCTCCATCCTCGTGCCGACGAGGACGTCCTCGTCGGGGAAGGCGAGCACCGCGCGCCGGTAGAGATCGCGCATCACCGACTTGAGCGCCTGCTCGGCCGCGCCGGAGCGGGCGAAGGAGGCGACGCCGATGAGCAGGCTCGGCGTCCCGCCGATGCGCTCCAGGGTGCTGAACGCGAAGCCCCGGAGCTTGTCGGTCTCGCGGGCGTGGGTGACCAGGACCCACTCCTCGCGCTGCTTGGAGAGGAAGCCCACCTCGTAGCCGGACTCGCCGTCCGTGCACAGGTCGGCCATCTCAGCGAGCTCCGCGTCGCTGAGCGCCGTGCAGTCCTTCGTCGCGACGTCGATCACGTTGCCCTCGGCCCCTTCGGTGCTCGGTTACCTGCCGCCGGACGGTCCGGATGTCGTCACACCGCACCGCCGGTCGCCCCACCGCCCGCCGGCTCGGACGCCACGGCTCGCGCAGCAGCGGGAGCACAAGGCGCGCCGCTCCGACGACGGGGGGACACGCGATTCTACGGGAACGCGCAACATCCCTGCCAAGCGCCCCTGCGACGGGGTCCGCGGGGCGCCCCTCGGGGGTCCGGCCCCCCGTCGCAGCCCCGGCGCAGGACGGGTCAGGGGGCGAGCGCGTTGGCCCCGAGCAGCTCCTTCAGCGCGCCGACGAAGCCCCCGCGGGGGTCGACGTTGAACTCGGCGGGCAGGCGGAGGACCTTCGAGCCGAGGCGGAGGTACAGGGGGACGGAGCCCGGGTGCTCGACGACGAGCTCCCTAAGGCGCAGCACGACCGACTCGGTGAGCGAGTTGACCGGCACGCTGACCTCGAGCGGGGTGTTGGCGTCGTCGGCGACGAGCACGGGCCGGGTGATCTCGTGGACGAGCAGCTTCGGCTGGTCGTCCCTGCTGTCGAGGCGGCCGCGCACGCAGACGATGGCGTCCTCCTCGAGGCGGATGCCGTACTCCGCCATCGCCTTTGGGAAGACCATGACCTCGATCGCGGCCTCGAGGTCCTCGAGGACGAACTGGGCCATCAGCTCCCCGCGGCGCGTGTAGCGGCGCGACAGGGACGTGACGACCCCGCCGACGACACGGACGCCGCCCCCCTCGCCGTAGCCCGCGGGGGTCCCCGCCGCGGCCGCCGCGGCCTGGTCGATGAGGTCGCGGATGGAGCCGTCGGTGTGGCGCCGGAGCGCCGACTCCATGCCGAGGAGCGGGTGGTCGCTCACGTAGAGGCCGAGCATCTCCTTCTCGCAGGCGAGCAGCTCGGCCTTGTCGAACTCGACGTCGGGGATCTCGCGGCGGGCCTCGTCGTAGGCGGACCCGGTCCCGTCCTGGTCGGCGGCGGCGTCGCCGAGCAGCGAGAACAGGGTCGAGATCCCGAGCTCCTCCTCCCGGCGGCGGGTGAGCACCCCGTCGATGATGTCCTCGAAGACGAGGCAGAGGCCCTTGCGGGGGTGGCCGAGCGAGTCGAACGCCCCGGCCTTGGCGAGCGACTCGACGGTGCGCTTGTTGAGCACGCTCGGGTCGACCCGGCAGCAGAAGTCGTGGAAGTCGGCGAACGGGCCGTTCTTCTCCCGCTCGGCGACGATGTGGGCGACGAGCCCCTCGCCGACGTTGCGGATGGCGGAGAGGCCGAAGACGATCGAGCCGCCGGTGCCCGCCTCCGCGGCGTGCCTGGCGGTGAAGTTCGACGACGACAGGTTCACGTCGGGGACGTGCACCTCGATGCCGAGGTTGCGGCACTCGGCGAGGTAGACCGCCGTCTTGTCCTTGTCGTCCTTCACCGAGGACAACAACGCGGCGAGGTACTCGACCGGGTGGTTCGCCTTCAGCCAGGCGGTCTGGTAGGCGACGAGGCCGTAGCCGTAGGAGTGGGACTTGTTGAAGGCGTAGTCGGCGAAGGGCTCGATGATGTCGAACAGCTCGGTGGCCAGCTTCTCCGTGTAGCCCTCGGCGACGCAGCCGGCAACGAACTTCTCGCGCTCGGCGGCGATTAGCGAGCGGATCTTCTTCCCGCAGTTGTGCACGAGGAAATCCTCGACCACGGCGTAGGGACGTTCAGGCTGCGCCATCTCGAAGTCGAAGCACGGGAGGTCGCCCACGTACTCGACCGACGCCACCGCGTCCCAGACCAAGTCGCCGCTGCGCAGGTCCTCGAGCCGTTCGGAGTAGAGAAGGCCATTGAGGCTGTCGCGGTGGACAACCCGAGTCGTCGCCCAGCCACCACCGTCGATGCCCAGACGCCGCTTCGACTTTCCGGTGACCCGGCTCGCGCGAGCAAGCTCTTTCGACAGGAACGACGACGGGATGCCGATGTTGGTGGCACTGGAGCGCTCGCCCCACCCGACGAGCCAGCGATCCAATCTTGCTGCCTTGAGCCCCGTGAGGTGCGGTGATACGAGCCGCGCAAAGGCCTTGGCCTGTCCCTTGTCGGCGATCGAGAGCGTCCAATGGGTGCCGTGCCCATCGACGCTCCGCCGATGCAGGTTTGACAGGATCCCGGTGCGCAGCAGCATGCGCTTCAGGCCGAGACAGACGTCCTTGCTCTTCGAGCCGAAGTGGGCGCCACTGCGATCGGCCCAACCGTCGGCGCAGAAGTAGAGCCCAAGGAAACGCTCCACCTTGGTGAGCGGAGCGTTGATCAGGCGCAGCGGGATCGTCTTGTCCGCCGAAAGCCCCAGCTTGCCCAGGCAGTCGGCCAAGTCGAGGAGCTCGTGGTTGGTCAAGGCAACCCGCGTCACTCCGCCGACACGTTGCACCCGACTGGGCGAGTAGCCGAAGTGCTCGACAAAGGCAGAGCAGAACGCCCCGATCAGCTCCGGGTCCGTATTGCAGAAGTGGGGCAGCTGTCGCGGGCCGTTCACCAGGTCCGGCGTGTCGCCCTCGGAGATGAGAAGCGCCGCGAGCTCGACTTGGGCCATCGTGACCTTGCTGGCGCCGTCGGTCACCGTACGAGCTGCAACTGCGACCAGATCTCCAGGAGCGATGGCCCCCAGCTCCTTCCAGTCCTCCTCGACGAGGAATCGATGCTCGGCCGTCGCCTCGATGGAATAGCCGGTCGAGGTAGTGAGTCGATAGACGGGCTTCGTACCCACCGGCCAGACGTCGGCGACTTCGGCGAATCTCGACGATGCGCTGGTCGTATCGATGGTCTGGACACGCCGATCGGCGAGCCCCATCACATGCTCGATCGGCACGTAACCATGGTTCCTGGTCAACATCAGGCTGCCCGCCGGCAGACATGCCTTCCTGAGGTTGTCCGCCTCCTCGAGGGAGTAGCCGGCGAAGCGCTGCGCCACGCGCATCACCGACTCCTGGTAGAGCATCAGGCCGTAGGTGTCGCCGAGGATGCCCTCGAGGTCCGGATGGAGGTAGGTGAGGGCCTTTCTCCCGTTCTTCAGCTCGGGATAGTCCCGGTGCATGTTCGCCGCCATCGGGCCCGGCCGGTAGAGGGCGACGAGGGCCGCGACGTCGTCGAAGGACGTCGGCGCGAGCGAGCGCAGCGTGGCGCGCATCGCGCCGCCCTCCAGCTGGAACACCCCGATCGACTCCGCCCGGCGCAGCATCTCGAACGTCTTCTCGTCGTCGAGCGCGATGTTGTCGATGTCGATGCGCGAGCCGCTCTGCTCCTCGATGAGATCGAGCGCCATCTCGATCACCGAGAGGTTCCTGAGCCCGAGGAAGTCCATCTTCAACAGGCCGAGCTCCTCGACCCCGTGCATCTCGTACTGCGTGACGATCGGCGCGTCGCTGGCGGGGGCGCCCGGCTCGGGCTTGCGCTGGATCGGCAGGTACTCCGTGAGCGGCTCGTGGGTGATGACGACCGCGGCGGCGTGGATGCCGTCCTGGCGCCGGAGGCCCTCCAGGCCCTTCGCGACGTCGATCACCCTTTTCGCGTCGGGCTCGGCCTCGTACATCTCGCGGAGGTCCGCCGCGGCGACGTAGCCGTCCTCGTGGCCGTCCACGCGCTCGAGGCAGGCCGACAGCGGCGTGTCGCGCCCCATCACGAGCGGCGGCATGGCCTTCGCGATCTTGTCGCCGAGGGCGTAGGGGTAGCCGAGCACGCGCGCCGCGTCGCGCACGGCGGCACGGGCCTTGATCGTCGAGAAGGTGACGATCTGGGCGACCCGGTCCCAGCCGTAGCGCTCCGTGGCGTAGCGGATCATCTCGCCCCGGTAGCGCTCGTCAAAGTCCATGTCGATGTCGGGCATCTGCTTGCGGCCCGGGTTCAAGAAGCGCTCGAAGAGCAGGTCGTAGCGGATCGGGTCGAGGTCGACGATCCGCAGGCAGTAGGCGACGCAGCACCCCGCGGCCGACCCCCGGCCCGGGCCGACCCTGATGCCGGAGGTGCGCGCGAAGTGGATGAGGTCCCACACGACGAGGAAGTACGCCGAGAAGCCCATCGAGGCGATGACGCCGAGCTCGTAGTCGATCCGCTCGGCCACCTCCGGCCGGAGCGGCGCGCCGTACCGCTCGGCGGCACCCTCCAAGGTGAGGTGGCGCAGGTACGCGCTCGCCGCCTCCTCGTAGGTCGCGCGGCGGAACTCCTCGGGGACGGCGAACTGGGGGAGGGTCGGCTTGCCGAGCTCGATCTCGACGTTCGCCCGCTCGGCGATCCACAGCGTGTTGTCGCAGGCCTCCGGGAGCTCGGCGAAGAGCTGGCGCATCTCGAGCGCGCTCTTCAGATAGTGCTCCTCGCCCTGGAACTTGAAGCGCTTCGGGTCGTCGATCGTGGCACCGGTCTGCACGCAGAGCAGCGCGTCGTGCGCCACCGCGTCCTCACGGCGGCAGTAGTGGCTGTCGTTCGTCGCCACGAGGGGCGCGCCGATGGCACGGGCGATCTCGACGAGCTGGGGGTTCGTCCGGTGCTGGTCCGCGATGCCGTGGTCCTGCAGCTCGACGAACAGGTGCTCCGGCCCGAAGATGTCCTGCAGGCGCCCGGCGAGCTTCATCGCCTCCTCGAACTGCCCCGCGAGCAGCGCCTGGAGCACAACGCCGCCGAGGCAGCCCGTCGTGGCGATCAGGCCCTCGTGGTAGCGCTCGAGCAGCTCCCAGTCGCAGCGCGGCTTGTAGAAGTAGCCCTCCAGGTAGGCCGCGGAGGAGAGCTTCATGAGGTTGCGGTAGCCCTGGGTCGTCTCGGCGAGCAGGGTCAGGTGGTAGTAGAGCTTCTCGCCGCGCTCGCCCTCCCCGCCGGTGTCGTCGAGGCGCCCGCGGCGCACCGGGCGCTCGGTGCGCGAGTTCGCCGCCATGTACGCCTCGGTGCCGATGATCGGCGTGACGCCCCGGGCGCGGCACTCCTTGTAGAAGTCGAGGACGCCGTACATGTTGCCGTGGTCGGTGATCGCGAGCGCCGGCTGGCCGTCGGCCGCCGCGGCGGCGACGACGTCTTTGATCCGGGCGGCGCCGTCGAGCATCGAGTACTCGGTGTGCTGGTGCAGGTGGGCGAAGGACCGTCCCGACCCTGTCCCGCCAGCACCGGGCGACCCCGCCCCGGGTGCCGTCATCGGCCTGCCTCCACAGCTCGTCCACACGACTTGTCCACCGGCTGTGGACGACTTACAGGCGTGTGATTCGGCCCGAGGCGAGGATAGCGCGGGCCGGTGCCGGCGATCGGGCGACGATCAGAGGTAGGGCCCGGGCCTCGCCGCCGTCTGGTCGGGCTGGACCCCGGCGGGGAGGCTGTTCCTGCGCATCTCCTCCAGCTGGGCGCGCGCCGCCATCTGCTGCGCGAACAGCGTCGCCTGGATCCCGTGGAACAGCCCCTCCAGCCAGCCGACGAGCTGCGCCTGGGCGATTCGCAGCTCGGCGTCGGACGGCTCCTCGGAGTCGAACGGCAGCGCCAGGCGGTCGAGCTCGTTGGCCAGGTCGGGCGAGAGGCCCCCGGCCAGCTCGCGCACCGAGCTCTCGTAGATCTCCTTCAGCCGGAGGCGGCTCGCGCGGTCGAGCGGCGCCTGGCGCACCTCGTCGAGCAGCTGTTTGATCATCGAGCCGATCCGCATCACCTTCGCCGGCCGTTCGACGGCCTCGCTCGGGGTCTCCGAGCCGGCGCCGTCGGCGGCGCCCGCGGCGGGCGCGAACGCCGCGGCGAACTCGTCGTCCGCGCGCTCGGGCGTGACGATGATGACGGGCGTGCTGGGATCGGGCTGCTGGTCGGTCATGGTCCCATTCTTTCGCGCTCGGACAGGCGGTGACTCACGGGCGGCTTGGCAGCTCCGGCCCGGCTCGCGTGACGTCACGTCACCGAGGAGGCGTCTTGCCCGCGAGCACCAGGCGAAACCACCGGGGGTGCCCCGGGGCGGAGACATCGAGAGACGGGACTCCCTCGGCGCCCCGAAGGGCGCCGAGGGAGGCGCGCGGCGGCTAGGGGGGGAGCGCCGCTCAGGCGCGCGCGACGCGGCGGAGGTCCTCGAGGGACATCTCCGCGGTGGCGTCACCGCCGCACTGGTCGCAGCGTGCGGTGTGTCGCCACGAGCGGAGCAACCGCGTGCCCGAGGCATCGAGGAAGACGACGAACGCGTCCGAGTCGGGATGCAGCACGAGCCGGTCGTACGAGCGCCACTCCGTCGCGACGGACGACTCCATCCGAGGCCCTTTGAGCACACGGCAGAACCGCTTGTCCTTCGTGTCGAACAGCCACGTGCTGTGGCATGACTCCAGGACGAGGAAGTCCCGGCCCGACGAATCCGTGCTCGGCCCGAACAGATCGAGCACAGAGGCGTCGGCTCCAGAGGTCCTCCCGCCAGCCGCTGCGCCTACCAACTCCGTTTCCACAACACGATCATGCCCCCGGGGTGCGACGAGTCCTGCGCGGCAGGATTGCAGTCGCGTGACGATATTCCGTGCCAGTTTCTCCCCGAGGACCCGGTGCCACGGGCACCTCGCGCCCGACCGCTCGCGGTGCCGAACGTCCAGCGTGCGGCCCGGCGACGGTGGGGGTCGACCGGCTCAGGGCTCCTCCCGTTCGGCTCCCTCGGCGAGCTGCAGGCTCGTCGAGTTGATGCACCAGCGCTGCCCGGTCGGGCCCGGGCCGTCCTCGAACACGTGCCCGAGATGGCCGCCGCAGCGGCCGCACGTCACCTCGACGCGTCTCATGCCGTATGAGCGGTCTTCGTGCAGCGCCACCTTGGTGGGGTCGACCGGCTCGGTGAAGCTCGGCCAGCCGGAGCCCGAGTCGAACTGGACGCGGGCGTCGAACAGCTCGTCGCCGCAGGCGGCGCAGCGGAAGACCCCTGAGAACTCGGGGTGGGTGAACCGCCCCGTGAACGCCGGGTCGGTGCCCTTCTCTCGCAGCACCCGGTACTGCTCAGGGGTGAGGCGTTCGCGCCAGTCCTGCTCGCTCAGCTCGGCGCGGTCGGGTCCGCCCGGGCCGGTTGCGGTGGTGTCGTCCGTGGTCACGGCCGCGACCCTACCGGCGCTCGATCGCGTCCACCGCGTCCGGCTCGAACGGTCCGGCGCCGACGAGGGCGTCGAGCAGCCGGGCCTCGACGCCCTCGAGCGCCAGCGCCTCGACGACGCGACCCTGGCGGTGGAGCGCCTCGGCGAGATCGGCCAGCTCGGCCGCGAGATCGAGGCAGCGGCCGCGCTCGAGCTCGACGGCCCCGCCGGACGACGGCCGGACGGAGCCGGCGAGCCGGGCCCGGACCGACGCGAGGCGCTCCTGCGCCCGCTGCGACGGCGGGGCGGTGCGCCCCGAGGTGGCGGGCTCGCCGTGCCGGGCGGCGGCCGGCGCGCCACCGCGTCCCCGACGCGGCCGGGACGGCCGGGGTCGAGCGGGCCGCGTCGGCACGCGACGGCCCGCCACGTCCCCGACTCCGGCCGGGCCGGGTCGGGACAGCTGGTCGAGCGCCCGGAGGAGCCGGGCCGCGTCGCGCGCCCCGAGGCGGGGCGCCCGGACGAAGACGCCGCCGGCACCGCCTCGGGGGACACCAGGTGGTCGGTCGGGCACGTCGCGACGCTCGCCGTGGCCCGTACCGTGTCAGCTACCGCCCGCAGCCCTCACACGAGCGGCCAGGGGTACGGGCGGTCCTCCAGGTCCGGCTCGGGGAAGACCGGCTCCGCGAGGAGCAGCTCGGCGCGGCGCCACATCGCGGCGCACTCCTCGGGCGCGAGCAGCTCGGCGAGGGCGTCCGCGGCCCCGGCGAGCACCGCCTCGCAGGCGGCGACGACGTCGGCCGGCAGGTGCTCGCCGGCGAAGTCCCACATCACCGTCCTCAGCTTCGGACGCGGGTGGAAGCACAGCCCGTTGTCGATCGCCCAGATCCTCCCGCCGGCGTCGAGCAGCAGGTGGCCGCCCTTGCGGTCGGCGTTGTTGACGAGCAGGTCGAAGCCGGCGATGCGGCGGAGCGCAGCGTGGCGGCCCGGCTCCCCCATCAGGCTGAAGTAGTGCTCGGCGTAGTCGGCGTCGACGAAGCGCTGGAGCGAGCCCTCGCCGTAGGGGGCCTCCGGGCGCAGCACCGTTTCGGGGACGACGTCGAGGCCGAGCACCACCGACGCTAGGTACGCCGCGACCTCCCGCCGGCACAGGCCGCCGGGGAAGTCCCACAGCGGCCGCTCCCCCTTCGCCGGCTTGTAGATCGCGCGCGCCGCCAGCTCACCCGAGCTGACCGTGACGAGGAAGGTCGCGTTCGAGCTCCACGGCATCCTGCCCTCGAGCTCCACCTCGCCCTCCCGGAGGAGGTCGAGCCACGCCTCGCTCGTCAGGTCAGGGGAGGCCGGTGGCCGTTCGTCCTCGGGCACGCGTGCCCCCTCGGGTCGAGCGGGAAGCCGCAGAGCGGGCAGGGCGGTCGGCCGGCGTCGACGAGCCGGGCGCCGCGGATCGCGAGCGCCGCCGCCTGCTCGCGCCGCAAGGCCATCCGCGCCTCGTCGCCCGTCTCGTCCTCGCCCACGAGCTCCTCGGCGAGCAGCACGACGCGGTCGAGCGAGACGTCGTAGGCGACGGCCAGGGTCCCGATGACGAACGTGGGCTCCTCAAACTCCTCGAGCTCGAGCGCCTCCTCCTCGGGGAGGTGGCCGGGTCGCGCGAGGTCCTGGAGCAGTTGGCCGAGGCGCTGGGACAACGCGCCGACATGCTGCTTCTCGAGCTTCAGCGTGACGAGCGTCGTGCCCTCACGAGCCTGGAGGAAGAACGCCCGCTGGCCGACGGGGCCCACCGTGCCGACGGTGACGCGCTCGGGCGAGCTCAGCTCGTAGTCGGTGCTCACGCGCCGCTCCCGGCCGCCGCGTCCGCCCCCCCTCCTGCCGCGCCGGCGCCTGCCCGGCGCCGGCGGCCGCCGGCCGGCCGGCCGTCGGCGCTCGCCCCGAAGCCGAGCGCCGTGAGATCGCCGGTCGAGTTCACCGCGAGCACGACCGGCGATCCCGCTCCGTAGGCGACGACGCTCACCGAGCACGGCGAGATCACCGTGCGCTGGACGAGGTCGAGCGGCTGGCCGAGGGCGTCGCCGACGGCGATCTTGATCGGGTCGGCGTGGCTCACCGCCACCACGGTCTCGCCGGGGTGCGCCCAAAGGAAGCGTTCGACCGTGGCGGCCATGCGCGCCTGGACCTCGGCGAAGGACTCGCCGCCGGGGAAGCGGAAGCCGCTCGGGTGGCGCTGGACGGCCTCCCACTCCGGGCGCTTGCGGAGCGAGGCGAGCTCCTCGCCGGTCCACTCGCCGAAGTCGCACTCGAACAGGCCCCGTTCGACGACGACAGCCAGCCCGAGGTGGCCGGCGACCGCTTTGGCGGTCTCGCGGGCACGCTCGAGCGGGGAGGCGTACACGGCGCGCACGGTGCCGAGCGCGGCCAGCCGCTTGCCGGCCCCGTCGGCCTCCTCACGGCCGCGCTCGGACAGGTGCAGCCCGCGCGCGCGGCCCGGCAGGACCTTGCCGGTGGTCGGCGTCGTCCCGTGACGGACGAAGCAGACGACCGTCGGCTGGGACTTCACCTCTCGCGAACGCGGCACGGAACCCAACGTAGCGTGGGACGCCGTGCCCCCCATCCGACGCGACCGGACCCCGGCGGACCCCGGCGGAGCCCCCGCCAGCGGGGACGCGGCGGGCCGACTCGGAGCGCTGCGGACCGAGATCGTCGGCTGCCGCCGCTGCGAGCGGCTCGTCGCGTGGCGCGAGGACGTGGCGGCGACGGGGAGGGCCGCCTACGCCGGCGAGCGCTACTGGCAGCGGCCGCTGCCGGGCTGGGGCGACCTGGCGGCACGCCTCGTCGTCGTCGGCCTCGCGCCCGCGGCGCACGGCGCCAACCGGACGGGACGGATGTTCACCGGCGACCGGACGGGCGACTTCCTCTTCGCCGCGCTTTGGCGGGCCGGCTACGCCAACCAGCCCGAGAGCGTGTCCGCCGACGACGGTCTCCGGCTGAGCGGCGCCTACGTGACCGCCGCGGTCCGCTGCGCGCCGCCCGACAACCGTCCGGCACCGGGCGAGCGGGACAACTGCGCGCCCTACCTGGCCGCGGAGCTGGACGCCCTGGTGCGGGCGCGCGTGCTGCTCGCGCTCGGCGCCTTCGCCCTCGACGCGCTGGTGCGCCAGCCCTCGGTCGGTCACGCCGTGCTGGCGGACGGGGCGGGACGCGGCGCCCGCCGGCCGAAGTTCGCGCACGGGCTGGAGGTCCCGCTCGCCGCCGTCCCCGGGGACGGGCCGTCCCGGACGCTGCTCTGCTCGTACCACCCGAGCCAGCGCAACGTCTTCACCGGGCTGTTGACCCCCGCGATGTTCGACGCGGTCCTCACCCGGGCACGCGAGCTCGGCGCCTGAACCCCGGGGCGGCGCGCGCCGCGCTCAGCCCGCGACGACGGGGATCCGCCGGGGCGAGCCGTCCATCGCCTCCGGCCAGCGGCGGCGGCTCACGCGCGACAGCTTCTCGAGCAGCACCACCGCGCCGGGGTCGTCGGCGATCGGTCTCGTCTCGATCGCCCCGGCGGCGGCCATCTCGGCGAGCAGCTCACGGCCGCGTGCGGTGCGCACGATGGTGAGGGTCCAGTCGGCGAAGGCCCCGATGCCCCCCGTCGAGATGTCGGCGTGCTCCGCCGCGAAGTCGGGGCACGCCTTGCAGCCCTCGCGCGTCCAGGCGTGGGCCTCTTTCAGCGGCACCTCGTGGTAGCCGCCGTCACGCGTCCAGATCTGGAAGACGCCCTTGATGTTCATCTTGACCATCTCCTCGCGGGCGAGGCCGTAGCGCGCCTCGAACAGCTCAGGGAAGATGGCGTCGTCGAAGGTCTTCGAGCAGAGCAGGCCGATCGTGAGCGCGAAGCGCCGGGCGACCTTGCCGGCCTTCCGGGCCGCCATCACCGCCGGTGCCGACGCCTGGCAGCTCATCCCGACGAGCGCGACGCGCTCGGCCCCGCCCTCGATCGCCTCGGCGTAGGCGAGCGGGTTGGCGGAGTAGGTGTAGCGCGACCCCGAGGCGGCGAGCACCTCGGCGCGGGTGCGGGCGACGCCCGGCACCGCCTTCCAGCTCGCCGCGCCACCCTCCAGGTAGGAGACGAGCGCCGCGTCGACGACGTCGTGCTCGAGGGCCCAGACGAGGATCGCCGAGACGAGCCCCCCGTCCTGGCCGGCGCCGTGGAGCTCCGGGTCGGTCGCGCGCGCCAGCACCACGTCGTCGGCGACGCCGTAGACCTCGTCGTCTTTGCGCGGCCGGCCGAAGAGGAAGCTGTCGATCTCCGGCTCCCAGGAGCGAAAGCGCGGGCAGGCCCGGGTGCAGAGGGTGCAGCCGCGCTGGCCGTGGGTGCAGTCGGTCGGGCCGCCGGCGTCCTCGACGTGAAAGGGCCGGTAGCGGCCGTTGGCGTCGTCGTAGCGGAGCACGTCGTAGGGGCAGGCGACGATGCAGCCGGCACAGCCGGTGCAGAGCCCGGACGTCACGACCTCGGTGTACAGCTCGGCCCACTGCGGCTTCTCGGGAGGCACGCGGGCGACCTTACGCCTCGAGCGCGGCGAGCACCTTGGCGGCGTGGCCGTCGGCGCGCACGTGGTACCAGGCCTGCTCGAGCCTGCCGTCGGGGTCGACGAGGAACGTCGAGCGGATGACCCCGACGGTCGTGCGCCCGTACAGGGTCTTCTCGCCCCACGCGCCGTAGCGCTCCATCACCGAGTGGTCCACGTCGGACAGCAGGCGCACCGTCAGGCCGTAGCGGTCGCGAAAGCGCCGGTGCGACTCAGCGCCGTCGGGCGAGATGCCGAGGACCTCGACACCGAGGCGGGAGAAGTCGTCCAGCAGCTCGTTGAACTGGCTCGCCTCCTTGGTGCAGCCCGGCGTGTCGTCGGCGGGGTAGAAGTAGACGACGACCCGCCTGCCGGCGAGATCGGCGAGCGCAACCGGCTCGCCGTCCTGGTCGGGGAGGCTGAAGGCCGGGGCCTCGTCACCCGCCGCAAGCTTGACCATGGCGTGCTCTCCTCCCGAGAAAGATCGCGAAGACCCAGGGTACACACCGCAAGGTGCCGGATGACCGGGCCGCAGGTGGCAGACTCAAGGGAGTGAGCCAGAACAGATGACCTCCAAAGCCACCTTCGCCTCCCTCGGCGTGGCACCGGCGCTCGTCGCCGTGCTGGCCTCGTCGGGCATCGAGACCCCCTTCCCGATCCAGGCCCTGACCATCGCCGACGCCCTCGGCGGCCGCGACGTCTGCGGCAAGGCGAAGACGGGGTCCGGAAAGACGCTCGCCTTCGGCCTGCCGTTGCTGATGCGCACCCCGCAGGCCCAGCCGAAGCTGCCGGCCTCGCTCGTCCTCGTGCCGACACGCGAGCTGGCCGTCCAGGTCACCGAGGTGCTCGAGGTGCTCGGCAAGGCGATCGGGCGCCGCGTCGCCGCCGTCTACGGCGGCGCCGACCTGGAGCGCCAGGCGAAGCAGCTGGCGAAGGGCATCGACGTCGTGGTCGCGACCCCCGGGAGGCTGATCGACCTCCAGGACCGCAAGGCCGTCTCGCTCGCCGCGGTGTCGACCCTCGTGCTCGATGAGGCGGACCGCATGGCCGACATGGGCTTCATGCCCCAGGTCGAGTGGCTGCTCCGGCACATGACGGCTCCGCGCCAGACGCTGCTCTTCTCGGCGACGCTCGACTCCGCCGTCGACCAGCTGGTCAAGCGCTACCTCAGCGACCCGGTCTTCTTCGAGGTCGCCTCGGCCCACCAGACGGTCGACGCGATGGAGCACCGCTTCTTGAAGGTGCACCAGATGGACAAGGCCAAGGTCGCCGCCGCGATCGCGCGCGGCTCGGAGAAGGCGCTGGTGTTCGTCCGCACCAAGCGCGGCGCCGACCGCCTCGTCGACGATCTGCGGGCGAACGGCGTCCGGGCGGCCGCGATCCACGGCGACCTGCGCCAGGGCATACGCGAGAAGGCCCTCGACGAGTTCACCGCCGGCCGGCTCCCCGCGCTCGTCGCCACGGACGTCGCGGCGCGCGGCCTCGACATCGAGGGTGTCGACGTCGTGGTGCACTACGACCCCCCGGAGGACCACAAGGCCTACCTCCACCGCTCCGGCCGGACGGCGAGAGCCGGCGAGAGCGGGATCGTCGTGACCCTGGTGCTGTGGGACCAGGAGCTGGCCGTCGAGCGCCTCCAGCGCCGGCTCGGGCTGAGCGTGCCGCTCGTCGAGGTGTTCTCGAACGACCCGCGCCTCGCCGAGCTGGCGGCGTGGAACCCCGCCGAGGCGGCCGTGCAGGGGGCGTCCTCCTGAGCGACCGGCGGTACTTCCGCCAGCTCCTCGCGGGCAGGGACTACGCGCTCGACGACCGCTTCGCCCGGGAGATGGCCAACTACGTCTACGCGATCGGCGACCGCGAGACCGGCGAGGCGGTCCTCGTCGACCCCGCCTACGCGCCGGCCGAGCTGGTCGCGCTGCTCAGAGCCGACGGCCTCTCGCTGAGCGGGGTCCTGCTCACGCACTACCACGCGGACCACGCCGGCGGGCACATCGGTTCCGTCGAGATCGCCGGCAT
>Ga0307372_10006844_pt1 | contig 16523 bp, 11 predicted proteins | sample OX1MG_FD_202533 | JGI IMG/M metagenome (GOLD analysis project Ga0307372, IMG submission 202533) | Soil microbial communities from Risofladan, Vaasa, Finland - OX-1 | ecosystem: Environmental > Terrestrial > Soil > Coastal area > Acid sulfate soil | place: Finland: Risofladan, Vaasa | collected... | reverse complement strand
CGGCTGGGTGAGTCACTCGGCAGTGACGGTAGCCCTCAACTGGCTTCGGGTGCTCAGCTTGCCAGGGGACGAGGCGGCGCTGCTAACGGCTTTGCGATCCGGTCCTTCGGCGGTCTCACCGGCAGCCCTGAAGACGCTGCGGCGGGCGGCGGGCCGGCGCGGCCACTCTGCGGCCACCGTCTTCTGGTCGGCTACGAGCAGCCCCTCGGCGAGTGCGCCAACCGCCGCACAAGCGACCGAGGCGCTCGACTGGGAGGCGCTTCGGCAGGCGGCTCGGCCCTGGTCGGCGCTTTGGCCCGGTGACCCCAGGATCATCAATTCGGAGCTGAGCTGGCCCCATTTCCGCGAGCTGCTGGGGGCGGTGGAGCTGGCCTCGGGTTTGGCCGCCCAGGCCCTCGATGATCTGCCCACCGCGTCGGCGTTGGCGCAGCTGTCGAGGACCGTGCAGGCGGCATCGGACGCCCAGGAGCGGTTGGAGCCCGGCGGACTTCGGCTCCAGGGATGGTTGGAGTTACTCCAGGATGCGCTGCGGCACCCCGAGCGGGAATTCCAGGGGGCCATTCAACCGGATCGTTCGGAGGTCTCGGTCCTGACCCTGCGCGAGGCCAAAGGTCGGCACTGGGCGCAGGTCTTCATCTATGGCTGCGCCGCCGGGATGTTGCCCGCGCCGGCCGACTCCGGTGGGCTGCTTGATGCCCAGGAGGTGCTCGAGTTGGTCCGGCTAGTCCCCGAGTTGGAGGACGTGATGTCCTCCGGGGACCGCCGGCAGGACGCCGAGGCGCGGCTGTTCATGGTGGGCCTGACCCGGGGCACCGCCCAGGTCACCTGTAGCTGGGCCCGTCGGTACCAGGGACGAACTTCAGAGCGGTCCCCACTGTTGGGGGCGCTCCTGGATGCCGGGTTGAGGGAGTGGCCGGCACCCCACCCGGAACTGGTCAGCGCCGACGACCTGGTGACCGAGCTGGCGCTGTCAGAAGCGTTCCAGTCGGCCGCGGGGGAGCTGGGGAAGGCGGCGGCCGAACTCCGAGCCGAACTGGCGCTGTGGGACCCGGTCGGCGACGGTCCGGCCCGAATGCCCCAGCCCTTGAGCCTAAGCGCCACCGCGGTGGCCAGTTGGCTGGCCTGTCCCCGGCAGTATTTCGCGCACCTGCTGCAGCCGATCTCCGAGGCCAGCATCGCCATGACCCTGGGCACTCAGGCCCACCGCCTGCTCGAGCTGCTCTACCGGAACCGGTCCGACTGGGAGGGCCAGCCCGAGGCCTTTCGGGCGCTGGCCGCCGACTTGATCGAGCGCCAACTGATGCCGGAGATCCGGGCTGAGCAGGAAGACGCTCTCAGCTTGGTTTACGCTCGGCTCTGGCTGGGGCAGCTAGCTGCCCGGTGGGAGGCGCGGATCGTGGTCCCCGGAACGGAAAGTGTCGGGGCCTCGGTGGCCGAGGAGATCGAGTTCACCCTGCTCCGACCCGCCTGGCGGCTTCGAGGCAAGGTGGATGCGCTCTGGCGCCGCCCCGACGGCGAGATTGAGCTACTGGACTACAAAACCTCGCGGTCAAAGCCTGGCCAGGCCGGGCTCCGCTCAGAGATTTTCGGCCGGGCCCCTGATGGTCCCGAGCAGTGGCAACTTCCCATCTACCAGCTGGCGGCCCGGAGCGGTTCTTTCGCAGAGCAGCTCGACGATGCCCTACCGTCCCGGGTTAGCAACTGGTACATCGCTCTTGATCCCAGCTCGGGCAACCCGAACCCCTTCCCGAGCGCCGGATTCGCGGTCGCCGGAGGGGACCTAGAGACCGGGGACTCGCGCACCTTGACGGAGCGGGAACTGGACCGGATCGAGCAGGAGATCGGACGCCAGGCCGAGCTGATTCTCGGGGGACATTTCCCGGCGCAGCCGCGCCACTCCTCGCGCACCTGTCGCGACGGCCATTCGGGTTGCCCGGTTGCATTCTGGTGCGACGGGGAGGGCAGTGTCGGCGCCGAAGTCCGGCTGTCGCCGCCCCAGCTTTGACAACGAGCGAGAGCTTCTTTGGCGGCGCTGAGAAGAGGCTCACCAAGGCACAGTTCCGGGTGGTTCAGGAGTTGGGCCGAGGTCCGGTCAAGGTGGTTGCGGCGGCGGGGAGCGGCAAGACCACCACCATGGCCTACCTCTACGCCGCCGCCGTCGTGGGCGGGGCGGCGGTGGGGCAAATCATGGCAGTCACATTCACCGACCGAGCCTCCGCCGAGCTCAAGCAGAAGATCCGGGCCACCCTGGTCGAGGCGGGCACGGCGGCCAGCCCCGAGACCGATCCCCTGGAGGGCGCATGGATCGGGACCTTCCATACGTTGATCCGGCGCATCCTGTCCGAGAGGGCCTACCTGGCGGGGCTGCCGCGCGACCTGGAGCTGATCGACGAAGTCAGCGCGGGCATGATCATGACCGAGGTGTTGGACTCGGTGCGCCAGCAGGTGGCTGGTCCGCGTTCTTGGCTCGACAACGTCCCCCCCAATCCTGATCCGCGGACCTTGATCGGCTTGGTCGAGGGCGCTGGCAAGACGGTGGGCCGGCTGCGGTCCACCGTCTTGGAGCCGGAGCAGTGCGCCCAGAGCTCAGTTTCCGCCTACTCCCAATTCGCCCAGGCGGGCGACCCGCCAGAGGAGATTGCTTGGCACCGGGTCGCGCTGCGCCTTACCAACACCATCTGGCAGGAGTACGAGCGCAGGCTGGCGCTGAGGGGGGCGCTGGATTTCGACGGGCTGCTGCGGCAGGGGCTTAGTTCCCTGCGCGGGTCGACCCGACTGCTGGGCTGGTGCCGGAGCAATTTTCAGCTGGTCATCGTCGACGAGTACCAGGACACCAGCGCCCTCCAGGAGTCGCTGATCCTGGAGCTGACCGGTCCCGACCAGAGCAGCCTGTTCATGGTGGGCGACGCGCGCCAATCGATCTACGCCTTCCGCGATGCCAAACCGGCGATCCTGTCCGACGCACCCGGGCGGCAGTTCGGCCTCTTTCGCAACCACCGCTCCCGGTTGTCGATCCTGGCTGCCGCCGACCACGTGATCCGGGCTGACCAGCAGTTCTCCACCGACCAGCCGATGGAGGCGGCTCGCCAGCAGGAGAGTCCTCTCGCGGTCTTTATCGCCGAGGTCAGTGATCCCTTCCGCGAGGCTGAGAGCATCGCTGACGCTCTCGAACTAATCCATCGCAGCGGCATCACCTACCCGGACGGAAGCCGGCAGCCGGTCGGGTGGTGGGAGATGGCGGTGCTCGCCTACACCCAGGGCCGGCTGGGCCCTTCGCTGGAGGAGGCGCTGCGGAGGCGGCGCATTCCCTTCCAGACCGCGACCGGAGGGCTGCTCGACCGTCCCGAGGTGAAAGACGTCCTGGCCTTGCTCAAACTGGCCGTCGACGACCGGGACGACCTCGCCTTTATGCGGGTCATGCAGTGCCAGGTCGGGCGCCTCCCGGACCGAGCCCTGCTTGCGCTCGCGCCCCGACCCGGTCAGAGCGGGCTGAGCTTGGCGGCACGGCTGCGGGACCATCTGGCCGAGGGGGGACCAGGTTGGGATGGTGACTGGTGCCGGCGCGCCAGCCAGCTCCTGGCGGTGGTCGAGGAGCTCCGCTTGGCGGCCAGGACGGCCCCCGCCTCGGAGTTGTTGGCGACGGCGCTCCACCGCAGCGGTTTGGTCCGGCTGCAACAGGCTCGGATCCGGGCCGGGGATCCGCTGGGCCGGCGCGCCCTGGCCTCACTGCGTGAGCTGCAGCGGGTGGGTTGGATGGGGGAGTCGGCTAGCAGCTGGCTCGGCCTGAACGGACTGTTGGAGCGGCTGGAGGTGATGCATCAGGCGGCCAGGACGGCGGAGCCGCCTCCCCAGACCGACGAGGATCTGGTAACCGTCAGCACCATCCACCGCGCCAAGGGGCTGGAGTGGCCGGTGGTGGTGCTGGCCGATTGTCGGCCGCACCATCCCCGACCCCAGGAATCGGTTCTCTGGGACCGGCAGACGGGAGCGGTTATCTGTACCAGAATCGCCGGGTCCGGGACCGAGGCCTTCAATCGATGGAAGCAGAGCGGGGACGGCGCGGTCGACCAGGAAGAGCACCGCCGGCTGGTCTACGTGGCCATGACCCGAGCCCGAGACCTCCTGCTGGTGACCACCACCCGGGCCGGCAAGGCCGGGGAGTTCGTGGAGCTGAGGGAGGCGGCCGTCGCCGGCAACGACTGGATCCGAGAATGGACCGGCTTCTCCGGACCGGTCCAGCTTCCCTGGCCGACGCTGGCCGGAGCTGGCAGCCAAGAGCTGGGGACGGCCGGGGGGGGGCCGAGGCCACCGGCGTCGCCAACTCGGCTGTTCCGGCGCTGGGAGCAGATCGCCAGGCTGGGTGGGGCGGCCCAGCCTGGCCCAGCCCTGCCGGCCCAGCTGAGCTTCACCGCCATTGATCTGCTCAATCGCTGTCCTCGCCAGTTCTGGTACACGTACGTGGCCCGGTATCCCAGCGACCGGCTATCCGGGGTGGCTGAGGCCGGAGCTCGGCCGGAGCATGAGGCTGCCCAACCTGGAACCGGCCGGGAGCAGGCGCGGGTGCTCGGCACCGCGGTGCACAAGGCGCTGGAGATGGTCCACGCCGAGCACCCGGACCGTGCCCCTACTGCCGCGGAGGCTCTGGGGGCGCTGGAGCGGGCCCGGCCAATGCTCAACCCCGAGCAGAGGTCGCTGGCGGCGCCGATGCTCACCGCCTACGCCGCCAGCCCGATCGCGGCGCTGCCCACCGTTGCGACCGAGTTCGCCTTCAGCTGGCGTGGCTGGTCGGAGCCGGGGACTCCTCCACTGGTGGGGGTGATCGACCGCATTGCCCGTCTTGGCACCGGTGGTCTGCTGATCCTCGACTACAAGACCAACGCCAGTCTGGCGCCTGCCGACCTGGCCGAGTATTCGCGGCAGCTGCGCCTCTATGCCTCAGCCATCGAGGCCGGGGTGATGGGGACACCGCTGAGTCCGCCGGGCACCGCTCTCCTCATGCTGCGGTCCCGCCAGGTCATCGAGGTACTCAGCGGCCCCAGCCAGCGGCGCGAGGCGCTCAGCTGGGCGGCCGGGACAGCCTGGCGGCTCCGGGCCGGCCAGTACCGCTCGGTCGAGGAGTTCCCAGATCGGCCGTGCGCTGCCTGTCCGTTCCGGGAGCGTTGCCCTGAGCGGCGTCCCCTGTCCGGATCGGGACTAGTCAGGGAGCTTGAAGAGCCCCTGTAGCCGCATCGCCAGCCCCATGTCTCCCTTCAGCTTCAGCTTGCCGGTCATGAAGGCCATGGTGCCGTCCAGCCGGCCGGTGATCAGCTTCACAAAGTTCTGGTCGCTGATGTTGATGGTGATGCTGGCGCTAGCAGAGGTTCCTGCAAAGACCTGACAGCTGGAATCCTTGATGACCGCATACCACTGGCCGCCCTGGTCGCCGGAGATGTCGAATTGGAAGGTGGCATCGAGGCCCTGAGCCTTGTCGGCCTGGAAAGCGGCGGGAATCTTGTCGACGATCTGCTGCGGTGTCATTTCGGTGTCGGCCATGGCGTTTCCTCCCGGTGAGTGGTCGATTGCTGAGGGGTGGGGAAGCCGACCAGATTGGGGTCGACGCGCCCAGCGGCGGAGGAGGTCAGGCCGCCAGTTTGGGCCAGCGCCGAGGCCGCTTCAGGTAGCCGAGATTGCCCCGCATCGGCCGGGGGTTGAATCCGAACTGGACCTGGACCGCATCCAGGCGGGTGATGTTGGGCTTGGCCAGCAGATCCAGCTGCTGGGGGGTGACCATGGGATTGGGCATCACTTTGTCCATCACCATTGCTGCCGGCCGGATCAATCGGGGATCGAGATGGAGCGGTTTGCGCTTGGATATTCCGAATCGCTCCTTGTCGATCGCCTCCACGATGGCGAAGGTGATTTCCTCCAGGGTGATCTGGTCGGGTCCCCCGATCTCGTAGAGCTGCCTGGCGCGGGCCGGGTCCTCGACCCCGATCAGCAGGCAGCGGGCCACGTCGTCAGCGGAGATGGGCTGGAAGATTGCGGTTCCGTCACCCGGAATGATCAGGAAGGGCGCGGGCAGGCTGAGCGCCTTCGCCAGCTGGGCGAAGAAGCCATCGCCGACCCCGAAGATTACCGATGAGCGGATGATCACCCACTCCAGCGAGCTGGCGATCAGCGCCTGCTCCCCCTGCCACTTGCTGGACAGGTAGGGAAATCTGGGGTCGGGATCGGCTCCGATGGCGCTGAATTGGACGACGCGACGAACCCCGGCGCGATTAGCAGCAGCCACGACGTTGACCGCCCCGCCAGCGTTGACGGCTGCAAACGTCTGCAGTCCGCGTTCCCGGATCACCGCCACCAGGTTGATCACGGCCTCGGCGCCCTGGAAGGCCTCCTCCAACCCCTCTCCGCTGACGACGTCCCCGTAGGTGGGGGCCAAGCCCGGAGGCAGAGTGGCTGAGCGCGCGCCGCGCCCGACCACTCTGAGCTCATGTCCGGCCTGGAGTAGCTCGGGAATCAGGTGGGAACCGACGAAGCCGGTTCCACCGACAACCGCTACCCGCACGGTCAGATACCGGCTCTGACCACAGGGTCAGGAACGCTTGCTGGGGCGGCGCCGAGTCGTCGACTTGCCGGCCACCGAGGACTTCAGCCCCGTCGAGGGGTAGAAGCGCACCTTTTGTGATGCGGGAACGCGGACCATCGCCTGGGTCTGGGGGTTGCGCCTCAGTCCAGCGGCGGTCTGGCGGACCTTCCACCGACCGAAGCCAGCGACCGATACCTCTTGGCCGCGCTCCAGCTCTGTGCTGATGATCTGGAAGATGAGCTTAAGAGTGTCGTCGGCAAGGATAAAACTTGAGAAAAATGGCTCCTGCTTGCCCTCGTCGTTCTCAAACTGGATCTGGGCTTGTAGGGTTTTGGCTAGCTCACGGCGATTCATGGGTGACAACCTCCCTGTAGACGAACTGAGACGGCCGCAGTGACGTAGGAATACTAAGGAAAACGTGGGGGGTTTTGCATGTTTCATAGCAGAGCTTGGCGGCTTTCCCAAGGTTTTCCCCACTTCTTTCCCCGGGATGGGGGGCTTGCTTTGTCGAACATGTGTTCGTACAATTTGGGAGGGCCCCGAGACTAACCTCGGTTCTGGGCCGGTCCAAGACTTCATTAGGGATGGTTTTTGGTGTCCTCAGAGCTTGCCGGGCGGGAGACCGACCCCAGAGCCAAGCGGCCGGGTACCGTTGCCCTGGAGCTGGCCCTTAGCTCACTCAACCGCAGGTACGGCCCGGGAGCGGTTCACTCCGGGGCTCCGCCCGAGATCCAAGGGCTGACCACCGGAGTGGAACCCTTGGACCGTATCACCGGCTGCCAAGGGCTGCCTCGAGGACGGATCAGCCGGTTGACAGGAGGGCCATCCTCGGGAGCATTCGATCTAGGGCTCAGCTTGTTGGCTGAGGTGTCCCGGTCCGCCTCGACGGCCCTTGTCGACTTCACCCTGGGAATAGACCCCGGTGATATCGAGGCCTACGGGGGTGATCTGGACAACTGCTGGCTGGTTCGGCCCAGACGCCCGGAAGAAGGGTGGGCGGCCGCCCGGGCGCTGGCCAAGGCGGGAGTGGAGCTCTGTCTCTTGGTGGCCGAGGATTGGCCCCGCCTCACCCCGGGAGCTGCCCCCGCGGCTCTGCTGGCGACGCTCTCCGAGGGAGCCTGTGCCGGCATGGTGCTGGGGGGTCGGCTGATTCCAGCTGCGCTGAGAGAGAGGATCTGTCTGGAGCTGGAGTGCTGGCGTCTGGATTGGTCCTTGGCCCATGGCGATGTCTGCGGACTTCGGCTGGAGGCGCAGGTTGCCCGCAGCCACCTGGGGGCAACCGGGGCCAGCTGCCGGCTGCAGCTCAACTTTCCCAGGCCCTATCCCCTTAGGACCGGCCTGGAGGCGTTGGCAGAGGGGGATGAGGATGAGGAGCTACCTGTGCATTTGCTCCAGGTGGCCGAGAGTCGTCGGTGAGCAAGAACGGCAGAGCGCGGCTGGCTTGTCTCACCTTTCCCCATCTGGCTCTGGTGCTAGCCTGGCGCGCCCATCCTGAGCTCCAGGGAGAGCCGGTGCTGGTGGGAGGCAACGGCCCAGGTGGCAGGCAGGTGCTGCTGGCGGCCTCGCCGCCGGCGCTGGTGCTGGGGGTTCGGCCCGGACAGGATTGGCGCCGGGCCGAGATCCTCTGTCCCTTGGCGGTTCGGCTCCAAGCCGACCTGGCGGCCCTGGCCGGGCTGCGGCGGACCGCTCGGCTGGCCCTGGCGGGGTGCAGCCCGCTGGTGGAGTGGAGCGACGACACCAGCGCCTATGTCGACCTGACTGGCACCGATCCCCGGCGGCAGCAAGAGGGGCCTCGGGCCGCCTCTTGTGGCCGGGTCCTGCAGGAGGCCCTGGGGGTGCCCCTCAGCGTAGGGGTGGGGCCGTCCCGCTTCTCAGCCTGGGCGGCCGCCCAGCGGGCGGAGCCGGGCCGGGTCCGGCTGGTCCCGGAGGGGAAGGCGGCGGAGTTCTTGGCCACCTGGCCGGTGAGCGCGCTGCCCATTCCTCCAGAGACCGTGGAGCGCCTGGTTCAGTTCGGGCTGCGCACCTGTGGAGACTGCGCCTCGATCACCATGGTGGATCTACAACGGCAGTTCGGCTCAGACGGGATTCTTCTTTACCGGCTCTGTCTGGGCCTGGACTCGGCCCGGATCGATCCTTGGCACGAGCCGCCTCCCTGCGGTGTCCGCCGGGTGCTGGCGGGGGGAGTAGACGACGCCGAGTCGCTCCGCTTCGGTGCCGCCGAGTTGGCCCGGGGCCTAGCCTGGGAACTGTCCCAGCAGGGTCGAGCGGCGGGACGGATCCGGCTGATCCTGCGCGGCGAGGAGGAGGAGTCCCGGCCGCCGGCCCACTTAGACCCAAGGATCTGGTGGAGTGAGGTCGCGCCTCCTATCCCCATGGCCACCGCTGATGAGTTGCTGGGACCGCTGCTCAGCCTGTTCGGTCGGGCTCGCCTCTCGACTGCGGTCATGGTGGTGGAGTTGGAGGCCCTCGACCTGGTCGTTCCGCCAGCCAGCCAGGTCAGTCTGTGGCAGGGCCGGGCGGCTGACCGCGAGGTGATCCAGCTGGCGGTGAATCGGCTCCACGACCGGTTCGGCAGGGGCTTGGTCTGGCGGGTCGAAGTGCGTCCAGGACATCCGGGTGATGTCCCCGAGGAGCGGCTCATCTGGCGCTCCAGATGAGCCCGGTTGCGGTCCGTACCGGAGGCCCGCTGGAAGATCCCTTAGCCGTCAATGCTGGGGGCGGCTGGGTCGAGGTGGCGGCGGTGGTGGAGCGCTGGCGGGTGGAGGTTGGTTGGTGGCGGACGGAGCCGGAGTGCCCGGTCCAGCGGGGATGTTGGCGGGTGCTGCTGTCCGATGGCCGTTGTCTGGACCTCCGCCTGGACCTGGCGTCGCGGCGTTGGACGCTGGAGCGGAATTGGGGATAGGGCGCCATCTGCTAGCGTGAACTAATGCCCGATCGCCCGGCCATGCCAGCCCAGCGTCCACCCCAGAGTTCCTCTCCCCGGGGCGGAGCGCCTACCAACTGGCGATCGATGCGGAACTGGATGCCGCTGATCCTGATCCTGGTGCTGAACCTTCTGATCGTCAACGTCTTTCTGGCGCCGGCGGCACCCAAGAGCATCACCCTGCCCTACAACGTCTTCGTGACCGACGTCACCAACAATGACGTCGCCAGCATCGTCACCAGCTCGGACACCATCCAGGGCACCTTCAGGCACCTCACCGGGGTCGCGGCCAACTCCAAGAGCAAGGCCAAGTACTTCACCACCCAGCTGCCCAGTTTCGCCGGCGGCGGCCTGGAGTCGCTGCTAGCCCAGCACAAGGTGACCGTCAACGCCGAGAGCACCCTCACCCCCTTCTGGGAGGAGCTGCTGCTTAGCTTCGGTCCGACCCTGCTGATCGTGCTCGGCTTCCTGTACTTGATGCGACGCGCCGCGGCCTCGGCAGGCGGCGGACTGTTCAGCCTGGGCCGCACTCAGGCCCGCCTCTATGACGCCGAGCGTCCGGCCACCACCTTCGCGGACGTGGCCGGGATCGAGGAGGCGGAGGAAGAGCTGGAGGAGATCGTGGATTTCCTGCGCCAGCCCGCCAAGTACGAGAGGCTGGGCGGAACCGTCCCCAAGGGGGTGCTCCTGGTGGGGCTGCCCGGGACCGGCAAGACCCTCCTGGCCAGGGCGGTGGCCGGCGAGGCCAAGGTGCCCTTCTTCAGCCTCTCCGCCTCGGAGTTCATCGAGATGATCGTGGGCGTCGGCGCCTCCCGGGTGCGCGATCTCTTCGCCAAGGCCCGCGCGGCGGCGCCGGCCATCATCTTCGTCGACGAGCTGGACGCGATCGGCCGCAGTCGCGGCGTCGGCGCTAGCTTTGGGGGCCACGACGAGCGGGAGCAGACCCTCAACCAGATCCTCACCGAGATGGACGGCTTCGATTCCCGGGAGGGGGTGATCGTGCTGGCCGCTACCAACCGGGCCGACGTCCTGGACCCGGCGCTACTGCGCCCGGGCCGCTTCGACCGCCGGGTGATGGTCCAGCCGCCGGACCGCGTGGGGCGGGCCGCCATCCTCGGGATCCACACCCGGGGAGTGCCGCTTGGAGACGACGTCAATCTGGACAACCTGGCCTCCCAGACCCCGGGTCTGGTCGGCGCCGAGCTTCGCAACCTGGTTAACGAGGCGGCCCTGCTGGCGGCCCGCCGGGACCGCAAGGCGGTGACCCAAGTGGACTTCACCGATGCCCTGGAGAAGGTGCTCCTGGGGGCAGCCAGACGGATCGTATTGTCCGAGGAGGATCGCCGCCGGACCGCCTGCCACGAGAGCGGCCACGCGCTCCTGGGGCTGCTGGTTCCGGAGGCCGATCCCGTGCGCCGGGTCTCGATCGTGCCGCGGGGACGAGCGCTGGGGGTGACGGTGCAGTCCCCCGTCGACGATCGCCAGAACTACCCGGAAAACTACCTGCGGGCCCGGATCGTGGGAGCTCTGGGGGGCCGGGCCGCCGAGAAGCTGGTCTACGACCAGGTCACCACCGGTGCCGAGAGCGACCTGCACCAGGTGACCCAGATCGCCCGGCAGATGGTGGTGCATTGGGGGATGAGCCCCTTGGTGGGCCCCCTCAACCTCTCCGATGAGGCCGACAACCAGGCGCTGATGCTGCCCCAGCGATCCTACAGTGAGGCCACCGCCGAGGTCATTGACTCTGAGGTCAAGCGCATTGTGGAGGAGTGTTTCGACGAGGCCCGCAGGCTTCTCGGCGAAAACCGGGACAAGCTGGAGGACCTAACCCAAGCGCTGCTTAGGGAGGAGTCGCTGGACGAGGAAGAGATCCTCAAGGTGACCGGCCTCCCCGCCAAGCCCACCCTGACCTCGCCCAAGGCGGCCCCGGCGGTCGTGGCTGAGGGCAAGGCCGCCGTGCCGCGGCAGCCAGCCCTGCCGGCCTCCTGACCCGCTTTGGACGTCCACACCAGCGTCCGACTCCGACGGCAAAGGTCGTCGATCTGCCCCGGGGGATCTCCGGGCCGGGGCTAGTACCCCGAGATCTTCCTGACGCCCGTGGAATCCACCTGCTCCGACCCGGGAAATCGTCCGACTGGCCGCGGAAGCGCTTGGGTACGATAGCCGGCGTGAAACTAGCCGTGCCCTGTGAGACTGTCGAAGGGGAACGGCGGATTCCAGTCAGCCCCGACTCGATTGCTCGCCTCAAGCGCCTCGGCTTGGATGTCTGCTTGCAGGCCGGGGCGGGGGCCGGGGCCGGCTTTTCCGACGCCGCACTCGAGGAGGTAGGCGCCGAGGTCGCGCCGAGCCTGTCCCGCTGCCTTGCGGGAGCCGACATGGTCTGCAAGGTGCAGCCGCCCTCAGTCAAGGAGGCGGCCGCGCTGCCCGAGGGGTCGGCTCTGATCAGCTTCCTTCCCATCTCGACACCGCCCAACGTTCTCGCCCAACTGGTGAAAAGGCGGATCACTGCATTCAGCTTCGAGCTGGTGCCGAGGATCAGCCGGGCCCAAGCGATGGACGCCCTCTCCTCCCAAGCCTCGATCGGCGGCTACAAGGCGGTGCTGGTGGGAGCCTCCCGGCTGCCCAAGATCCTGCCCTTGCAGATGACCGCCGCCGGCACCATCGCGCCCGCCCGGGTGCTGGTCATGGGCGCGGGCGTGGCTGGGCTTCAGGCCATAGCCACTGCGCGCCGGATGGGGGCGGTGGTCGAGGCGACCGATGTGCGCTCGGCGGTCAAAGAGGAGGTCCAGAGCCTGGGTGCCGCCTTCGTGGAGCTGGAGCTCGAGGCTCAGGAGGGCCAGGGGGGATACGCCAGCGAGCAGAGTGAGGAGTTCCTCGCCCGGCAACGAGAGCTGATCGCCCAGCGGGTCGAGCAGAGCGACCTGGTGGTGACCACGGCGGCCGTGCCCGGGCGCCGGGCACCCGTTCTGATCACCAAGGAGTTGGTGGCGAGGATGAAGCCGGGCTCGGTGATTGTCGACCTCGCCGCCGACAGCGGCGGCAACTGCGAGCTGACCCGGCCCGGTGAGGAGGTTCTGGTGGGCGGGGTTGCCATCCTCGGCTGGAGCAATCTGCCCGCCACGGTGCCAACCACCGCCAGCCAGATGCTGGCGCGCAACGTGGCTGCTCTGGCGGGTCACCTGGTCAAGGAAGGAGAACTTGTGCTCGACTTCGACGACGAGATCACCAACGGGAGCTGCGCCGTGCACGCCGGTGAGATCCGCAATCAGCTGATGCGGGAGGCCGTCCAGGCGGGCTCGGCACCCAAGTGAGCGCTCAGCTGGTCAACGAGATCTCGATCTTCGTGCTTGCGGTCTTCCTCGGTTTTGAGGTCATCTCCAAGGTTCCCACCATCCTGCACACCCCCTTGATGTCAGGAAGCAACGCCATCCACGGGGTGATCTTGGTTGGAGCCATGGGGATCATGGCGGCGGCCCACGGGCCGCTCCAGGACGCGATCGGATTCCTGGCCGTGTTGCTGGCGACCATCAACGTCGTCGGCGGCTACGTGGTGACCGATCGAATGCTGGAGATGTTCAAGAGCCGCAACCCGCGGGGACCGAGCCAACCGTGAGCAACTCCAGGACCGCCACCCGATCCTTGGCCAACCTTGCCCGGCGACCTTGGCCATCGCCCCGGCGGTTCTGATGCACTTCTCCGCCGGGGTCACCCTGCTCTACCTGCTGGCGGCCGTTCTGTTCATCTTCGGGCTTCACCGGTTGAGTTCCCCGCGGCACGCGCGCTCCGGCAACCTGCTGGCCGCCCTGGGGATGGTGATCGCCTTCGTCACTACCATCCCCGGGCTGCACCATTCGGCGCTCAACCTGGTCTTGATGTCGCTCGCCATTCTGGTCGGGATACCGGTGGGGGCGGTCGCCGCCCGGTCCGTGAAGATCACGGCCATACCCCAGATGGTGGCCTCCTTCAACGGAGTGGGCGGGGGAGCCGCCGCACTGGTCGCCGTCGTCGAGTTCCTGAGAGTGCCTTCGGGTGGGACGGTGTCGCCGGTCCTGTCGGTCTCGGTGGTGTTCGCGGTTGTGATCGGCGCGGTCAGCTTCGCCGGGTCCGCCATCGCATTCACCAAGCTCCAAGAGCTGATGCGGGGCACTCCGATCACCTATCCCGGCCAGCAGCCGGTGAATGCGTTGGTGGCGGCCGCGATCGTCGTCCTGGGGGTGCTGGTGGTCGTCAGCGGCATTGGCGTGGCCGGCGTCTGGGCGCTGCTGCTGCTGGCGCTGATTTTGGGGGTGGCCTTCGTGCTGCCCATCGGGGGCGCCGACATGCCGGTGGTGATCTCGCTGCTCAACGCCTTCACCGGACTGGCTGTGGCCGGCGACGGGTTCGTGCTGGGCAATCCGGTGCTGATCGTCGGGGGCACCCTGGTGGGGGCCTCGGGGACCTTTCTCACCAAGATGATGTCGGACGCCATGGGGCGTTCCCTCAACAATTTGCTGTTCGGCGCCTTCGGCAAGATCCAGGTTAGACCGGAGTCAGCCGGGGCCCTGCAGCGGAGCGTTCGCGACGGCTCCGCGGAGGACGTCGGCACCCTGCTCGCCTACTCCCAGCGGGTCATCGTCGTCCCCGGCTATGGGCTCGCGGTAGCCCAGGCTCAGCACGCCCTCCGCGATCTCGCAGACGCCCTGGAAAAGAGGGGAGTGACCGTGGATTACGCCATTCACCCGGTCGCGGGCCGGATGCCAGGGCACATGAACGTGCTCCTGGCTGAGGCCAATGTGCCCTACGAGCAGCTCAAGGACATGGAAGAGATCAACGACTCTTTCCGGTCCGCCGACGTGGCGCTGGTGGTGGGCGCCAACGACGTGGTCAACCCGGCCGCCCGCAACTCGCCCGGTAGCCCGATTTACGGGATGCCCATCCTCAATGCCGACCAGGCCAAGAACATCGTCTTCATGAAGCGCTCGATGCGGCCGGGCTTCGCTGGCATCGACAACGAGCTGCTCTACGACCCCAAGACCACCATGCTCTTCGGCGACGCCAAGGATTCCCTGACCAAGCTAGTGGCCGCCGTCAAGGCGGCCTGAAAGGCGCCCCGGACCCGCACCGCTTCGGGGCAGCCGTCCAGTCCCGGTTCGGTACGCCCCTGGCAGATCACTCAAGTCTGGACGCGAGCCAGATCTGAATCGAGGTGACCAGCGGAGCTGTAGTGGGGACCGAATGCCCCGGCCGGGTGCAGGTGATTCCACCTGTGCGCCCGGCATCGATGAGGGGCAGAATCGAAGTACCGTGGATTTCCAGTGGCGGCGACCAAGGTCGTGGTGAAACCATCCAGGCGACGAACTCGGGCGGGTCCGGGGCGCAGTCCGGGAGCCGGAGCGGAGCGGCTGGCCTTGACTGAGACAGGGGAGTCCCCGGCGCGGCGGCCGGTACCGGTCACCGACGTCAGCCGTCCCGACTACTACCACCGCGTGGTGGACTGCCAGTGGGCCTGCCCCGCCCACACCGACGTTCCCCAGTACATCCGGTTGATCGGGCAGGAGCGGTACGGCGAAGCCTACCTGCTCAACCGCCGCTCCAACGTCTTCCCCGGGATCCTGGGGCGCACCTGCGACCGCCCCTGCGAGCCCGCCTGCCGGAGGGGCCGGGTCGACGGCACCCCGGTGGCAATCTGCCGCCTGAAGCGGGTAGCGTCGGATCTGCGCGGGGAGGTCGGTTGGGGCCTGCCTCAGGCCCCGGCGCACGGCAACGGCAAGCGGATCGCCTGCGTGGGCGCCGGCCCAGCCTCGCTGACGGTGGCCAATGATCTGATGCCCATCGGCTACCAGGTGACGATCTTCGAGAGGCAGAACTCTCCCGGCGGCCTGATGCGGACCAACATCCCCTCCTTCCGGCTCCCCGCCGCCGTTCTCAAGGATGAAATCGACGTGATCCTGGAGATGGGGGTCGACATCCGCTACGGAACCCCCGTCAACAGTCTGAGCTCCCTCCTTGGTGCGGGGTTCGACGGGGTCTTCGTGGGCAGCGGTGCGCCGCGGGGCAAGGAGCTGGAGTTGCCCGGGCGGCACGACGAGATCGGAGAGAGCCACATCCACATCGGTATCGACTGGTTGGAGTCGGTCGCGTTCGGGCATGTCACCTCGATCGGCCGCCGGGTCGTGATCATCGGGGTGGGCAATACCGCCATGGACTGCTGCCGCTCCTCTCGGCGACTAGGCGGCACCGAAGTCAAGGTGATGGCTCGTCGGCCCCGGCACTTCTTCAAGGCCTCGTCCTGGGAGCTCGAGGATGCCGAGGAGGAGGCGGTGGCGATCATTGTCAACCACGTGCCCCGCCGCTTCCTGGTCGACGACGGTCGTCTCGTCGGGATGGAGTTCGACGTCGTCGAGTGGGACGCCGAGGCGGTCCATTCCCGGGTGCTGGACACAGTGACGGTGGAGTGCGACGACGTCATCCTGGCCATCGGCCAGGAGAACGCCTTCCCCTGGATTGAACGCGACCTTCCCCTGCGGTTCGGCTCGGACCAGCTGGTAGCGGTGGACCCGGTCACGATGGAGTCCACGATCCCGGGGGTATTCTTCGGGGGGGACGCTGCCTTCGGCGCCAAGAACATCATCTGGGCGGTGGAGCACGGACACCAGGCGGCCGCCTCCATCCACAGCCACTGCCAGGGGCTACCCGTCAGCCAGCGGTCGCCGGTAGCCATGACCCTCAGCAGCCGAAAGATGGGACTCGCCCAATGGAGCTACCACAACGACTACAACCCCTCTCCGCGGCAGGAGATGGCCCGGGTGGAGCTGGCCCAGCGCTTTGCGCGGCTGAACTTAGAGGTCGAACTTGGATTCGGCCCGGAGGAGACAGCCCGGGAGGTGCAACGCTGTCTCAACTGCGACCTCCAGACCGACTTCCAGGCCCCCCTCTGCATCGAGTGTGACGCCTGCGTGGACATCTGCCCGGTCCGCTGCCTCACCATCCTGGCGCCGGACTGGGGATCGGAGGAGGAGCTCCGGGGGCGGCTCAACGCCCCCGCTGCCAACC
>Ga0307372_10006843_pt1 | contig 16524 bp, 2 predicted proteins | sample OX1MG_FD_202533 | JGI IMG/M metagenome (GOLD analysis project Ga0307372, IMG submission 202533) | Soil microbial communities from Risofladan, Vaasa, Finland - OX-1 | ecosystem: Environmental > Terrestrial > Soil > Coastal area > Acid sulfate soil | place: Finland: Risofladan, Vaasa | collected... | reverse complement strand
CCATGACAGTCCGGCTCATCGACTCAACGGCAAACGCTACCATGAGCATTGGCTCCACAACCTCATGGCGTCAACCTCACTGATGGGCTTAAGAAACCACACACCTGCAATCCGATAGAGTCAGCAAGGTTGAACGGCGCATATCCGCTGGGCAAGTCGGGGTCGACGAGATCGCCGGTCAGGGCGGCGGGCGCGAAATGGTCGTCGAAGACGTCGATTTGGCCCGCATGAAAATTCGCCGCCAATAAGTAATTTCCTTGGCCGTTGCCGAGCTGCGCCAAGCCCGTGTAGACGGCGCTCGGCTTCGTGGCGGCCGATTGCGCCGCGTCGGAGGGCGCGGGCGGCGGAACATCGGCGTTCCAGGCGGCGAGTTGGCCGCTGGCCGTGTCGAAGATGAACGAAGCCAAGGCGCTCCCGCCGATGGAGAATCCGCTCGTCGCGTTGGCGACCATGCCCGTCGCAGCGCCGCCGGGGATGGAGACGACCAGCGGGTCGCGGACGAACGGCGAGCCGTTGGCGTCGCCCCGATAGATCGTCGCGACGCCCGTAGCCTGATCCGCAATCCAAAACCCGCCGTTGCCGGCATCCAAAGCGATGCCCTGCGGAGCAACCAAGTGCGGATCCTGGATCAACGCGACTCCGCTTTGATCGGACGCCAGGCTGACTTCGACGAAACTGGCCGCGATCGTCAAGGGCCGCCTGGCTTCCAGCGTTTCAAGGCGCGCAGAGCGCCTGGCAGCAGAGCGGCCCCGGCGCGAGTTTTGCCCGTCAGGCCGCCGGAAAATGCTTCGACGCATCATCTACCCCGCGGTGTAGAAAAGATGTTTCGCCATCGACGATGAGGGCGCGCCCCGACAGCGTCGGCGCCGCCGGCGTTCGATGCTTCGCGGCTTGATAGCTTACAGGGCCGTTTTCGCGACTACAACGTTTTTATTGTCTCTTTCAAGAAATCTTTTTTGTTCCAGCGAGCGCACGCTCGCGCGTTCGCGCGACGGTCGGACGTCTTTCGTCTTGGCGCGCGAAACGGCGCCGATTGCTCGCGCAAGGCGTTTTTCGCCACGAACGCCGCGAATAAGAATCGGAGCGGTGCGATCGCACGACTAAGCCGTCGCTTTCCCTGCCAGCGGAGGATGGGACAAACTTTTTGTAATTTTGCAGAAAACAAACATTGCAATCCCGGCTTCGCGCGGTAGCATGCTGTCTGCGGTCGTGGGGAATTTTCCCTCGCGGCCGCTGCGAGGCGCGCCGTCAACCGCAAATCACGGACACGACGGACTGTCTCACTCGTCTTCGTTCGTGTTGGTTGGATTGGGTTTTCGAAGGGCGACCAGTTCAGGGAGCAAAATCTCTCACGAAGCGCCTCGCTTTCTTTCAAGGAAAGCGTCGGCGGAGAGACGCTATGGGCTCGAGCGCCCTGCCAGAGTTGCGTCGGTAGTAGCTTGGTTTCTGCAGCGGATTCGGGCGCAAAAAGAGTTTATTGCGCCGCGGCTCTGTCCCGTCGACGCGAGATGAAGCTCGCAGCGACCTGCGGAACTTGCTGTGGGGGGGGATGGTCCTAGCGCGACATCGCGGGCCCGTCGTGGGCGCAGCGCTGTTGCGCGCGTCAAGGGAGGGCGATATGTGGTGCAACGTCATCTGGCGCCGCCGGTCATCGTTCGGCGCGCTTTTGCGGAGACGCCCTGCGGCGGGAGACGCTCGGGCGGACGTTTAACCAACGTTCGCCAGGCGACGCACTTCGTTTGACGGGATCTTTGCGGTCCCGCGGACTGTGCATTCTCAGGCGTCGACGCGGCTGAACTTCTCCTTGATTTCGGTGGTTTGCCCCATTTGAAACGCGCGAGCGGATGGGACCAGCGGTCTTTGCGCGCTCGTGCCGCTTAATTCGGTCTGGTGAATTTCATAAAGGGCCCGTGCGATGCGACTTTCGTTTTCGGCATGGCGGAAGCTTGTCGGTTGGCTGCGGTTGATTGCTGCCGGGAGCAGAACCGAGCGAGCTGCCGCGCGTTGGCGCCGCACGGGCTCTTCACGATCGCGTCGCGGCCGCCGCAGGCGATCAGGGTTGTCCGGTTTGGGTTTCCTGCACCGCTTCGGAAATGGCCGCAATTCGAGACCGACGCGCTGGCAGGCGGCCCGCGAAGCGGTCGTGCACTACTGCGGCTATCAGATGCTGGAAGAGCGGGCGATGCTGTCGCTCAACCCGGACACGATCGCCTTGACCGCTTCGCCGAACCCGGCCTGGCACGACCAGACGGTGGCCCTGACGGCGACGGTCGATACCGGCGGGGCGGGTACGGCGACCGGCCCCGTCACTTTCTATCAGGACTACGGTACGGGCAGCCAGAATTCGCTCGGCACGGGAACTTTGAACGCCAACGACGCGGCGACGCTCGACGTGGCGACGCTGGCCGCTGGCAACGACGCGATCACTGCCGTCTATGCGGGCGACAGCAGCTTCGAATCCAGCACGTCGGCGGCTTTGACCGAAACCGTCAACATGGCGGCCACCACGACGGACCTGAGCGCCTCGCCCAGCGGACCGACGACGTACGGCCAGACCATTACCTTCACGGCCGTCGTGAACACGTCGGACGGCAGCGCGGGCACGCCGACGGGCACGGTCTCGTTCTACGATGATTCGGCTCAACCTGCCGCTCTGCTGGGCACGGCGGCCTTGCCGCAAAACGGCACGACCGTCAGCCTGGACTACGCGGCCCTGGGCGCCGGCGTCCATTCGATTGTCGCGGACTACAGCGGCGACGGTACGTTCAATCCGAGCGGGTCGACGGCAACCAGCTACACGGTCGACCAGGCCCAACCGAGCGTCAGCCTGAGTTCAGCGCCTAACCCTTCGCAATTCGACCAGTCGGTCGCGTTCACCGCGACGGTCACGCCTCCTGATGGCGGCGCTGCAACTGGGACGGTCGCTTTCTACGACGACGGCGATGCGCTGAATCAAAAAGTGCTCCTAGGGTCCGCGACCCTGAGCGGGGGAACCGCCGTCTACAGCGATGCCAGCCTGCCGGTCGGCACGCGGTACATCGAAGCGGATTACGTCGGCGACAGCAACTTTACGGCCGCCGACTCGAGCCCGACGACGCACGACGTGAGCCAAGTGGCGACGACGACCACGCTGGATTCGTCGCCCAACCCCGTCGAGTACGGGCAAACCCTCACGCTCACCGCCAGCGTGGTCGGCGCCATCGCGGCGGCCGGCGTGCCGACGGGAACCGTCACTTTTTCGGATGAGAACGGCGACCTGGCGACCGTTCCCCTGGATAGCACGGGCGCGGCCCAATTGTCGATTTCCACGCTGGCCGCCGGGAGCCATACGCTGACGGCGTCTTTTCAAGGCGATTACACCGGCTTCGAAGCGACGTTCGCCAACAGCGCCAGTGTCCCCGTCAGCCAAACGATTACCGAAGTTCCGACTTCCACCACGCTGACTTCTTCGGGTTCGCCCGCGCTGGCGGGCCAGCCGGTGACTTTCACCGCCACCGTGAGCGGACTGTTCGGAAACCTTGCAGGGCAGAGCGAGAACGTCGCCCTGGTCGAGAACTACGGCATGGCGAATGCGAACCCGATCGCCACCCAGCCCGTCAATGGAAATGTCGCCACGTTCACGGTATCGAACCTGCCGGCCGGCGACCATTCCTTAGTTGCCGTTTATCAAGGCGACGGAAACTTCGCCAGCAGTGCTTCCAACGTCGTGCCCGAAGCAGTGGTTCAAGCCTCCTCGAACGTCGTGTTGACGACCTCCGCCTCTCCCGTGACGTCCGGCAAGACGGTCGATTTCACGGTCCAAGTGACTTCGACGGCCAGCGGCGCGGGAACGGCGACCGGCCCGGTGACGCTCTACGAAAACTACGGAACGCCTGACGCGTCGGTGATCGGCTCGCCGCAAGACCTATCGGGCGGCGAGGCGACGTTCAGCGAACCGACCGACGTCGTCGATCCCACGACCCAGCAAGCGACGCTGGGGCCCGGCCATCACTTGCTGACGGCCGTCTACGACGGCGACACGACGTTCGCTCCGAATATTTCCAATACGATCGACCAGTTGGTGTCGCAAGACACGACGACGATCGCCTTGTCGACCTCGGGTTCGCCCAGCAATTCGGGCGATCCGGTCACACTCACCGCCACCGTTTCCACAGCCGCCACAGGCGACGGAGACCCCAGCGGCAACGTGTTTCTGTTCGAGCAGTACGGCTCGCATGAAACCCTGTTGGACACAAAAGCGCTGGCGTCTAAAAGCGCTCAGTTTACTTTGAGCAATCTGGCGGCGGGCAGCTATGCTCTGGTGGCGGTCTATGGCGGCGACGCCACGTTCAGCGGCGCGATTTCCAACACCGTGACGCAGATCGTCAATCCGACGTCGACGGGACAACTCTCGGAAACGACGACGACCTTGAGCGCATCGCCGAATCCGTCCGCGCCCGGGCAAGCGGTGACGTTCACGGCGACCGTCACGAGCGCCGGGGGCGGCACGCCCACGGGCAACGTGAGTTTCTATGCCGACGGCTACGACCCTAGCGGAATCTACCCACCCTTCGACACGCAGCCGCTCGTCAATGGCGTGGCGACCAGCAGCACCTCCAATTTCGCTCAAGGCGGTCCATCCCAAGGCCCGACCAGCATCATCGCCGTTTATGAAGGGGATTCATCCAACAACGTCAGTTTCTCGAACACGATCGAGCAAACGGTCGCGCTGGCCGCCACCAGCACGAGCTTGCAGTCCTCGCTCACCTCCGCCCAAGTTGGCGACGTCGTGACGTTGACCGTTACGGTGGCGAGCCTGGTCGCGGGACTCGGGACGCCGGGCGGAACCGTCGGTCTGTATGAAAACTACGGCACGATGAACGCGAGCCAAGTGGGAACCGCCGCCACCCTTTCAGGCGGCAGCGCCACGATCAACTATACGGTCGCGGCAGGCAACACGCCCTTGGTCGCGATATATAGCGGCGACAACAGCGTGTTCGATGCCAGCGTCTCCAACACGGTCACTGAAACCACTAACTCCCCGGCCGCGGCGGATACGACGACCAGCCTCACGGTCTCTCCCAATCCGGCGGTGCTGGGCCAAGCGATCACGCTCTCGGCCAGCGTCACGGCGGTCGGCGGCGGGACGCCCACCGGGCAGGTCGACTTCTACGCCGATGCGGGCACGGATCCGACGGGCATGATGCCGGGGACCTATCTGGGGACCGGCACGCTTTCCGCCGGCGCCGCGTCCGCCTCCGTCTCGGCCGCAACGCTCGGCGCCGGCGCGCACTACATCACGGCCGTTTATACCAGCGACAACAGTTCCGCTTTCAACAGCGGCCAATCGGACCAGGTCGAAATGGCCGTGAATCCGGACGGGACGACCGTCTCGCTGACCTCGTCCCCGCCCTCGGGGAATGTCGGCGACCCGGTCACGTTCACGGCCACGCTGACGCCGGGCGTGGACATCGGCGTCGCGTTCACCGGCACGGTTTCCTTCTACGACGACATCGGCGCCACGTATCTGGGCGCGGGAACCTGGAACGGCGCCACGGCGACCTATACGACCAGCACGCTGACTGCGGGGACGCATCAAATCGTCGCCCAGTACGGCGGCGACAGTAACTTCCAAAGCGCGTATTCCAACATTCTCGCAGAGACGATCAGCGTCGCAATCAAAGCGGACGCCAGCATCTCGCTGGCCGCGAGCGCAAACCCCGCCTGGGCCGGGCAGCCGCTGACGCTCACGGCCACCGTGACGAGCGGCAGCGGGACGCCCACGGGTTCGGTCGATTTTTACGAGAACCGCGACGGCGTCGATATGATGGGCAACCCGCAATCTCCGATCCTGTTGCGCTCCGTGCAGGTGGACGCCAATGGGACGGCCGTGCTTACGACGTCCTCGCTGGCGCCCGGCTACCATAATTTAGTGGCCGTTTACTCAGGCGACAGCGCGTTCAACAGCGGCACTTCGAGCGCGATCGAGGAACTTATCCAACAAGCCGACACGAGCGTGACGCTGGCTTCTTCCGGCTCGCCTGCGGCGCAAGGCCAACTGGTGACCTTTACCGCCGGCGTGAGTTCCAACGTCGCGGGCTTGGGCTCGCCGACCGGCTCCGTCGCGTTTTACGACAATTACTACCCCGGCGCCACGCCGCTGGGCACGGTCAGCCTCAGCGGCGCCACGGCGAGCTTCTCGACCTCGAGCCTGGCCGTCGGCAGTCATCCGATTTTGGCCGTGTACCTCGAAGACGCCACATTCGCCCCCGGGCTCTCGCCGGTCGTCAACCAATCGATCGATTATCAAAGTACGACGACCCTCGTCGCGTCCAAGAATCCGTCGTTCCCCGGCGACCCGGTGACATTGACCGCAACCGTGGCGCCCGCAGGCGCCACCGGCTACGTGACCTTCAAGGACGGCTCCAACGTGCTCGGCGTCGTCGGTCTGCCGAGTTCGGGACAGGCCGCGCTCACGGTGAGTTTCGCGGCGGGCATGCATTATCTGACCGCCAGCTACGGCGGCGATGTCTTCGATCTGCCCAGTACGTCGGCGGTGCTCGCACAGGCGGTCAATCAACTCACGGTGGTGGCGACCGTGCCCTTGGCCAGCAAAGTCGGGCCGGTGAACGGCGTATTCACGCTGACTCGCCAGGGCGACTTGACTTCGGCCCTGACGGCCCCTTACAGCCTGACCCCCACGGCGCTCAACGGTTACGACTACCAGTACCTGTCAGGCGAGGCGTATTTCGCGCCGGGAATGGCCACGACCACCGTGACCATTGTTCCCAAAACTGACGTGCCGGACGACGGAGTCCAAACCGTCACGCTCACGCTGCAGCCCGTGCCGAACTATTTTATCGGCGTTCCCAACAGCGCCACGGTCACGATCTCGGATCAGCCCCTGCCCGGCACGGACGTGACCCTGAGCGTCAGCGATCCCAACGCCTCCGAAACCGGGCCGACGGGCCCCCAGCCCGGAACGTTCCTGGTGTCGCGCACCGGCGGCACGGACAGCCCCGTGACGGTGTACTATTCGCTCGCCGGCACGGCCGTCAACGGCGTCGACTACCAGACGCTCGACCGCACGGTGGTCATCCCCGCCGGCGCCACGAGCGCACCGATCACGATCGACCCGATCGCCATCGACGGCATCGATGGCGACAAATCGGTGATCGTCACCCTCGAGACCGACCCGGCGTACACGCTGGGACTGGCGACCAGCGCAGCGATCGTGATCGCCGACAGCGCGCCGACGATCCGGATATCGGCGACCAAGACGAACGCCGCCGAGACGGGTCCGCTGGGTTCGTCGACGGGCGAGTTCACGGTCACCCGCGACGGCAGCACGAGCAACGATCTGGTCGTGTACTACACGCTCGGCGGCAGCGCGGTCGACGGCACGGATTACAATTCGCTGGGCGGCAGCGTCACGATTCCGGCCGGCAGTTCGAGCGCCGCGATCGTCGTGCAGCCGCGGCTGGGACCGGCAGGCGACGGGGACAAAACGGTCTCCGTGAACCTCGCGGCCGATCCGGGCTACACGATCACGGGCCCGCAGACGGCGCAATTGACGATCGCCGACAGCGAGCAAGTCGTCGATTTCTGCGATCTTGCGGCCGGCGGCTGGAGCATGTCGCAAAGCGGCGGTTCGACTTCGGCGCACGGCAGCGTCGTCGAGCAGGGCGACGGCTACCTGCTCAGCGAAGGCGATTCGCTGTTGGTCCAGATGCAGCATCCGCTCGTTGTGCCGCAGGGCCCGGCGGTATTCACGTTTACCTATACGGCCACGTTCGACGGCACGGATACCAACTCGATCCAGGACGCGTTCGAAGTGGCTTACGTCGACGCCCAGGGGCAGAGCCTCGTGCCGACGATCCGGCCGGACCGCGATTCGTTCTTCAACCTCAGCAAGGGCCAGCCCGTCGCGCTGGGCGGCGACACGACGATCATCAACGGCTCCGTGCGGCTCGACCTGACCAGCGTGCCGGCCGGCACGCTGGGAACGCTCATCGTGCGGCTGGTGAACAACGACAAGGACACCGCCACGCACGTTCTGATCGGCTGCACGCTCGAGCAGCCGCCGTCCGTCAGCGTCAAGCTCAACAACGACACGGCGCCGACGGGCCCGAACACCGCCGTTTACCAGACCGACGGGATCACGACCGATCCCACGGTTGCGGGTCAAGTCGTCGCCGGGCAAGGTTTGAGCAAGCTCGAGGCGCAAATCGACGGCGGCGCGTTCGAGGACATCACCAGTTCGCTCTCGGGGGACCAGTACCAGTTCTTGCCCAGCGGGCTGACTCCCGGCGCCCATCAGGTGACGGTTCGCGCCACCGATAGCCTCGGGCAAGTCGGCACGGCCGTGCTCAACTTCGTTTACGACGCGCCGCCCGTGGCCGAGGCTGGCGCCGCGCAAACAACGACCGAGGGCGCCGAGGCGGTCTTCGACGGCAGCGGCTCGCAGCCCACGGTCGCCGGAATTTATTCGTACCAATGGAGTTTCTCGGACGGTTCGACGAGCAATGGCGTCTCGGTGACGCATGCGTTCCAGGAGGAGGGAAGCGAGTCGGGAACGTTGACCGTGACCGACATCGCCGGCGCCACGGCGACCAGCAGCACCTCGGTCACGGTCGGCGATGCAGCCCCGGTCTTGGGCGCTTTGCCCAGCCCGCAGGGCGTGGAAGGCGGTTCGGTCTCCGTGCAGATTCCCTTCACGGATCCGGGCCTGCTCGACACGCACACAGCCACCATCGCTTGGGGCGACGGCATGACGTCGAACGCGACCATCCAGGAGTCGGGCGGCGCCGGGACGCTCAGCGCACAGCACGTTTACGCCGACGAAGGCGCCTACCAGGCGGTCGTCACCGTGGCGGACGACGATGGCACGAGCGCGTCGGCGAACTTCGCCGCCGCCATCGGGGACATCAATCCCGTGGTTCTTTCGGCGAGCGACTTGAGCGGCAACGCCGGCATCAACCTGGCCTTCACGGGTTCGTTCTCGGATCAGGGGACGCTCGATACGCACACGGCACGAATCGATTGGGGAGACGGTACGACCAGCGCCGGCACGATCAGCGAATCGAACGGCGCCGGAACGGTCAGCGCCGACCATGCCTACGCCAGCATGGGCGATTACGCCATCACGCTGGTCGTCAGCGACGACGACGGCTACGCCGGAACCGGGACGGCGACGGCCTCGATTGCTGCCGCGCTGCCGATCAGCATTTCGGCCAACAACATCACCGGCAGCGAGGGGCAAAGCGCTTCGTTCAGCGCCACGTTCAACGATCCCGATACGGCCGACACGCACACGGCCTCGATCGATTGGGGCGACGGCACGACCTCGAGCGGAACCGTGTCGGAGACGAGCGGGACAGGCACGGTGACCGCCAGCCACGCCTACGCCGACGAGGGGAATTACACGGCGCATCTTGTCGTCGATGACAACGACGGCGACGCCTCGGCAACGGCCCAGGTGGCGGCGACCATCGGCGATGCGACGCCCGTGGTCACGAACATCAGTCCGCTCGCGGGCGTGGAAGGCCAAACCGCCAGTTTTACCGGCACGTTCTCCGATTCCGGCATGCTCGACTCGCACACCGCCACGATCGACTGGGGCGACGGCACGACGACGGCGGGCACGGTCTCGGAAGCGGGCGGACTTGGGACCGTCGCTGCAACGCACGCGTATGCTGAAGAAGGAAATTATACGGTCAAGCTGACCGTGGCCGACGACGACCACGTCGCGGGCACGCTGACCGCCACAGCGACCGTTTCCGACGCGACGCCGAGCGTGCTCACGGCCAGCGCCCTGACCGGCAGCGAAGGCCAGAACCTGGCCTTCACGGGCACGTTCTCCGATACGGGCTTGCTCGACACGCACACGGCTTCGATCGACTGGGGCGACGGCACCACGTCCGCCGGAACGGTCAGCGAAGCCAATGGGCAAGGCACGGTCACCGCCAGCCACACTTACGCCGACGAAGGCAATTACACGCCGAAGTTGATCGTGACGGACGACGAAGGCGTCTCGGGCAGCCGTACCGCGACCGCCACGGTCGGCGATGTAACGCCAACCGTGCTGACCATCAGCGGTTTGAGCGGCAGCGAAGGCCAGGCGATCAACCTTTCGGGTACGTTCTCCGACACGGGGCTGGCCGATACGCATACCGCCCAGATCGTGTGGGGCGACGGCGCGACCACGACCGGCACGGTCAGCGAAGCGGGCGGACAAGGCACGGTGACCGCCAGCCACGTCTATGCCGATGAAGGCAATTATCCCGTGCAGTTGATCGTCAGCGACGACGAAGGCGTGTCGGGCACGCTCGCCGCGCAGGCCGCGATCGGCGACAGCGCGCCGACGGTGCTCTCGGCCAGCAACCTGTCGGGCGGCGAAGGCCAGAGCCTGAGTTTCAGCGGCACGTTCTCCGATCCGGGGACGCTCGACACGCACACGGCGCAGATCGTCTGGGGCGACGGCACGACGTCGACCGGCACGGTCAGCGAGGCGAACGGACAAGGCACGGTCACGGGCAGTCACACGTATGCGGATGAAGGCAACTACGCGATCCAATTGATCGTCGCCGATGACGATGGCGTCTCGGCCAGCCGCGCGGCGACGGCCACGATCGGCGACGTGCTGCCCGCGATTCTTACGGCCGGCAACCTGACCGGCGGTGAAGGTCAAAACCTGGCCTTCAGCGGCACGTTCTCCGACGGCGGCGTACTCGATACGCACACTGCACAAATCGACTGGGGCGATGGCACGACGTCGACTGGTACGATCACCGAGGCGAACGGTCAGGGCTCGGTGGCCGCCGATCACGTCTACGCGGATGAAGGGAGTTACGTCATTACGTTGGTGGTGGCCGACGACGACGGCGTCTCGGCGACGCGCACGGCCTCGGCTACGATCGGAGACGCCACGCCGGTTATTTCCAGCGCCAGCAATCTCGCCGGAAACGAGGGGGACAGCCTGGCCTTTAGCGGCGTTTTTTCGGATGCCGGCAAGCTCGATACGCACACGGCGACGATCGATTGGGGAGACGGCACGACGACCGCCGGCACGGTCTCCGAGGCCAACGGCCAAGGTACGGTGACCAGCAGCCACGCCTATGCGGAAGAAGGGACGTACACGATCCTGCTCAGCGTGGCGGACGACGACGGCATTACCGGGACGCGGACGGCCACGGCCACGGTCGGCGATGCGCCCTGGAGCGTCATCGACGCCAGCAACCTGACCGGCACGCAGGCGGAGAACCTGAATTTCAGCGGGCATTTCGCCGATCCGGGCCCGGTCGACACGCATACCGCCACCATCGATTGGGGAGATGGGACGACGACCGCAGGGACCGTCACGGAGGCGGGCGGCAGCGTGACCGGCGTTCACAGCTACGTCAATCCGGGTACTTATAACTTAACGCTCACGGTCCTCGACGACGACGGCGTGTCGCGCACGCTCGGCGCCACGGCGACGATCAGCGCCACGCCGCCGGTGGTGACGGCGGCCAGCAACGTGCAGGGGACCGAAGGCGGCAGCGTCGATTTCAGCGGCGCCTTCAGCGATCCGGGCATCAACGCTCCGCATACGGCCTCGATCGACTGGGGCGATGGTTCGACCACGGCGGGCACGGTCGTCGAGTCGAACGGCCAAGGCACGGTCACGGGAACCCACGTATATGCCGACGAGGGGAACTACCAAATCACGCTGACCGTCACCAATAGTCAGAGCCTGGACTCCAGCCTGACCGCGACCGCGACGATCGGCAACGCCCTGATCGACGTCTTGTCGACCAGCGCGCTGGCCGGCAGCGAAGGCCAGAACCTGGCTTTCAGCGGAACCTTCTCCGATCCGGGGACGGTCGATACCCACACGGCCACGATCGATTGGGGCGACGGCACGACGAGCACAGGCACGGTCAGCGAAGCGGGCGGTCAGGGCACGGTCACGGCCAATCATACTTATCTCGACGAAGGGAATTATCCGATCGCGCTCGTCGTGGCCGACGACGACGGGCTGACCGCCAGCCGCGGTTCGAGCGCCGCGATCGGCGATGCGGTGCCCGACGTGCTCACCGCCAGCAATCTCTCAGGCACGGAAGGCGTCGGCGTCGCCTTTACGGGAACCTTCGCGGACACAGGCGTAATCGACACTCACACGGCCAATATCGTTTGGGGCGATGGGACGACCACGGCCGGCACGGTGAACGAATCGGGCGGGCAAGGGACGGTGACCGCCAGCCACGTGTATCTCGAAGAGGGAACCTACGCGCCTCGCTTGATCGTCACCGACGACGACGGCGTTTCCGGCAGTCTGGGCGCCACGGCCACGATCAGCGACGCCACGCCTGCCGTTTCGGCCAGCAACGTGACGGGCGTGGAAGGCGTGAGCGCCGCATTCTCGGGCGCGTTTACCGATACCGGGACGCTCGATAAACACACGGCCTCGATCGATTGGGGCGACGGCACGACCACGGCCGGCACGGTCAGCGAATCGGCCGGCCAAGGCAGGGTCTCGGCCACGCACGTTTACGCCGAGGAGGGCAGTTATACGATCCGGCTCGTCGTGACCGACGATGAAGGCGTCTCGGCGACCGGCCAAGCCGCGGCGACCATCGGCAACGCCACGCCGGTCGTGCTCTCGGCCAGCGATCTCTCGGGCAATGAAGCGCAGACGCTGAACTTTTCCGGCACGTTTTCCGACACGGGCACGCTCGATACGCATACGGCCTCGATCGACTGGGGCGACGGCACGACCAGCGCCGGCACGGTCGTCGAATCGGGAGGCCAGGGGACCGTGGCGGCCAGCCACGTCTACGCGGACGAAGGCAATTACGCCATCACGCTCTCTGTCGCCGACGAGGATGGCGTCTCGGGCAGCAAGACGGCCGCCGCGGCCATCGCCGACGTTTTGCCGGTGGTCAGCCTGAGCGGGAACGCGACCAGCCCGGAAGGCTCCAGCTACACGCTCGACTTGAACTATCAGGATCCCGGCTACTACGTGCTCAACGGCTGGACGATCAACTGGGGCGACGGTTCAACGAGCACGGCCGCCGCGGGCGCCAGCACGGCGAACCACATCTACGCCAGCGGTCCGAACAGCCACACGATCACGGCCGCGGTCGATACCGACGACGGCTCGTATAACGCAACGCCTTTGACGATCGATGTTACGAACGTCGGTCCCAGCGCCTCGCCGGCGCCGACCGCCACGGAAATCAAAAACGCCCCCTTCACGCTGCAAGCGGCGAGCTTCTCCGACCCCGGTTTCACCGACCCGGTTACGAACGATCCGGAGAGCTTCACCTCGACCATCAACTGGGGCGACAGCACGCCGACGATCAACGGCAGCCTCACGGTAACCCAGGGCTCGGCGGGCGTCTTGACCAGCGGAACCGTGAGCGGCAGCCACCTCTACAGCGCGCCGGGCGCTTACACGGTCACCGTCACCGTCACGGACGACGCCGGCGCCAGTTCGACAGTCGATTTCACGATCGACGTGCTGGCCCACGGCTCGACCAAGTTCTACGTGGTCGATCAGGCCGAACACGCCAACGCGGGCGGGCATGCCGCCATCTTCCGCTACGACGTGTACGGCAACTTCGTCAGCGAGAGCAATCTCTACGAAGGAAAGGTTCCGGAGCCGAACTCGTCGCCCAACGGCATCGCCAGCAGCGCCGACGGCGGCACGCTGTGGGTCGTCGACGCGAAACACAACGTCTACGTTTACCAAGGCGACCAGGGCGCCTACCTGGGAAGCTGGGCGGCGCCCGACCTGCACAATCCGGTGGACATCACCGTCTTCGGCAGCGACGTCTGGATCGTGGACAACAACGGCAGCATTGATACGGTCTACCACTACGCCAATGCGGCCTCGGTTCGCAGCGGCAGCCTCGCCGCCACCGACAGTTGGACCCTCGATCCGTCGAATACCTCGCCCACGGGCATCGTCACCGACGGCAACGATTTTTGGGTCACCGACGACCACGGAAAACAACCCGCGGTGTTCGTTTACAGCAGTCAACACGCGCTGCTGGGGAACTGGACGATCGATCCCGGCGCAGTCAAGAGTTTCGATCCGCAGGGGATCACGCTCAATCCGAACACGCCGAATCCGGGTGAAGACCTGTGGGTGCTCGACGGTCACAACGCCCAGGTCTACCGCTTTCCGCAGGGCATGACCTGGACCGGCGGCAGCCATCAACTCAGCCAGTCTTTTACGCTGCTGCTGCCCGACGACAGCCATCCCCAAGGCATCGCCGATCCGCCGATGACCAGCGGCATTCCGCCCATCCTCAGCCTCGACGCCGGCGCGGGGCGCGCCGTGCCCGCCGGCACGACCTATCTGATCAGCGGCCAAGCCGAGGCCTTCGGCGCCGCCTTGAGCGAAGTGACGATCAACGGCACGCCGGTCGAAGCGCTCGACGCGGCGGCCCACTTCTTCGCCCAGGTCTCCATCGCTCCGGGCGACAACGCGTTCACCGTCACTGCCAGCGATTCGCTGGGCCAGACCAGCAGCGAAACGCTCGACGTCACGGGCACGCAGTTGGCGCCGGGCGCCATCGATTTCTCGCAGTTGGTTCCCGTCTCCAGCAGCGTGGCGGGCGTTTACGGCCAGACCTCGTGGAACCAGGCGACGCAACTGCTCTACAGCGACCTGGCGATCAAGAACGTTGGCACGTACGGATTCCAAACGCCGCTGTTGGTCGGCGTCGAGCACATCAGCAGCCCCGACGTGCGCGTCGACGGCGCAGTGGGGACGACGCCGCAGGGGATTCCCTTCTACAACTACACGTCCGACGTTCACGGCGACGTGCTTTCGCCGGGCGCTGCCACCGACGCCCAGACGATTTCGTTCTACGACCCCAACCAGACGCCCTTCACCTACGACCTGGTGGTGCTGGGGCGGTTGAACCAGCCGCCGGCCTTCACCAGCGTGCCCACGATCACGGCGACCGTGGGCCAGGCCTACAACTATGCCGAGGCGGCCGAAGATTTGGACGGCGATTCGCTGAGTTTTTCAGATTACGCGCTGTTGGCTGGGCCCGGTTCGCTCACCTCCGCGGGGTTGAGCTGGACGCCGACCGCGGCCGACGTGGGAACGCACAACGTGGCCATCGAGGTCAGCGACGGTCGGGGCGGCGTGGCGGAGCAGGATTTCGTGATCACGGTGCTGGCCAGCCAGCCCAACTTGCCGCCGCTCTTCACCTCGCAGCCGGTCGTCGACGCCAACGTGAACGTGCCCTACACGTACCAAGCCACGGCCGCCGACGCCGATGGCGACGCGCCGCTGACCTTCTCGCCCGTCACGGTTCCCGACAGTTCGATGACGGTCTCCGCGTCGGGACTCGTCCAGTGGCGGCCGACGAACAACGAGACGGGGTTGCAGAACGTTACCTTGAAAGTCGACGACGGTCACGGCAACACGGCCCTGCAGACGTACCAGATCCTGGTGCAACAACAGCCGGGCAACGATCCGCCGGTGATCATCTCCAAGCCTTCCACGCAGTTCAACTACCCCGCGCCGGCCGACCCGGCCAGCGGCGACGTGCAGCCGAGTGAAATCGATCTCGGCCTGCAACCAGGAGCGACGGCGACGCGATCGGTTTCGATCGCGCTCCCGGCGAACTGGGTTCCGCCTGTACCCACAGACATTGGTGATTTTCATGTCGGCGACGTGTTCGGCGGCACTGCTGACGGACACATCAATCAATACTCGGCCGACGGCACGTTTTTGCGCTCGATTGATACAGGCTACACTGGCGAGGTGACCGGAATGGCCTTCGATACGGCTGGCAATTTATACGCTACCGATTGGCGGGCCAACGAGATCGTCAAGGTCAGTCCCAATGCGCAAGTGCTCGGTACGGTGGGCTCCGGGTTTATGAACGAGGAGTGCATCGTCTTCGATGTCGCGGGCGATATGTTCGTCAGCAACACAGCAAAGTCCGACCCGCTAAGGCAAAATGGGGGAATTCTTGAATTCGATCCGCAGGGCAATTTGGTCGCGAGATTCTTAACCGGTACGCAGGTCGATTGGATGGACCTCGAACCAGATCAGTCGACGATGCTTTATACTCAGGAAACTGGCGACATCAAGACGATCAACGTCCGCACGGGCGTTTCGGGTCCTAATTTTGCGACCGGCATTTTGGAAGATTCAAGCAATCATGTGGCCTACGCGCTTCGCATCTTGCCCGACGGCAGCGTGTTGGTCGCAGACTCCGCCGATATCAAGCGCGTCGATACGTCGGGCAACATCATCCAAACCTATTCCGTAACGAATGAAGATTCCTGGTTCGCACTAAACCTTGATCCGGATGGCGTTTCGTTCTGGAGCGAAAATTATTTGACCGGGAATGCTTATAAATTCAATATTGCCACGGGCGCGGTAGAGCAATTCATCAACGTAATCCCTAAGAGGCCGTAACAAAACGCGGTCCGATGACAACATCCGCAGACCTACTGATAGTGACTACTGTAATACAAACGTCATACAGATCAGGGACGCGGCAAGCGTCAAGAACGCCTTATGAATGTCCG
>Ga0307372_10006841_pt1 | contig 16527 bp, 14 predicted proteins | sample OX1MG_FD_202533 | JGI IMG/M metagenome (GOLD analysis project Ga0307372, IMG submission 202533) | Soil microbial communities from Risofladan, Vaasa, Finland - OX-1 | ecosystem: Environmental > Terrestrial > Soil > Coastal area > Acid sulfate soil | place: Finland: Risofladan, Vaasa | collected... | reverse complement strand
CGCTCCCGGATGCCTGCATGAGCGCCAGGAGATCCCGCTCGTGTGCCATGATCGCGCGCCATACGCGCCTCGTGATCGGGTCGTCCCAGTCAACCCGACTCACGGAACTAAAGGGGCGTGTCATGTCGTAACCTTCCGGGACCGGTACGAAATCCGCGCCATGAGCCAGATGAAGGCGATACCAATATCTTTGACCGGTAATGAGGTTGATGGGCGACCACACTTCCAGTGGGCATTGATGTACGACGCAGTGCGTCATGAAACACCAGCTCCAATCGGCTCGAAAATACGGATCGCGCCCTGACCGCACATCCTCGTTCAGGCACTCGGGGCAGCACGCGATCCGCGCCTTTGGAATAAGGCGCCAGGCGAAGTCCCCGAGACGCAGGGCGTCGATACATGCCGGGTCCAAGCCAAGCGCCTTGGCGAGGTTCGAGACGAGCGCCGGCGGCGGCGATACGTCGAGATCGATATCGGCCGGCCAGTCGGAGATTCCGGGGCACAACTCCCGCAGCAGTATCGCCCGCGGGAGCCTGTGGACGCTGCAGGCGCGATCCAGGATCGAGCTGATCGTCTCGTCGGAACATGGCTGCGTCAGGATCAGGCGCATTTCTTGTCCCGATCAGGCGCCGACTTGAGCACCGAGTAGTCCGGCCTGCGGGTGGCCGCGAGGTCGATCATGCGCACATCGATGTACTCCTGGCCCTCGATGATGGCGTGGATGGCAGCGTCCTGGAGCAGGCGCATGATGACGCCCAGTATGCCTTTGGAGTGCGTGAGGAGGCGCTGCATGACCTCGTCTGAGGTCAGGGACGAGGGCTTGCGCAACGGCAGCTGGCTGTGAACGGCCTTCAGCAGCGCCACGAACTCCGCGTTCTTCTTCCAAACCGGCAGCGCCGTGTGGCTGAAGCGCGCGGCGAGATGCGCGTCCGACTGCAGCGCCCTCCCCGCCTCCTGGGTTCCCAGGGCGAGAATCGGCAGATTCAGCTGGTTCATGAGCAACTTGACCGCGTCCAGCGCACGGCGCTGCTCGCGGTCGGTTCCCTTGGAGATGTCCTGAAACTCGTCCAGTACCAGCAGAATGCAACTCACGCGGCGCAGCAGATGCAGCACCTGGATCTCCCGTGCCGTGGTCGTCAGCCTTTCTGAACAGGGAACCTCCAGTGCGAACATCACCCGCCCGTACACGGTGCGCATGTCGTAGGCGCCGCTCATGGAGATGACCACCACCGGCATGACGGACAGCCGCCCTTCGCCGGGCTGGCGCGGCGGGTAGGCCCGGCCCACGCGCATCGACAACTCGGTCTTGCCGCTGCCCGGCGGCGCACAGACCGCGAGTCCCGGCGCGCGGCGGGACTGGTTGCTGAGCATCCAGTCAAGCTCGTTCATGATGAACTTAATGGCTGTGTGCTCGACAAAGAGCGGCCGCAGGATCAGCTGGACGCGGACAGCGTCGGGCAACAGCGCCTGCGGGCGCACGTTTTCGCTCAAATGCGACAGATCGTTGGACTGTGTCATGGTCTACTCCTGGTGATGATCGACGGTGAAGGGTGAAATGGCATCGGGATTGAAATTCGTCGGCACATCGGCGATCGGCGCGGCGGGCGACGGCCAGACTCCGTAGAGGCGTTGGGTGCGATCGGCATTCCCGAGCGTATGCTTCAACGCCTCCCGGCGTTTACGCTGGGCTTTGCGCTGTTTCTGGGTGGCCTCCTCCTCGACCGCGTCCGCTTGATTGAGCAGCTGGTCGTTGACCACGACCTCGTGCGGGCACCTACCCTCGGCGCTCGCGCGGCGTTTGATAAAAGTCCACTCCCGCAAACTGATGCGCGGCAGCGTGGAGTCGGCGTAGGACACCGGGATCAGAAGGCCGCCTGGATCGCGCACCAGCACCCGTGACATATCACGCGGGTCGTAATGCACTTCCAGTTTCTCCGGGTGCCCGATCAGGGGTGCCAACGCCGCATCCCAATACCGGTTCTTGTATAACTCGACGCCATCCCGGCGTATTGTGCGGCGTTGAAACGGCATGAAGCTCGCAAAAAACTGCGGACTGGCCGGCGGCACGACCGGCAGTTGCGAGGCGTCCTTTCCGGCGAACGCCAACTCCCAGGCACGGTTCGGGGACATCCCGAGGCTGCTATGCACTTCCGAGTTGTAGGCGAGTATCTGCAACAGCAGATATTTGTGCAGTTCCGGCAAGGTCATGACCGCCGTCGCCGCCGGATCGTACTCACCCCGCATCACGATGTTGCTGCGCGTCGAACCAGGCAGCGCGTGCAACCGGCGCATCATGGTGCCCATAAGGCGCTCGATGTGGCCGCCGTAATACGGCCGTCCCGGCGGGCGATATTCGAGCACGATCAGCTGCGTGTCGCATCCCCTGCGCAGGGCAAGTGAGCGGTATTCTTTCGCGTTATCGACGTACAGTTTCTTCATGCGGCCCTGCATCGGCCACGCCGCATCCGTGATCCCCATATCTTTCAACAGCGGATCCTTTGGAAGACAGGCCATCGCCACGCACAGCCCCGTTGCGTACGCGTCCGGTTTGTCCAGACTCAGGTAGTAACCGACAATCGCGCGCGTGCAGACATCGATCGATAACGTCAAAAATGGGCGGCTGATTGGATTCCTGAATTTATCATCCGAAACGACGATGATATCCACGAGAGTGGCATCAGTTTGAACTTCGCCGAGCGGGTTATCGACTTTGTGGGTACCAGTGCGCGCTTCGTACTGTTCTCCTGCGTCTTTCCCGCCGCGGCGTTTACGTAGTGACTCACGGCCCGGAAGATTGCGCAGCCGTATGATGATCGACTTCCCGGAGGGCGCCTTAAGCCCCTGAGTACGTGCAATGCGTTGCACCGTTTTGACAAACTCAGCCTGACAGGTTTCCTCTCGGGTCAGCCAACGCGATTTTATTTCATCGCCAATCAAAGATTCGACTGCGGCGGGGAGCTGGCGCGCCCCGGCCTTCGGGCCGGGAGGCGTGCTCATCAGTGCCGATACCATTCCCGTGCGCTTGTATTTGGAGAAATACCGCCTTGCGGTCGCGACGGACACGTCGAGTTCGTCGGCGACCATGCGGAAATCCGCCTTGCTCGGCCTCTCGAGTTCGGAGAGCCTCGCCATTGAATTGAAGCGCTGAATCAGGGCGTTCCATTGTTCATCGCACATACCGTGCAGGGGCGGCGATGCCGCCCCTGCGCTTTCCAGAACGTGCGGCTGCAGTTCCAGCGCTTTAGCAACGTGGGATTTACCCGTAGCAGGATCGCGTAGCAGGACTTCCGTGCCGGACCACATACCTGCGATGGTGTATTCGCGGGCATTCCAGACGACTTGTGTACCCGTCTCACATGACACCGATGGACTATTCATAGAAGTACTCCCCCGGACGGTTGCGTATCTCAACCTCCGTGCAGATGGTGGTGGAAAGGCCCGTGCCAAAGCGCAGGGCCATGAACTTTATGTCCAGGTCCTGCTGACAGGCTTCAAGACGCCCGGTAGGCTTTACCTCGACGAAAAACCTGGTGTTGGATACACCCAGCGCAGCCAACCCAGGCGGCACAGCCGCGAGCCAAACCCAGAAATCCGGCGTGTACCGGAACCGTTGTCCGCGGTAGTAGAAGTGGATGGTTACAGGCTGTGCCCTAATCTTAATCAGGCAGTGCATCCCGCCCAGAAGTGGAAGCAAATCGCGCTCGAGCGGAGATTCATAAGGAACGGATCCGTGTCCGGGCCTTACCGGGTGAAAGCCCATGATTTTTCCGCCGTAGCCAAGGCCGAGCTTCCGCTGGCGCGGAACCACTAAAATTGGCCCGAACCCCGGGGGCAGGTCGTTCCGCCCGCAGCCGCCGCCATCGCCGGATCCAGCAGGGACCGCAGGAATCGGAAATACGTGTGGCGCAGTTACTTGTTCAACATGTTGAATTAACATCGCGTTTCTCCAGTGCTGTCCGGCAACCGGCCGGATGACGGGAGGCCCCGGCTTTCCCGGCACAAACGGCCGGTCAAAGCTGTCCCTAGGCGGCCAGACCATTTGACAGGCCGTTGGGATTTTGCGATGATATTGAGCAGACCGTAGCTAGGTCCTCGCATCATCGCGAGCACAGAGCCCAAGCCACCAGCTTGGGCTTCTGCGTTTCTAGGCCTCGAAATATTTACATTGGTTCCTCACTTAGGATGTAGTGCGCCGCTCTTTTCTGGGCAGCGCCGCCAATCTTGAAATTCTTTCTTCCCAATCCGCCTGGCTCACCAGCCATGAGGCCATCTCAGCTGTCCGGGTACACATGCCCTTTTGTCCTGCGATCGGATAAAGCCGCACACCCTTCGGATGCAGGCCTGCCTGGAACGCCCGCTGGTACGAGCGCTCACTGCCGTAGCCCAAGAGAACCCAGAGCTCCCGCCCGCGCAGGACCGGCCAGCCGAACCGTTTGATCGCTGCCAAGCAGCGCTCGGCCTCGCGCGCTACGGCGCGCCGGGTAGTGCTATGTCCTCGTTCGTCCTCGGCCATCGCTGCCCCTGGCGGATTTCCCGCGAAACACCTCAGCAGACCACAGGGTGGGGTGGATGCGCAACGGATGTTTTTATTGAATAATTGCATCCAAATGAAGCTGGCGACAAACTCGGGTAACCCCGCCAAGCCGGTGCGGCGACGCTCCACCAAGGACTGGGCCCGCCGCTGCCGCATCTGGGTGGTCTGCGCTTGGTTGAAGGCCCGGGAAGACCGCACCGACGATAAATTTGACGAGGTCCCGTACCCCAAACCCGTCACCAACAATGACAACAATGACAGGCGGCGTCGGCTGTTCAGCCGCATGCGGCTCCTGGGAGACGACCCCGAAGACCGGAACCAGACACGCGGATTCAGCATCATCGAGCGGTTCGACTCCCATCACGCTTACCAGGGATGCGCCGGGTTATACCAATCCGCTTTCTGGGACCTGATCATTCCCCCGGGTTTGGGCCTGTTGGAGACACGCGAGAAGCTGGAGGCGCTGGCGAAGGTACGGAATTTCTTCCGTGCCACACCGGAACAACGGACGGTAGGCCAAAAGTTCCTGCCGAACGAACCGGCATTCCAGCAGGAATCCGCACACGGCGGTAAGAAACTCGTCAAATCGCTGGTCCGCGGATCCCGCATCGATGACCTGGCGATGCTCGGCCTGCTGTACCGCGAAGCCCTGTTGTCATTCGCATTGGACGACGCGCTGTTCCTGCGCCAGGAGCTGACAGTGGCTTTGGCGCGATTCTGCCTGAGTCTGCGGATCCCAAGCGAACATCGAGCGCTATTTGAATTGCTCGTTGAGCGAAGATTGATACGAAACCGATGGGATGCCGTTGACCTCGCCAGAGCGGACAAGTTGGAACGTGAAGTGGATCGGCGGCTCGATATGCTTCTGCCGCGTGAATCGGATTTCAGGCGGAACGTTCGCGGGACACGAAAACGGCGCTCGCGTAAAACCTTGAACTTTTCACTGCTCGTCGCTCAGGAATCCGGACTCGACGTCAGGAGTCCCTGGGTGCCGTTTAATTCCAAACTGCAGCACTTCGTCGAACATTATGAGGTATTTCAGCGGGAACACGCGCGAAGGACCGCCCTCGAACATATTAGCGATCTGAAAAAGCTGGGGATGCAAGCTGATTCACGGTTAATCCGCCGTTTGCAGAATGAAATTGAATCGCCGGGCAACGCTTACGAAACAGTAAGCCAGGAATTGAAGAAATTGAAGCCCTGATGCGGGGACTGGATCAGTCACATACCGCATTTGTTGACTGAGATGTGTTGGTATTCACGCGGACCATATTGACAGCAGTATTTTCATCTACGTTTGATCCATCTGACTTGAGTACGAACTTTGTAGGGGCAGCGCCTACAGTAACCAGCACGAGTCAATATTAGATGAAAACCAGGGTCAATTATTGATGAACAGCAACATTACGGCCTCGCTCAATCACATTCAAGAGGATAATAGAGCGACTTGCGCTAAGAAGTGCTCTTGGGAAGCATAGACAGTACCAACGGTTCGAATTTTGGTTTCTCAAGTTTGAGTGGATTGGCACCACTCAGCACGCGCGCGATATTCTTCTGAACATGTGTAATGTCGTAGTGAATGGTTTGATACAGTTCGTGACGTTCCTCCCATATTCTCTTGTGCTGTTCCATTTCTTTCAGAAGATTTTTGTGAGCACGTTCGGTGTGCATGATGGCTTCTTCCAGCGGTGTCTTGCATACCGGGCTAGTCACATAGTCCATTAATCGCCTCGCGGCTGCCGCTTTTTCCGCCGCATCGAGCCGCTGCTTCGCCATTGCGATAAGACTATCCCGGCAGATGTGTGCTAACGTAAGCACGCCTGACTGGGCCACGATGAATATTCCAGAATCTTGATCGAGACCGGAAAATCGCTTCCGGGTTCCAGTCGTAACAAGTATCCCGTAATCTGCGTGCCGCGTCCTCTTGGCAAGCGCTGTCTGAGAAACATGATCTGCCGCAATACGGTCGGTGCGCTTGCACTCGTACACGATGCAACCAGCCTTTTCCACATCAAAAGTTACATAGTGAAGAACGTCGCCTCCCTTGCCGGCGTGCTCGATTAGGTCGTCTGGAAATTCGTGCTTAAGCTTTCTGACAAGAACCGATTCATCGGCAAGGCCAATCTCCTGGGGCGATGTGTGTTTTTGAAGCATTTTTTTCTCTTCTTCCAATTTCTTGATCCGCGCCATCATTCGCTTGTCCCGAATGGCAGTTTTATTGCGCTCGACGCGGGCCGCGTCTTTCCTCGCCGCATCTACTTTCTCCTTCGACTTGGCGCGAATTTCCCGCTCCTTCCGTTTTGCAGCCGCCGCCGCAGCGACGGCTGCTGCCGCCTGTTTTTTCAACTTACCCAGTTCACCCTTCTGAACTTTCTCTTTCTTTTCCTGAAGCTTTATAACGCGATGGAAGTGGCCCTCCGTAAGGGGGCTTCCACAAAGAGGACATTTGTATTTCATGGAGAATCTCCCGTCATTACAAAACGCCGTTAAATATCCTAACGATCAATATCCGCTTGAAAGACTTCCTTTGCCAGCATCAAACGTTCCCTAAGCGACCCATTTCCTGAAACCATCTCAACACATCTCCATTGGTGTCAATTTGATTCAGTCTTTGCATATTCATCATTGGTGCCGCCCAGGCACTCAAATTGTGCTTAACTTTTGAAATCTTCTTGTTGCGTTTATCGTCATCAAGTGCCGCCCAGGAAGTGGTATTGCCAGACGCTACGTACACAGCTTGAGCTACGAGGTCAGGCACGTCGTCAAAATCGCCAAATTGTGTGGTCAGTCGAATGTTCATTCCATGTTGTTCGTATGCCTCATTGATAGCCTCATAATGAAGATAATTCTCCATTTCTCTCTTCCCAGTAATAATGGCAACACAGCCCTGGCGCAAGTTTACTTCATCAGCTTGAACCTGGTATTTCGCAGGCATTGGTGGATGCGTATCCCTATCATAGAGATGAAACTCGGGCTTATTGAGCGGCTCAAGTCGCGATGTCCAGAGTGCTAAAGACGATCCACCGAGCGGAAAGAATATTATGTCGCCATCTAATTCTAGCTTTTCCAAGTTAAGCACGTTCGTTCCAGACGCCCGTATCATTTTCGCGATGTGCTTCAGAAACAATATGTCATACCTACCTTCCACACCAATAAATAGCTTAATCGAGTTGTCTGGCAATACTCCTAGCGTCTTTGAGAATAGACGGTTTGTATCATTCCCACCAACCATTACCTTTCTAGACCTATCGGCATCCAGATGTATATACCGTAGGCATTTATCTGGCAGAGTTCTTGCCAACATTGGGGTGTGCGTTGTAATTATGACTTGGTTTGATGTTGCCAAGTCGAGGAGTGCTGCTACTAGCAGTCGTTGATTGTGCGGATGCTGGCTCGTTTCGGGCTCTTCTATCCCGTAAATCACTGTTGATTCGGTTCGGTCTTTGACCCCCTGTTCTGCTTTCGCTCGAAAGAAATTCAACAATACAAGTCGTTTAACACCGCTGCCACGTTTGTTGATTGGAATGTTGTTGTCGCCGGAAATACTTACATTGAACAAGGAGTCCCATCTCTTGTTCGTCACCTCAGGATTAAGTTGTTGAGCTAAAGATGGATCCATCTCCTTTATCATCTCGAGTGTTCTATCCGCGATTCGCTGCACTTCTCCCTTAATATGCGCAGTAAGCGCATCAAGTTCCTTCTCACGTTGTTTTATCGCTTCTCGCACCGCCATTCTTAATGGATCTTGTGCTTCGGGGTCCTGATCAGTGCTTGCCCGATCAGACTTAAATAGAGCGAAGAATGGAATATAGATCTTAATTCCATCCCAGGCCTTCTTTGCGTTCTCGTCAGTCAGCGGCACCATTGTTGGCTTCAACTTCAGGTCGCCGGCTACTTTGCAAACTACATCACGAATTGCTTTACGTAGCTGAGCATTAACCTTCTGGTCAACCTTCGAAAGATCTGCACTCAGCTCTTTTGCTCGTTTTTTGAGATCAGTATTTTTTAACTGCAATAAGTCGGATGCGCCTTCCGCGGTTGGGTGAAGCGCAAAAGCTGCGATCCCCGTACATTTCGGCGATGCTGTATGCCCACTATAGGTTTTGTGAATTTCCAGTCGTCCACTTTCGTTCAAAAGATGCTCCTCTTCAAATGAGGTCGGAACATCCTCATCAACAATTGCCTGCTTTGGTAAGCGGCTAAACTCGCAAATTATTGTCAAATCTTTTGCATCTCCATCCTTACTAGCATCGTTCTTATCCAGGGCGCTGTCATTCAAGAAAACATCGAGCGCGTCCATGATCGTCGACTTGCCAACATCATTCTTCCCAACAAATGCAGTAATGTCGTCAAAGTCAAAGGCAATTTCGTCTTTATAGCAACGAAAGTTACGAATGCGGAGACGTGAAAGAATCATTTGTTGTGCCTCGCTGCGCCTGAACGCTATGAGAGCCTGACAAGAGAGGTCCGAATATTACATTAATGTCATTCGGGCATTGACACGCTCCTGTCTTCCCTGGGATTGCGCAACTTATTGATTTCCATCGCCGTTTGACCAACCGTTTTCATTTGCGCCGACCCACGCAGTACGCAGAAATTTCCATCATTATCAACGGTCAATGCCGATCCAGGGTGGGTCAGCAGAGATTGAAATGACGGGTCAACTTGGTACGGAATTCAACAGCGGGTGTTCCTTCTCACAAACTACTGACCGCGCATTGGTTTGAGCGTATGGAAAATTACTGCGAAACTCAGCGTGTACTGGAACCGCGTTGGACTCATCGATTCTTGATGAGTTCTCGGCAGATGAGTCGGGTATAGGTTTCCTGGATGCTGGCATGTTTACGCAGTTCTTCGATCAGGCGCACCAGGTTATCTTGATCTTTACACGCAACTTCCAGTGTGAAGTCGAAGTTTCCGGTGGTCCAGACGGCACGCCGCACTTCCGAAATTTCCGCCAACAGTTTTCCCAACTGATCGGGTCCGGTATTGGCACCGGTCTTGATATCTACATAAGCAAACAGGCTGGCTCCGAAAGCCGCTGGATCCACCTGTGCGTGAATGCCCTGGATAACGCCCGTTGATATGAGCCGTCGAACCCGCTCCGCGGTGGCATTGGCGCTCAGGCCGACACGTTCGCCCAAGTCGTGGAAACTGAGACGTCCATCGCGCCGCAGCTCACTTAGGATAACGCTGTCAATTCTGTCAATTACATAATTTATCGCTGTCATCCATTATATTTATACCATAAATCATTGGCAAATCCTGTATTTTTCAGAGTATTATTTTCAATGCTTTCTTACTTGCTTATACCCTCAGGAGATCCCGTGATGCTGCGCCTACTTGCTCTGCTATCCGGCCTATTGCTGCTGACTTTATCCGTAGCGTGCTACGCCCAGACCTCACCGGCGGCGCTCGCGGCAGCCCATACCCAAAGCAAGGCAGTGCCTCAGGTGCTGGTGCCCGTATCGGTACCCGAACCTACGGCCAAGGCGATTCGCTACTACCAGTCCGGCAATGTGCTGTGGACTGTGACCACGCTCTGGAGCTTTCTGGTACCGGGCATCATCCTGTTCACGGGTTTGTCCGCCCGAATGCGCACCCTGGCTTCGCGCATCGGTAAATCCTGGTACTTCACATTGGCGCTGTATTTTGTATTGTTCATGCTTGTGTATGCTGCAGCCAACCTGCCGCTCGATTACTATGCCGATTTTCTCCGACCGCGTGAATACGGTCTCTCGGCCCAGTCGTTCAGTGGCTGGATGGCGAACGAAATTATCGGGCTGACTGTGGCATTGGTTGCGGGTCTGGCGTTTCTGTGGATTCCTTACCTGCTGCTCAAGCGCGCCAGGCGATTCTGGTGGCTGTATATCTGGGTAGCGAGTGTAACCATCCTGGTACTCGTGGTCTTTGTCCAACCTATCATCATTGATCCGCTGTTCAACCATTTCGGCCCGATGCAGGACAAAGCCCTGGAGAGCAGGGTACTCGCGGAAGTGCACCGCGCCGGAGTGGACGATGCGCATGTGTACGAAGTCTACAAAGATGCGGGCAACATGGATCTCGACGCCTATGTCACCGGCATCGGCGGCAGCACACGCATAGTTTTGTCAAATACCATCATCAGCAAACTGGATCCTGATCAGCTTCTATTCGTGGTCGGGCACGAAACGGGTCACTATGTATTAGGCCATGTATGGAAGACGCTAATCATCGTCAGCCTGCTCATGTTGCCAGTCATTTGGCTTATGCAATATCTGGCGGATTGGGTACTGTGCCGTTGGGGGGCGAGCACACGGATCGGATTCACCGAAGTGGGAGATCCGGCATCGTTGCCGCTGTTCATGCTGCTTTTCGCCGTATTTAATTTCGTCCTGACGCCGCCGTTGCTCGCTTATCACCGTTCTGTGGAACACCAGGCCGATCGATTTGGGCTTGACCTCACCCGCAATAATCATGCCTGCGCTTCAGCCTACTTGGTGTTGATCAATACTGACCTGGAATATCCGCGGCCGGGCCCTTTGTATACCCTATTGCAGGCGGATCATCCATCCACTGCCAAGCGCATAGAATTTTGCAACAACCACCATCCCTGGCTTGACAAACGCCACGGTAATTAGATCACAATGGTCGGCGTACAAGGGTATGTGTTGCGTCTTGCCGTCGAAGCGGACGCCAAGGCACTGGCTCAGGTGCATATCAAAAGCTGGCGAGAAATCTATAGGGACGTGTTTCCGGTGCACGTCCTCGAAAAATTGGATGTAGCCATGCACGCGGAACATTGGCGTTCGGTCATTGCGACGGTCCCGGCCAATATTGTGGTCTGTGAAAGTGATCGGGTGGTTATCGGCTTTCTGAGCCTCGGCACATCTAACGACTACGATTCCTGTGGGACCGCAGGAGAGATCACTACGATTTACTTGGACCCACAGCATTGGCGGCGCGGGTACGGTGCAGCGCTAATGAGCTGGGCCTTGTCCCAAGCTGAAAACCGAGGGTGGCAGCGTATCAACTTATGGAGTCTCCAGGAGAATCACCGCGCACGAGCGTTTTACGAGTCGGTGGGATTCCGATTCGATGGCGCCACCAAGCTAGGATGTCTCAGCGAACGATTTAGCGATACCGCAGAGTTGTATGTGACTCTAATACGATTCTCAAGACAGCTAGTTACATAATACGCCTGTCGGTTTGTGAACTACGCCGCATCACACTAAATCGTGGCTCACATAGCCATGGCTACTCCGAACACTGACCAGGCAACATACAATCCGAGGGACGTGGTAATCCGCGCGCTTAGCAGCAGACCAGCCGCAGCCGCCCACATGCCAAGTCACTCACCTGTGCACCGCGTTCACAATCGATGCATCAGCCGACAGCCGGTGCCATATGCGCCCGCCACTAACAGCTTGCTGAGATGGCGCCGTCAACCGCTGTACAGAACACTCCGAGGCCGGATTCAATCGGCACCAGCAGGACGGAGAATCCATAATACGGGATGCCCCAGAAGTAACGTCGGTGCACGGCCATGGCTTTTCATGCCCACAATGTGAAATTGGCATCGATACCGAACACTGGCTAGGCTGGGTCAGCCAGAATTGAAATTTCAGGTTAATATAAAACGAAATTCAACAGGTAAACCCACCTAGTTGTCTACATAGTATCGACAAGTTAACTGCAGATGTTTGAATGATTATGGCCACCTCAAAACCGAAAGCAGCAGTATCTTGGAGCGGCGGCAAGGATAGCTATCTCGCGTTTCGACGCGCACGTGCAGACTTCGATATTCAAACTCTCTTAACTATATTTACAGATGATGGAAGCCGTAGCCGGTCACATGGTTTACGCCCCGAGATAGTTTCCAGGCAAGCAGAACTACTTGGATTACCAGTTCAATGTGGACGGGCATCGTGGAAGAACTATGAACTGGAATTCAAGCGACTGCTGCATTGTTTAGCTGCTCATGAATATTCACATGTGATTTTTGGTGATATTTTTCTTGATGAACACAAAGCTTGGGTAGAGCGTGTCTCGACAGAATGTGGTGTCACAGCTGTTGAACCACTCTGGGGATGCTCTACCACAATCTTATTTCACGAATTTCTCGATATGGGTGCTAAAGCTCAAATAGTTGCAGCAAATGCCGCATTGCTCGATAGGGGCTGGCTTGGGCAAGTTCTCGACGCACATATGCTGCCGATTCTTGAATCGCTCGGTGTAGATGCTTGCGGGGAACATGGAGAATATCACACGATATTGACTGACGCACAAGAAATGCGATGTAAACTCGAGTTGCGCGATGTTGGTCACCTGAAACATGATGGATATTGGCTGTTAGATCTTGTGGTCAATTATCCTTAATCTCAGTACCGTCGTAATCAGCCGGAAAACCCGGAATGGAACGCGCATCCCAACCCGGACAAGCTGGAACTGCAGCTAAGCGCAATCGCCGCCGGCCCTTAGAAAAACTGGCCGGCGTTCACCCGCTGTTACCTACCACTAGGCCGTTGTTCTTGCAGCCATTGCACTGGATCTTAAACAACGGGTCCTACAGCTTGGAAGCGTCCACCTGCGAAAATAATGCGGCGCGGGTAGTATCGTGACCCACTAAGTGTTTCAAAACGGCCTGCACTTGGTTGTTGTCGTCACCGACTACTATATCTCTGGTGGGCTGCATGAGCACGGGCTCATGGATGAGCTCCCGGTTCTTCGAACAGCTCAGGAATGTCTGGGTTGGATATCCGGAAACGCAGTTCATCCGGCAGACGATATCGTCGCTGTGAGCCGGGTCGTTAGACATCGGCGTGGTGATGTCGCGTTTGATGACCTCCACCCGGGTATTGCGCTGCTTAGGCACTTCCACGATGCGCGCATCCACCACTGTGCCTTTCTGCGCCTGGTAGCCGAGATCCGTCAGGTAGCCCTCGAAGGTGGCAAATAGCTTCTCTATCACACCGGCGTCCTTCAGGCTCTCCCGGAATAGCCACACGGTCTTGGCATCCGGCACCACGGACTCCGGGCTCAGCCCCAGAAACCGCAGGAACGAGAAGCGGTCGCGGATCTGATACTCGATCTGGTCATCACTCAGGTTATACAAACTCTGCAACACCAGTACCTTGAACATCAGTACCGCATCGAAAGGCTTGCGCCCTGCATGGTTCTTGCGCGACTTCTTCAGTGCCTTCTTCAATACCCCCCCCGGAATACCTCCCACTTCACCACCCGGTTGATCACCTCCAGTGGATCACCCAGTTCACTCAGCTTCTGATACCGGTCCTGCAGATCAAAGAACCCGTACATGGACGCCCCCGTCTTGCCAAGTACCCAGTTCGTGACAGCTTAAAGGTAGGGATTGCAGTCGTACATCCGGACTTTCTATGCGGTATTGCCGCTGTCCCTGATGGAATGCGCTGGTTGGCTCCCCGATCGCTTTGTCGCACTTGAAGTGCCTGGGTTCTTCTGGGCTGTGCCAACCACGGTCTTACCTGTCTTGCCATCACTGCGTGAGTACCTGAGCAATCGGTGATTTGAACTCCTTACGCTGTTCGGTCAGAAATCGGAGAGGCCGTTACGCTGTCCTGGCGTAGGCGGGTTGATATTCCTGGTCATGGGCCAGGAGTGCCCACACGACCCGAGCATTCTTGTTGGCCAGCGCGGCGGCGACCACATTCGGATGTCGCCGCTCCAGTAACTGGGCGAGCCAGCCCGTATTTTCCGAACGCCGCTGGGCTGCGAGGATGGCCGAGCGCGCACCGTGGATGAGCAGCGTACGCAAGTACACGTCACCGCGTTTGCTGATGCCCAATAGAGTGGGCTTGCCGCCGGTGGAATGTTGCCGGGGCACGAGCCCCAGCCAGGCCGCGAGCTGTCGGCCGTTCTTGAACGTCTTGGCATCGCCGATGGAGGCCACCAGCGCGCTGGCGGTCATGGGCCCGATCCCGGGAATCGCCGCGAGCTTGCAGCTGGCCTCATTGTCCTGGTGCCAGGCTTTGATCTGCATCTCAAGCTCAGTGACTTGGCGGTGCAGCTCACGGAAGTGTTCCAACAGGCCATCAATCAGTTGCCGAAACATCCCGGGCAGCTCGTTCTCCGCATCTTCCAGAATCAGCGGCACCTGCTTGCTGACGTGGCTAATACCTTTGGGGATGACCAGGCCATACTCGGCCAAGAGGCCGCGAATCTGATTGGCCTGGGCGGTACGCGCCTTGACGAACCCCTGGCGTGCCCGGTGCAGCGACAGCACCGCTTGCTGCTCCAGGGTCTTGATGGCCACGAACCGCATATTGGGCCGGGTGACGGCTTCGCAGATCGCTTCCGCATCAGCGCTGTCACTCTTGTTGGTTTTCACGTAGGGCTTGACGAACTGTGGAGCCATCAGCTTCACGGTGTGACCGAACGTCTGCAGCTTGCGTGCCCAGTGGTGCGCGCTGCCACAGGCTTCCATGCCAATCAGACAAGGCTCAAGGTTCGAGAAGAACAGAGTAAATTGTGCGCGCTTGAGTGGTTTCCTCAACACCGGCTTGCCGCGACTATCAACGCCGTGCACCTGGAAAACATTTTTCGCCAAATCGATGCCAATCGTTATAATCTTCATGGTGGACGCCCTCATCTGTGAGTGGTTAGTAACACCTCCACTCTGGCACATTGATGCCGTTAATAGTTGGGGGCGTCCATTCTATTGCTTTGCATCATCATGGCGTTCAACTCCGGGGGCGAAATGTATCTATATACTCAATACTCAGGCATCGCACGCGTGTATCCGTTGCATGTTTGTGCGATTATTAGGTGCCCTATTGTTATGCCGCTAAGGAATACATCCATGGCACAAGACATATGGTTAAATCTACCAGTGAAAGATATCGCCAGATCGATCACGTTCTTCACCAAAATTGGCTTCGCCCTCAATCCGGGGCCAGGAAATAGTGAACAATCTGCAAGTTTCACCATCGGCAAGAAACAGATCGTCTTGATGCTCTTTGTTCAAGACGTATTTTCTGGTTTCACAAACAATGCACTTTCGGACACGGCCAAGGGGACTGAGGTCTTGTTCTCTCTAGGTGCTGATAGCCGAGCCCAAGTCAACGACATTGCGGATCAAGTGAAATCAGCGGGCGGAATAGTATTCGGAGAGCCTCGAGAATCAAATGGATTCATGTATGGGTGCGGCTTTTGCGATCCTGATGGGCATCGATGGAATGTGCTTTTCATGGATGCCAGTAAAATGCCAAATCAAAAGGTTTTGTAGTAATAATGCTTCACCTGAAAAGTGGCATAACATGTTATTGCAGTGAACCGCCTCTGTGGCTATTGAATTCAAACGTTAGCTTGCTAATCGTAGGAGCCGAGGGTTGGTCCTTTCCAACCTTTAGGTGCGACTACTGAGAACCGGTAGGGGCCTTGATTTAAATATGGTACCAATGTATCTTTATACCTTCACGCGGGTACAGTCCACCCGCCCCATCAGGAGGTATACATGTCTCGGGAAACCACCCCCGCCGCCCTGCTCGTGCTAGCTGGCTTGAGCCTGGTGAGTGCCGGCGCCCTGTCGGCACCTGCCCCCCAATCCCAGACCCGCAGCTTCAGACTGGAGGCACCCTGCAAACAGGTATTCGCCCTGTTCACCGCCGATGGCGAACGCGCCTGGGCGCCCGGCTGGGAGCCCGAGATACTGAGCGGGTCCGTGGAACGCGGCAGCGTTTTCCGTACCCAGAACGGCGACCGCGAGACCGTGTGGATAGTCACGGCATACGCGCCCACGCAGGGACGGGTGAGCTATGCGCGCATCGCGCAGGGCTCGAACATGGGTCTGGTGGACGTGCGCTGCAGCGGTTTGAACCCCCACGCGAGCGAAATCAGCGTGACCTACACCCTCACGGGCATCACGCCCGACGGCAAGGCTTTTGTGGGACAGTTCTTCGCCGATGAGGCCTACACTGCTTTCATTCAGGAATGGCGGGAAGCCATCACGGCGCATCTCGACGCGGGCGCCACCCCCG
>Ga0307372_10006838_pt1 | contig 16529 bp, 19 predicted proteins | sample OX1MG_FD_202533 | JGI IMG/M metagenome (GOLD analysis project Ga0307372, IMG submission 202533) | Soil microbial communities from Risofladan, Vaasa, Finland - OX-1 | ecosystem: Environmental > Terrestrial > Soil > Coastal area > Acid sulfate soil | place: Finland: Risofladan, Vaasa | collected... | reverse complement strand
GGATGGCCGCAGCGGCTGGCATCATGCCCCTATCCTACCGCAGATTTAACAACTTTCGCATAACGAAGAAGTCAAGGAAACCGCAGGCCAGACGGCCTGCGGTTCACCGACTGCCGGAGTCTGAGACTGGCCAGGGTAGTGACTTCACCAATTGGCGGACGCGTGTGCGGCCCAGCAGCTGCACCAAGCCTCAGTTGAGAAAGTCCTGGCCGGTTCCGGGATCGCCTTGACGAGGTAGAACCAAGCCCGACTGCTTACCTATGGTCACTGAGGCGATCTTGTTCAGGAGCGTGGAGAGAGCCTACGGCACTTTCAGGATGGCCTGTCTGGCGGCTTGCGGGACGGCGCGCACGCCGGCCGGGCCGGCTGTGGCTCGTAGCTGGGCGGCGCGTTCCGGGTACATGATCTCCAGGCCGATCGTGGTGAGCAGGTGCGCGCAACAGTCGTTGAGTGCTTTCTCGGCGGTGACTGGCTCGTACATGTCCGGGCTCCGCGGTGGAGCGGTGCCCGCGAATGCGGGCTGCTTAACGGCGTACTCGGCGTAGGCCATGAGGTGCGCGTGGCGGGCCTGGTAGAAAGCGTCGTCGCTTACGTGGTCATCCCTCAGGTACGTGACGGCGGTGAGGCGAGCTTTCATGACCTCGATCACTGACTCCACCATCAGGGGAGCGGCCGGGTGTCCGACGGCCCGGCGGATCTTCAGGTTGCCAGGCTCGAAGACGTCGAAGACAGCGGCCTCCAGACGGTCGGCGTCAAGCTGTCCCGTGTGACCGACGTCGGTCAGGATCTTGAGGAGCGCGCGGCGGGCCGCGGGTGTTGCCCGGGGACTGTCGAGCTGGCCGAGGATGGCCCGGGCTGTCTCCTTTGACTGCCTCAGGCTGACTCCAGGGTCACCGATCCAGGTCAGCATCGCCCGGCGTGCCTGGCGGACGGGCACGTAGTCATCGCCCCAGTACATCCAGATTCCGACGGGGATCCTGGCCAGGCTGCTGATGCCGTTGCCCGGCCGCTTGGACAGCAAGATGAGCAGGAGCTTGCGCTGATTCTCCGGGTACAGGGCCTGACTCGACCCGCGTCCCCTGCCCGCCGGGCGCTTGCGCGGCCGGTCGAGCAGGCCAGCCTGGGTCCAGTCACGGATCAATCTGACCGTGATCTGGTGGCCGGCTCCTGCGGCGTCGGCGACCAGGTCGTCCACCGTTCCCGGGCCGCTGATCGTCACACTTAGAGATTACACCTGATCGGATCATTTCTCGGTGGCGAGCCCTGCATCAAATGGGGACAGTGGAGATAGGGACGACACGAGAGTCCCCGGTGTTCGGCTAAAGAGCACCGAGATCCACGTCCTGAGGGAGGAGGTAAACCGGTGGACGACGCAGCGAAGTTCCTTATGTTCCTCATCGCTGCATACGGCGCCTACAAGAGTGCGAGGACCGCCTTGCGGCTCGGCGGCGAACTGTTCGGCTGAGGACACACCGGGCCGCCCGCAACCACTCCGCTCTTGCGGGCGGCCCGGTCCCGATCTACTGCCGGTCCGAGAGTTGTTGCGGCTAGTTCGTACAGCGCTCTCTCAAGGCGGTAGCGCCGGTTCAAATCCGGTCGGGGCTACCAGTGAAGTAGCAGGTCGAAGGCCCGGTCACCACACTGTGGTGACCGGGCCTTGATCATTTGTCACTGGTTTGTCATCGGGTTCTGCCGTCACTGGGCGGCAGCTGGCGTCACCGGATGATGATCATCAGCTCGATCCGGCGGGCCGGGTCGTAGACGAAGTGAACATGAAAGTGGTGGTCTGGGTCTCAGCAGGGTGGCTGTACTGAGCGCCAACCATGGCCCCCGGTCCGGCAGAGCAGAATACGGTGCCAAACGCGGACCAGTTGCTTCGTTTGCGCAGCTCACGGTGTTCTTGGCGGCGGTCTTGAGAACCGCCAGGTCGCGGTGATTCAGTGCTGGGCCGCGAATGCTTCGCGGTCTGGGCTGCGCCTGGAGACCGGATTGTCAGTGACACGCCGACCAAGGCCAGCGGGCTTGGTGCACCCGCGGTGAGGGATAGAGGACGGGCCAGGAGCCAGCCCGCAGAGCGGACGGGCACCCAGTCGCATGCCAGCAAACGACGGTATGGCCGCACAGCCAGACGCTGCCGAATTGAGTCGAGCTTTAGATCAAGCGGCGCCGCTGCGCGGCCTCAGCCTTGGAAGGCCCGGTCGGCGCCGGCCCCACGCCTCAGCTCGCCGCAGATCAGCCAGGCTCACCCGGCACGCAACCGGTGCTGCACGGAGCCCGTCTTCCTCGACGCACGATTGTCCAGCTCGCGGCCACCGCGTCTAGGGCGCTCCCTGCGGTCGCGTCGCATGCGATCGGCTGCGCCGACCCTAGACCCGGCGGCCACTCGCAAGGATTCGGCGCCTGCGAGGAAACGGGGCAGACTAGGACCGGGTTTGTCTGTGGGCCGCCGCGGGCCCGGGGAGCAGGTTCTAGCGATGCCCGAATCCAGTGATCCAGAGCCTGCGAGCGGCGCGGAGGCAGCGCGTGAGATTGTCACATGTGCCGAGCGCACCTCGGCGGCGCCGGGTGTCCGCATCGAGTTGTGCAAGGAGTTGAAGGTCCCTCAGGCTGAGTGGCCACGGCTTCGTGGGTGGCGCGGCCGGGTGGTGCGCCTGGCTGGCAGGCTGGGCAAGCTCCTGGTCAGGGCCGCGTGATGGCGCGCCACTCGCCGCCTGGAGGCCACCCGTGGGCTAGAGGTCGGGCACTTCGTGGGAGAGGGCATTGCCGAGCCTGCCCGGGGCAGGTACATGATCGACTACGGCTCGTTCGCTGAGATGCACACAGAAGGCAAGGTAAACATTCATCCCTGAAGCCCGGGTTCCGCAGTTAACCCGGGTTCTGGGCCGCGTTCTGGGGTGAACTGGCAGTTCAGCGGCCTGTGGGGTGCTCAGAATCGCGGGATCGCCTAGATACACGCTTGATGGTGATCCCGCTGATAATGTGGGCTTAGAGCGGTATTTTCTAGTCCATGTACTTGCGGTCCACGCCGCGGCGGAACAAGGACGGCGCCGAGGTCCGCTACCTGCAGCTGGCTCATAACGTGTGGGACCCGGCGGCCAGGCGGTCGAAGGTGCAGGTCGTCTACAACTTCGGCCGGGAAGACGCCGCGAACCGGGAGGCGCTGGCGCGGCTGGTCGCGTCGGTGACCCGGTTCCTGGAGCCGGAGAAGGCCCTGGCGGCGGTTGGGGAGGGGCTGGAGTTCACGGAGTCGCGGCCGCTGGGCGGCACCTGGGTGCTGGACGGGCTGTGGGCGCGGCTGGGCATCGGCGGCGCGATGCGGCGCCAGCTGAAGGGCCGCCGCCTGGATGATTCGGCGGAGCGGGTGCTGTTCGCGCTGGTCGCGAACCGGGCGCTGGCCCCCTCCTCCAAGCTGGCCGCCGCCCGGTGGGTGAACGAGGACGTCCTGCTCAGCGGCCTGCCCGCCACGACCGATGATGCCTGTTACCGGGCTATGGACTGGCTGCTGGAGATCAAGGACGCCTTGGAGCAGGAGGTCTACCACCAGGTCGCCAACCTGCTCAACCTCGAAGTTGACTTGCTGTTCTTCGACACCACCAGCACGTACTTCGAACTGGATGAGGAGGACGAGCCAGTGCCGCGGGACAGGCACGGCAGCGTGACGGCATCGCAGAAGGACGCGGCAGAGGGCAGGCCGGGCGGGTTCCGGGCCTTCGGCAAGTCCAAGGATCATCGTGATGACCTGCCGCAGGTCGTGATCGGCATGGCGGTCACCCGCGACGGCATCCCGGTCCGGGTCTGGTGCTGGCCGGGGAACACGAGCGACTCGGCGCTGATCCGCCAGGTCAAAGACGACATGCGGGACTGGGCACTGGCGCGGATCATCTGGGTCGCCGACCGCGGCTTCTCCTCCGCCGAGAACCGCCGCTACCTGCGCAAGGGCGGGAACCACTACATCATCGGGGAGAAGCTGCGCTCCGGGTCCGCCGAAGCGGCGGCGGCGCTGTCGCGGCAGGGCCGCTACCAGGACGTGGCCGCCAGCCTGCGGGTCAAGGAAGTGCGGATCAGCGACGACGAGCGGTTCGTGATCTGCTTCAACCCCGAGGCCGCCGGGCGCGACGCCGCGGTCCGGGCCCGGATGCTGGCCCAGCTGGAAGAGATGATCAAGGACACGGACACGCTGAGCAGGGACAAGCGCGCCGAGTTGCGCGGTGTCATCTCCACCAAGCCGGGCCTGAACCGCTACCTGCGCCTCACCCCCGGCGGGCTGCTGCGCATCGACGCGCCCAAGATCAAAGCCGAGGAGAACCTGGACGGCAAGTACCTGCTGCGCACCTCCGACCCCAAGCTCCCCGCCGAGGACATCGCGCTGGGCTACAAGCAGCTCCTGGAAGTCGAGCGCGGCTGGCGGGACCTCAAGCAGGTCATCGACCTGCGCCCAGTCTACCACCGCAAGGAGCAGCGCATCCGCGCCCACGTCATCCTCTGCTGGCTGGCCCTGCTGCTCGCCCGGATCGCCGAGAACACCTGCCATGCCACCTGGCCCCGGCTGCGCCGGGAACTGGACCGCATCGCCTCCAGGCACCTTCACCGGACCGGCCGGAACCTTCCGCCAGCGCACCGAGATCACCAAGGCCCAGCGCGACATCCTCACCCAGCTCAAGATCGACACGCCGCCGAAGATCTACCAGCTCACCCCCGCTCAGAGCCCCTGACCAGCACGAACCCAGACGCCTAGATACACGCCCTCCACCCAGGCCAGGGCGCATTCCCGCACGTCAGCACCCAGATTCACCGACCATGCCGCTACATCAACTGCGGAACCCGGGTGAAGGAGCGGGGTCGTGTCAAGGGTGGCGCGAGCTGGGGTTTTGCGGGTTGAGCGGCTCTGCTGGGCGTGCGTGACTGGCGTCTCCTGTTCCCTGATAGCTGCCGGTGTCTGTGGCGAGCGGCCGGGCAGGTCAAGGACCGGGCGGAGCCCGGCCGTGTGCGGCGCCGGAGGCGTCCTTGAGGTGGCCGGCCGGGAGCCCGATGATCTGGCGGCGGGGAACGGGAGCCCGGGGGTCGTGCGGGGTATTCGGTTGTTTCAGGTCGTCCCATGTTTCCGGGTTATCCGGTGCGGGCAGTGCCGCTGGCTGCATTCATCCCTTCGCGTGGACCCCGGCCGTGGCCGGGGGGCATGGGGCGGGTCCGCGTCAGAAGGGCGGTCAGGCGGGGCCAATCAGATTGGCGCCCCGCCGCGCAGGCGCGGGGGGCAGAATAGCTTGCGGCCCCGCGCCTGGCGGGGGGCAGAATGTTTGGCGGCCTCGCGCCTGGCCGTTTGCCCGGGAGGGGCTGTTCATGCTGCCCGGGCCGTCTGGGTGACGGGCGGGTCTTCGCGGGGCTGGGACAGGCAGCGGATCTGCCCGTCGCGCATCCCGTAGAAGACCAGGGTGAGCAGCTTGCGGGCGGCGGCGACCTTCGCGATGTTCTTCGCTTCCTTGCCGCGGCGGGCGATGATGGCGTCCTTCGCGCCGCCGGTCACGCTGTCTTTCGGGATCCGCTGGATCGCCTCGATCAGCGCCCAGCGCAGGAGCCGGGAGCCCTGCTTTGTGACGTGCCCGCGCGCGACCTTGGTGCCGGACTCCCGGTGCCGCGGCGTGAGCCCGGCCCACGAGCACAGCTGGGCTGCGTTCTTGAACCGGGTGATGTCGCCGATCCCGGCGATGATGACCGCGGCCAGCACCGGGCCGATGCCAGGCAGCTGCTGGATCACCTGGTAGCCGCGGTCACCGGCGAGCAGGCTGGCGATGACGTCGCTGAGCATCGTGATCTCGGTGGTGAGCTCGCCGGCCAGGTGCCGCAGCGAGGTCACCTTCCCGGCATACGGCTGCGGAAGCCGCAGCCCGTCCAGCCACGCCGCCCCGGCCGTCCCGAAGATGTCAGTGCAGGTCACCGTGACGCCGAGCTTGGCCAGCACGCCGTGCACCTGGTCCTTGCAGCTGGTCCGCAGGCGCACGAGCTTGATCCTGTACCGCGTCAGCTCCCTGAGTTCCCGGACCTCGTGCGGGGCGATTCACGCCTCCGGCAGCCTGCCCATCCGCAGCAGGTCAGCAAGGTCCGCGGCGTCACGCTCGTCGTTCTTGACCCTGCGGTAGGTGAACGCCTTCACCCCGAGCGGGTGCGCCAGGTGCACCTCCGCGCCCGCCGCGGCGAGCGTGCCGGCCGCCCAGTAGTCGGGTAGCGGCGGCGCGTTGCCGCGCCGCCGCCCCCTAAGAACCCGGCGTGCGCCGTTTCGACGCACCGGGCTCAGGCAAGCCCCGCAGGCGTTCTGGTCAGGGCCGCAGAAGCGCTGGTCCCGCTGCCCGCCCTGCCTGGGTGGCGGCGCGTGCAGTGAGCGTGGGTGAGACGGTAGACGGCGTGTGCGTCTGGTTTGCCTGGTGCCGCATCGAGTGTGATCGCCTGGTGGCGGGTCGCGATGCGGACGGCCTTGATCCACTGTTCCCATTCGTCGGGGTGGCGTGGCTCCTGGCCGGCGTGCAGCAGCAAGTCGCCGCAGAGCGGGCAGCGCCCACGCTGTTTCTGGAGTAGCCGCAGCCTGGCCGGGTCCAGCGGGGGTGTCCCGTGTCGCCGCCGGGCTGCCCAGTAGCTGGCCAGGGCAGGGTCATCGGGTGAGGCCCGGCCCTTGACCAGCGTGTGCCGGGTGATCTTCGTCCAGGCGAACTTGAGCAGGTAGGCGCCGCTGTCACGGTCGCCGAATACCCAATGGTCGCGCCTGGCCGGGTTGAACGCGGCGAAGTAGCGGGAGACGATCCACCGTTTCCCCTTGTGCGGGTGAGTCCAGTTCGCCCACTTGTAGGCGAGCTTCCACACATGCCAGTCCAGCTCGTTGAACACCCGGGCAGACACGCAGTGCCGGTAGTAGGCCGACCAGCCCCGGATAAAGGGGTTGAGCCGGATGAGGACCATCTGCGCGTTGTGGCCGCGCAGGCCCTTCATCTCGGCGCTCAGCCGTTCCCGGGCCCGTTTCACGGCTGCCTTGCTGGGCTTGATCAGCAGCTTGCCGCGGTAGCGGCGGACGTTGAATCCCAGGAAGTCCACCCCGTCATCAAGGTGCACGATGCGGGTCTTGTCCTCATTGAAGGACAGCCCCCTGGGCGCCAGCCACGCGGCCAGCCGTGCCTTGACCTGCCCGGCCTGTTCCCGCGAATGGCACAGGGCCAGCAGATCGTCGGCTTATGCCGAGCGCCGGATTATGCCGCGTCGCGGGCTGGGCTGCAGGTGAGCGGGGTTACTGGTTGTGCGCGGGCGGCATAACGAGGTGCCCGCGGTCACAGGTTGCCGAGGAAGGCGAGGAGCGCGTCGGGTGGCTGGTAACGTCCGGGTGCGGTGCCGGGCGGGGTCATCCTGGCCAGGGCGCGTTCTTTGATTGCCATGTCGGCGTGCAGGTAGGCCTGGACGGTCCGGAGGTCCTCGTGGCCTTTTCAGGAGTCGGAGTTGTGCTTTATGGCCTTTGACCTGCGGCTTTGCGTGGCGCACAGGTGTGCGCCTCGGCGGTTCAGCTGCTGCGGTTGAGTCGTGCCATGAGCTCGCGGTTGATCTGACGGGCGGCTTCGAGTTCCTCGGTGCGCCGCCCGAGGGCCTTCTCGGCGTCGAAGAGTGCCTGCTCGAGCTCGCTGGCTCGTCCGGTGACCGCCGGGGCGTCGGTGGCGCTGATCTCGCCAAGAACCTCGCGCCCGGTGAGTTCGCTGAGACGGCGGCGAAGCGCGGTGAGCTCGACGTCGGGCCGGTGGTTCCTTGCCTTCGCGTTCTCGAGGTCTGCGCGCAGCGAGGCGGTGGTCGCCCGGGCGCTCGCGCTCACCGAGCCGGCGTGGTGATCGGCGACCTGCGCTGCCCGGCGGGTGAGCTCGGCGCGCAGTTCGGGGTGGTCGTAGACGAAGCGGCGGCTGACCCCGGCGCGGCGGGCAACGACCGAGACGCCCGGCGGCTCGCCGGCGGCGGCCATGGCCTGGACAGTCGCCAGCACCCGTGCCGCCTTGGCGTCGGAGCCGGCCCGGCGAAGACGGGCCAGGCGCTCACCGGGCTCAGCCATGGCGGGCATCGTGTTCGGCGGCGCGCTCGATGGCCGGGAACAGCGTGGGGCTGGCCTGGCGGGCCAGGCCACGGAACTCGGCCGGGAAGGTGGCATCGAGAGCGGCGCGGCTTGCGCGGACGGTGGCGATGGCGGCTTCGGCGCGCTGACGATCCTCGGCGTCGAGTCCGGCGAGCAACTCCTGGTTGGCGAGCACGAGCCGGCGCACCACCTCGATCTCCTCGCCCGAGGGCACGGCAGTGGCCCGGGCCCATTCGGCCAGCTGCGGGATGGCGGTGGCCAGCCGCTCATGGTCGGCGAGCAGCTGACCGAGATAGCCCCGCAGCCCGGGCTGGTAGGAGGGGTCGGTGCGGAAGTACTCACATCCGAAACAGCGGTGCCGGAAGGGGCACGACCCGCCGCCGACTGAGACGTTGCCCGGTTCGGTGCAGATCCCGAACGGCACGGCCACCTGGCCGATCTGCTCGCGCAGTGCCTCCGTGGGCAGGAGCTCGCGCCCGTCCGGCCGGACCCGCCGCCCGCCGGCATCGAGCTGGAGCGGGCCGAGTGCGTCCTGGGCCGCGCGCTTGCGGCGGGCCGTCACCCGGTAGTAGCCGAGCGTGGTGCGCACCGTGTCATGGCCGGGGAGCTCCTTCAGGGTGTCCACGGGCGTGCCGGCATCGGCGTGACGCAGGGCGTAGGTATGCCTTCTGTCCGCACTCGCCGTGTTCGGTGGTGCCCGTGTCGCAGTTAGCCTGCGCTGTTGGGAGGCTGACCCGTTTCATATGGTTCCGCGACAAGCGGCAGCGAGGAGGAGGTAGTCGAACAGCGCAGGCCGCAGGTCCGCTCGCCCGCCGATGATGGTTATCGCGACACGAACATAAAGCAGAGAGAATGTGCCGGAACGCGTAGGGAATGATGAGCTGCCGGGGGAAGGGGACCGGGCGGCCGGCGGCGTCTTGCCCGGGTCCGTCGAGACGAGGCAGCGCGCTCACCCACGCCCGCATCTCTCGCTGGAGATGCGATGTTCCGATCGCCTTGGTGCCATCGGGGTTCTTCAGCGGCCGGGGGAACAGCACCAGGCGTTCCGCCGGGGTCTGGGGGAAGGCGGCGCGCACTTTCTGCTGCTGGGCGAGGATGATGGCCGCCTCCCGGTCATGGATCGGGAGGCGGCAGCCGGCCTTGAGGACCTTGGGCATGTCGTGGACGAGCACGGGGCTGGCCCGGCGTTCGCCGTCCTCGCCGGTGTGCTCGTCGTAGTCGAGGCAGGCGAAGCGCAGTGAGCACAACTCCGCCGTGCGCCGGCCGACCCCGGCGCCGGGCTCGACGGCTGCCCTGATGGTGGGCCCGGCCAGGATCTCCAGGCGCTCCAGGTTGCCGGGACTGAGGAGCTGGCTCATCACCACCTCGGGCAGCGCGGCACCGGCGGCGTCGTCCCGGCGGGTGACGCGAGGACGTTCGGCCCGCCGGATCACGACGTCGCCGGGCAGGCGCCCGAGCACCGCGCCAGGTTGCGTCAGGCCCATCTCCCGGCAGTCCCGCAGGAACCTGGCCGCCATGTTGATGCTGTGAGCCCGCCGGTGCGCCGGCAGCTTGCCGGCTCGCTCCAGGCGCGCGAGGCGGGCAAGGAAGTCCTGCACGTCCCGATGGCTGAGGGCTGCGGGGTCGATGCCACCGTCGCTGCGCCGCGCAAGGTGCTCAGACAGCAGCCCGGCAGCGCCGATGACGGCCCGCACCGGCCCCGCCGTCATGGTGGCAAGAGCCTCGGCCGCCCACGTCTTGGCCGCCGCCTTCAGCCACTGCTGGGTGATGGCCCGAGTCGCCTCCGCGTCTTGGTAGCGGGGGCTTGCCGCGCCCCCGGTGAACGACAGCCGTCCGGCGGCTCCCCACAGGCGCAGATCCCAGACGCCGGCTTCCTGCTCGGTCTCGGGGTCGGAGCGGGCCAGGGCGACCCGGTCGGCGGTGAAAGCGAGAAAGCACCGCACCGGAGTGCGCTGCGCTGCTGTTGCCACCGCGTCAGCGACGTTCGCGGCGCCGCACCGGCGCAGGTGACCCGCCACGCCGCGCAGGTTGGTCATCAGGACTCGCCGTCCCTCGGCCACCGAAGCCTGGACGCCGTAGAGCACCTCGGTGATCACATTCTCCTCCAGGCCGGCCAGCACGACCCGGCCGTTGCGGTCCGCCAGACAGGGCGAGGCGCTGGCGCGGAAGGCGGCAAGGTCCGGGCGGCCGACGGCGCGCCAGGCCCCGTCATGGGCTCCGCACAGCCCGGTCTGGCGGCGGGCCGTGAGGCGCCCGCAGGCTGCCACCGTGCAGGTCCCGGGGCCCGGCCGGGGGGTACCGGTCGTCGCCGCTGACGTAGGCCGCCACGCTCTGGCGCCGCCGGCGGCGGAGCCCGTCGCAGCTCAGGCACAGGTCGTTGGTCCCGACCGGGCGTTCGAAGCCGGGGATCCGGCACACCTGGCAGCGCCGGTCGCGCGAACGGTTCTCCGGCCGCGCTCGCAGCGCGGCGAAGGCCTCGACGTCGGCCTGGTCGCTCGCTTCGAAGCGTGACCGGCAGCCGCCGCACAGGCCGCTTCGGTCCCAGGCCTCGGACTCACAGCCAGCGACGCGGCAGACGCGATAGCCGAGCAGCGGGTGCCGCCGGTCAGGAGCCAGGGTCTTCGTCGCCGGGTCCCAGCCGACCGGGATGAGCAGCCCGTAGCCGATCGCCCGGGCGAGAGGGTCTGCGGTGCGATCCGCGGCGGTGGCAGGCGCCTGGCGGCGAAGCGGCCTCACGTTACCTGCCCGAAGCTGAGCGGCCCGAGGCGTTCGACGGCTGAGCGCTGCGCATCGGCGTCTGTAACGGCACAGTCGGTTATTGGAACTGTCTGAATACCTCATCCAGCGACGTGGCTCGGATCGCTGGCTAGTGCCGTTTGCGGCTCAGTCTGGGGTGATGTCGAACAGTGGCGGTGCCTGCTTCCCGCTCTCGGCGCGGTGAAGCGTGACGCGTTTCGTGACGGTCACGCCTGCTGCGAGCGACGCCAGTTCGGCGATCAGCTTGTGCAGGGTGCGGGCGGTGCCGGCGGGTTTTGTCCGGCGTGCCGTGCCTGGTGTCCCGAATAGCGCCTGCTGGCCGCTGGCGGTGTCGGCCAGGATGCCTGTCAGCTCGCTGATCTGCTGCCGGATCTCGATGACGCGGGCGTGCCGGGCGGCGGCCGTGAGCGGGGGCGGCCCTGTTCCTGACAGCCCGTTGCTCTCCTGGCGGGTCCGGTAGGCCTTGGCTTTGCATGCTCCTGAGCAGTATCTGGCGTTGCGTCCGCCGTGCGGGCGGTCGCGTGCGGGAACCGGCTGGTCGCAGGCCTGGCATCTGGCGGCGGTCACGTCGGTTCCTGCGTTTCGTGACGTGACGGAACGGGCTGCTGCCGGGGGCGGCGGCTGACGTCGGCGGCGTAGGCGGCCCAGTCGCCGGCGGACAGGCGCTGCCAGGTGACGGCGACGTCGGTGCTGACGCCGAGGGTGCGGGCGAGGATGGCGGCGGGGACCTCGGCGGCGAGCTGGAACAGCGCGGTGCTGCGGGCCTGGCGGGGGCTGATCCCGAGCGCGTCGAGCCGTTGGGTGAGTCTTGCGCTGCTGATCGGCTGTCCGGGCTGGCCTCCGGGGAACAGCCAGGGCGACGGGCCCGCGGCGCCGATGGTGGCGTGGCCCTTGCGGTTCGCCGCGACGGCGAGGGCGATCGAGGCGGCCGGCTCGGGCAGCCGGACGGGCGCCCGGCCGAGCTGGAGCTGGACGGTCCCGTCACCGTCGGCGTGAACCTGGCCGGCGGTCATGCGGCTGATCGCGGTGATGCCCTGGGCGTAGAGAAGGACGAGCAGCCCGGCGAGGCGGTCCTCGGGCTTGAGCGTGTCATCGTGCAGGAGCCGGCCGGCGATGTCCCACCGGTCCTCGCCGTCGAGGATGGCCGCGGGTCCGGTCCAGCGGGCGGCGGTGGGAAGGTGGCAGGAGGTGAGGCGGGCGGCGTGCGCCCAGCGGATGAGCCGGCCTGCTTCTTCGCGGTAGGCGGCCTGGCCGCTGGCGAGCCACCGGTCGAGGTCGCCTTGCCGGCAGTTCTCCAGGGTGAGGCCGGCGGAGTCGAGCCAGTCCAGGAACGTGATGGCGCCGCGGGCCAGTCGGCGGGTCAGGAGGGCCTGCTGCCGGGTGGCGGGTGTCCCGTTGTTGCGGCTGCGCATGCGCCTGACCAGGTGCCAGATCAGGTAGCGGTGCAGGAGCCTGCGCCGTTCCGGGTCGGCCTGGGCGTCCAGCAGGCCGTGGAGGAACGCCTCGAGCCTGATCATCTCCTCGTCGCGCGCCGGCAGCGCGCCGGTGGCGACGAGGGTCTGGCGCAGGTAGGCGAGGGCCGGCCGCTGGGGCAGCTCGTCGAGCGCCTGGTGGGTAAGCGGGATGCTGCCGTCGGCGAGGCCGGACAGCACCGGGGCGACGGACGGCTTGGCCAGCCAGCGTGTCGCGGTGATGGTGTGCTCGGCGGTGGCGATCTCGCGGCGCAGTGCCCGCAGGCCGGGCGGCAGCGGCCCGTCGGCGGGTCCCATCAGCTCGTCCAGCCGCGCGTTGATGACGCAGCGGGCGCACTGGCCGGGACTGGGATGATCCGGGTCGCCGCAGACGGGGCAGCCGGCCCACGGCGGCGGCGGGGTGCAGCGGGCGCAGAGCGGCGTGTCCAGGGTGCCGGAGGCAATCGCCTCGCGGCGCCCGCATGCCGAGCACCCGGCCCGGCGGCGCTGGCAGGCCGGGCACCAGGGCTTCCCTGTTGCCCGGGAGATCCCGCACGGAGCCGTCTGGCCGCAGACCGCGCAGGTCATGACGGAGAGCTGGGGACAGCGGGCGCAAAGCGGCCCGTCCGGGGTCCGGCGGTCGACCGGGCGGACGCGCCCGCATCCGGTGCAGGTCTCCAGGTTCTCCGGGGCGGTGATGAAGCAGTTCGCGCAGACCGGCCGGCCCTGCCCGCCGCGGGTGACGGGCTCGCGGGCGGCTCCGCAGCGGGCGCACGGCTCGGTGCGGGAGTGCGCGATGCAGGTCCGGCAGACCCGGACGCCGTCCAGCGGCTTGTCGATGCGCACTACGCGGCCGCAGCGCCCGCATGCCGGGCGGACGACGCCGGCGATGCCGGCGTCATCGAGGATCTCGATGAACCGCGGGATCGCGCGTAGCGGTGCCAGGTGCCCGTCCCCGGTCAGCAGCGCCGGGTTCTCTTCCAGCGCCCATGCCAGTTTCTGCTGGTATGAGGGCCGTGGCGCCGAGCGGCGGACGGCATCGGCGACGGTTTCCCTTCCGGCACCGGGGTCCAGGGCGATGATGAGCCCGTGGATGACGGCGACCGGGTCACGTCCGTCGTCGTCCGGGCACTTCGCGCACCGCGGCCGGCCTGCCCGGTCCCGGGAGGCGACGGTCCGGTTCTCGCCGCAGGCGGCGCACGGCTCGTCGTGCGTCCGGACGCACGACGAGCAGTACCAGTCCTGGCCGGCGCGCTGGAAGCCCCTGGCCTTCCTGCCGCACTGCGCGCAGGCCGGCAGCGAGGTCTCCCGGGAGCCCGCGTCGTGCAGGGCGACGAGCAGGTCCGCGACGGCCCGCGGCGCCGGCGACCTGCCGTCAGCGAGCACTTCAGGGCGTCCGGCCAGGGCAAGAGCGAGGCGGCGTGATTTGGCCCGCCCGCCCGCAACGGCGGACACCGCTTCCCGGACCTGCTCGCGGCCGAGCCCGGGCACGGCTTCCATGACCAGCTGGGTGATCAGCCCGGCCGGATCTGACATGACGCGATCGTGATGCGCGGTGTCCACGGTCACCGCGGCCCGTGAATGCGGGCCCGGCGGGGCCGCAGCTCCCCGATGCCGGCCTCCGCGCCGGCGGCCTTCTTCTTCCGGCCAGCTGCCGTGCCGGGCTCCACGGCCGGCTCGATCAGGTCCTCCAGCGAGCAGTCCAGGATGTCCAGCAGGGCCATCAGGACCTTCAGGCTCAGCCGTTCCGGACGCTCGGCGACCAGCCGGTAAACCTGGCTGGACGACAGCCGGATCTTCCTCTGGGCCAGCGGGCCGATCAGGTCCGTAGTGGCGAACATGCCGCGGCCGGCCATCACCTGCCGCAGGTTCCACTTATAGTCGAGCCGACGCGTCATCACTGCTCCTTCCGCCGGTCGGGTTCCTCGAACGCCGGCGCAAGGGCCTTGCGCAGCGCCGTGCTCATGAAATCGTCGCTGACGTGCGTGTAGATGGCCGTCGAGCTGTCGCACTCGTGGCCGGCCTGGACCTGGATTATCTTGAGTTTCATCCCGTTGAGATCCTCTGACCTGCAGGTTTGCGTTCAGGACGTTGTGCATGACGTGCGCGCGGGTAAGTCATCGGCGCCGGTTGGGCGGCTGATGATCGTTACCTGTTCGATTTGTTGCCCCGGCGTGCGTGCTGGCCCTGCGGGAGCCGTTGTCACCGGGCTTCAGGCTGTCGGGTCGTGGCCGTCCTTATTCTCCGGGGCGGTTTTGTGGCTGTTGCGGGTGGCCTGCTGGAGTTCGCGGTCGCGAGCGCGGAGCTCGTCGTCCTGGATCTTCAGGTAGCGGGCGCGCATGCGGGTGTCGCCGACGTGTTCGATGGCGGTGCTGGCGGCGTCGAGCACGCCGTTCATCCACAGTCGCGTGACGCCGCGCATCTGCCGGTCGCCTTCGTGCAGGATCATCTGGGCGGTGTCCCGGTCAGGTGCCATCGGGACGAGCAGGAAGTGCTCCTTGACGAAGTAGTGCCATAGTCCCGCCTGCTTCCAGAAGGGGTCGGAAGGCATGTTCCCGGCGCAGTCGCGCAGTGACTGCCAGGCGCCGGTGAAGTCGCCGGATCGCCGCTGCAGTTTGATCAGGGTGAGTAGCTTGCTGGCCTTTCGGTGGCCATCTTCGGTATTGGCGGCCGCTTCTTTCTGCACCTCGATCGCTTCGGTGAGGAAGCCGAGCTGGGCGAGGTGGAACTGCAAGGTGTTGAGCGTGGCCTCGGTGGGGGGCTGACCTTCGGCCCAGGCGAGGAGGAACCGGCGCGACATGTCGTTCTCTCCGAGGCGGGCGGCGTGATTGGCCCACGTCTTGAGGTTCTCGGCGGCCGGGCTGGACGGGAACCGCGCCCGTTGCGCAGCTAGTCATTCTTCGACCAAGGCGTCGGTGAAGTGGGGGGTGCCGTCCGGATTGCGGGCGTCGAGGATCTCATGAAGGACGCGCTCGCGGTCGGGGTGGGAGCTGGCGCGCACCGCTTCTGCTGTCGCCTCGACGCCGGCGGTCAGCAGGTAAGGGGTGCGGTATCCCAGTGCGGTGTCGAAGCTGATGTTCTTGGCTCGCCAGTGCAGCCATACGTCATCGAGCTGGCGGTGCTCGCAGACCAGGAAGCCGGCCAGTTCCAGGTCGGGGGCAAGGCCCGAGGGGACGGTCTCCTCATAGCGGGTGATCTCCTGCCTGAGCAAGAACCTCGCCAGCGGCAGGTCGTCCGGTCTCCGCTCGTATTGCAGCGCCCACAGCACCCCGAATCTCGCCGCCCTGTTGAGGTCGTACGCCTGTCCCTGGCCAGCCAGTGCCGGGGCGAACGCCAGTTCTTCCCATGTCGAGCGGTCCCGGCGAGCGCGCTGGAGGCTCTCGCGCGATGCCTGCAGCAATCGTTCCTGATCATCATGGTGGGCCATGGCTACTTCCTTCCCCTGGTGACCGCGGCTGCGCGCTGCTCCCCGAGAACGCGGGCGAGCTGGTCACGGAACTCGCGATTCTCGTCAGCAAGACGGCGGGCGCGCTGGTTGGCGGCCTCCAGCCTGCGCAGCAGCGAGGCGTCCGACGATCGTTGCCGAGCCGGGATGGCCGTCGCAACCGCCGACCTGCGTGATGCGCGGAGTCGCTCGATCTCGGCCCGGATGTCGGGCTGGGCGTAAAGCCAGGAGCGGGAAACCGCAGCCGCCTGGGCGACGGCCTCGAACGTGACGCGGGTGCCTGCGGCGTCGAGGTTGCGCAGGGCCTGGATCGCCTTGGCGCGGGTGAGTTCGCGGCGCTGCCGGGCAGCGGCGATGATGTGGCGGGTGTTGTCAGCTCGCATCGGCTGCCTTCGGCCGGCCGGGGCCAGGGTCGGCTTCCAGCGCGACGATGATCTTGTCGAGATTGCCGAGGACTTGCCGGTTCATCTCGCCCAGGCGGGCCTGGCCGCGGGCTTCGGCCGCAGTGATGATCTGAAGCACTTGCTGGCGGTGCTCGCGGTGCTGCGGCAGGAACTCCGCCGTAGTCACGAACATCGGACAAGTCAAGCCCTGTTAACTGAACAACGGGACGTCGCCGCAGCTCAGAAGGCGGAGTGACCACAGTCTGACGCCGCGACACTGACCGGAATGTCGTGATCGGCAAGTCGCAGCGGCCCTGACCCCGCCCAGCACTACAGAAAGCGGACATCCGGTGCTGAATGGTTCGCCTGCCTTCTCCTCGTTGCGGCTTGTTGACACCGGCCCC
>Ga0307372_10006836_pt1 | contig 16533 bp, 15 predicted proteins | sample OX1MG_FD_202533 | JGI IMG/M metagenome (GOLD analysis project Ga0307372, IMG submission 202533) | Soil microbial communities from Risofladan, Vaasa, Finland - OX-1 | ecosystem: Environmental > Terrestrial > Soil > Coastal area > Acid sulfate soil | place: Finland: Risofladan, Vaasa | collected... | reverse complement strand
TCGTGACCGCCGCGATTGAGGTCACCGATCTCCTCATCGCTCATCGACTCGACCAGCTTGAGCAACTCCGGGTATTTGCCGAAGAAGTGTTCGCGCGTGTATTTTCCGCCCTTGGCCTTGCAGTTCTGATACTCGCCGTCGACGGTCTCATCGAACGCCTTGATCAGAAGGCCGCTGTGGTCGCGGGCGATCAATCCATCCCACAACGAGCCCCAGATCACCTTGATGACGTTCCACCCGGCGCCGCGGAACACGCCTTCCAGCTCTTGGATGATACTGCCGTTGCCGCGCACTGGCCCGTCCAGCCGTTGCAGATTGCAATTGATGACGAAAATCAGATTGTCGAGCTTCTCGCGCGAAGCAACGTCGATGGCGCCGAGGCTCTCCGGCTCGTCCATTTCACCGTCGCCGCAGAAGCACCAGACCTTGCGCCCGGAGGTGTCGGCCAGCCCGCGGTGTTGTAGGTATTTCATCAACCTCGCCTGGTAGATGGCGGTGATAGGCCCGAGTCCCATACTCACCGTGGAGAACTGCCAAAACTCCGGCATCAACCACGGGTGCGGGTAAGAACTCAGGCCGGGGCCTGAGGCTTCGGTACGGAACCGGCGCAGATCGGCCTCGGATAGACGACCTTCGAGAAAGGCGCGCGCATAGAAGCCGGGTGAGGAATGGCCTTGGAAATAGATCAGATCCTGGCCGTCCTTGTGCTGCGGGCCTTTCCAGAAGTGGTTGAAGCCGACATCGTAGAGCGTCGCTGATGACGCGTAGCTGGCAATGTGGCCACCGATCCCGTGGTTTTTACGATTGGCGTTAATCACCATCGCCATGGCGTTCCAGCGCGTCAGCGAGCGGATCTTCCACTCCAGTGCATGATCGCCTGGTGAGCTTTGTTCCAAGTGCCGCGGGATGGTATTGACGTAGGCGGTGTTCGGCGAAAATGGAATGTAGGCTCCCGACAGCCGGGCCGATTCCTCCAGCGCTTGGAGCAGGAAATGCGCGCGCTCCGGGCCTTCCCGCTTCAACACGGCGGCCAGCGCCTCCAGCCACTCGCGGGTTTCCTGCGGATCGACATCCATCGGAGTGCCGCTCCCGTTGCCGTCAATTGATGGTGCCTCTTGTCCTGCATTCATCCGCATCGTCCTCACTCACTTAACGTCGATATTCCGCAGTTTAAAACGGAAACGCAAAACACTGTAGACGGCCGCGTTATATATGTCTAATATCTCGATGTAAATAGACCGGTACTATTCAGGTATATGGAACTACGCCACCTCCGATACTTCTCGGCTGTTGCCGAAGCGCAGAGCTTCAGCAAAGCGGCACGGCGGCTGGGGATCAAACAACCGCCTTTGAGCAAGCAGATCCGTCAACTCGAACTGGAAGTCGGCACAGTACTGTTCCATCGGTTACCGCGTGGCGCGGCACTGACCGACGCCGGCCGCGTCTACCTGGAAGACGTCCGGGAAATTCTGGGCCGCGTGCAACTGGCCACCCAGCATGCCCAGCGCGTGGCGCGTGGGGTACTCGGCCGCATCCGCGTGGGCATGATCAACTCGGCGCCATTTCACCCTTTCGTGCCGCGCGTGATCCGGCAGTTCGGGCAGCGTTATCCGCAGGTGGCGCTGTCGCTGGAAGAAGCCAGCACGCCGGCACTGGCGCTGGCCATGCTCGACGGCTCCATCGATGTCGCGTTTGTCCGTCCCCTGCTCGGTGAAGAACCGAAGCTGGTGCTGGAAACCCTGTTCGAGGAGGAAATGGTCGTCGCGCTACCGGAAGGTCATATCTTGGCAGGAGCCGGTACACTCAAGCTGGAGCGGCTGGCCAACGAGGACTTCGTGCTGTTTTCACGGACGATCGGCTCGGGTCTGTACGATGAAATCCTCTCGGCTTGCCAGCGCGCGAAATTCAGCCCGCGCATCAGCCACGAAGTGCTGCACGTCAGTTCGATCGCCAACCTCGTCGCCGCCGGCCTCGGGATTTCGGTGGTTCCCGCCTCGATGCAACAGGTGCACGCCGCCGGCGTGGTTTACCGCCCGATCATGGGCGACGCCCCCAAGGCAAGAATGACCCTGGCTTGTCGCAAGGACGATCCTTCCATGGCGGTGCAAAACATGGTGCGTCTGGCCCGGCAACAGAAACGGCCGGCCTCAACAGCATCACCCAGGCGGGGGTCGGACCGCCGTCAGAACCCATAACGGACGTCGAACTCCCCCGCCACGTGAGCGCTGTCCGACAGATAAAGCTGCCGACCCTGGGCAGAGGCTGCAGGGTTCTCTTCGTGCCTCTGGGTCCAGCGCGCGTCCAGCGTCTTTCTGGCGCAGCATCGGTTTGGCGGCGTCTTGGGTCCACGGCACCGGGGTTTTACCGGTCTTGATCCGGCTGCTGTCTTCACGGCCGTTGCGTTGCCGGGGGACTGCAACAAAGTCCGCGCTAGTCCTCAGTCCGGCGCGGGCTGCATAGCCTTGTTCGGCCAGCTGCGGGTGAAAGCAAAGGGACTATTGCCCGGATAAATACAGATCTTCAAGACAGTTGCCGAGTTGCTTAATTGGCCCGAATTTTGATGGATTTTTAGAGGTGCCCTGAGGTAGAGTTAAACGGTCGTTAAATGAGCCGTTGTCCGAAATTCGGGGCGTGACTCAAGAGGATCAAATCATGAATACCGTCGTTTCCTATCTGCCCGCGAGCGATACCGAGCGCGGACATGCGCATATTCTCGAAGTGTTCGAGCGTCAACACGAGACCGCCATTCGCCTGCGTACGTCCACCGTGGCCGAACGCCTCGCCAAGATCAAGAAACTCAAGCAGGCGGTACTCGACTACACCCAGGAGTGGTATGCCGCCGCCGCTGCCGATTACCGCAAACCACCGGTCGAAGTCGATCTCACCGAAATCCTGCCGATCATCGCCGAAGCCAACGACGCCGCACGAAGGCTGAAGAAGTGGATGAAGCCGGTGCGGGTATGGCCGTCGCGCGCGCTGATCGGCACCAAGGCCTGGATGCAATACGAGCCCAAAGGCCGTTGTTTGATTATCTCGCCGTGGAATTATCCGGTGAACCTCACGTTTTGTCCGCTGATATCGGCCATCGCCGCCGGCAACACTGTCATCCTCAAACCATCGGAGATGACGCCGAACTTGTCGCGGGTGATGGCCAAGCTGGTCAAAAAAGTCCTCGCCGAAGACGAAGTGGCAATGTTCGAGGGCGATGCAGCGGTCGCGCAGGCCCTGCTTGAACTGCCGTTCGATCACATCTTCTTCACCGGTTCGCCGGCTATCGGCAAAGTGGTGATGGCGGCGGCGGCCAAGCATCTGGCCAGCGTTACCCTGGAGCTGGGCGGCCGGAGTCCGACCATCGTCGATGCCGACGCCAAGCTTAAGGAAGCTGCCAAAAACCTGATGTGGTCCAAGTTCACCAATAACGGCCAGACCTGCATCGCGCCCGATCACATCTACGTTCACGCCTCGGTCAAGGACGAGTTCGTGCGCTACTGCCGTGAAACGCTGGAAGCCGCCTACGGCAGCGATCCGATCAAGCAAAAAGAAAGTCCGTATCTGGCGCGCGTGGTCAACCAGCGTCACACCGCGCGCATCAAGGCATTGCTGGACGACGCCAAGACGCGCGGGGCCAGGACGCTGACTGGCGATGTCGTCAATGAATCGGAGTGCTACATCGCGCCGACCCTGATCGAAAGCATCCCTGACGATGCCAGGATCATGAGCGAGGAGATTTTCGGCCCGCTGTTACCGATTATCCCTTACACCGATCTCGACGACGTCATCCGCCGCATCAACGCCGGTCCCAAACCGCTGGCGCTGTATATCTGGAGCAAGAACGACGCCAACATCGACAAAGTGCTGAAGCAAACCAGTTCCGGCGGCGCCTGTATCAACCATTCGGTGGTGCAGTTCCTACACGGCAACCTGCCGTTCGGCGGCGTCAACAACTCCGGTATCGGCAGCAGCCACGGTCACTTCGGCTTCAAGGCGTTTTCACACGAACGCGCGGTGGTGCGTAACCAGATGTCGATGACCGCGTTGTTTGCGCCGCCCTACACGGCCGGTATGCGCAAGATCGCCAACTTCCTGATGAAGATCATCTAAAGCGCCACCGGACACAGGCTGCGCCGCGCGGCATGTTTCACGGGAGTACCGCTAGTTTGCTGTTGGGCGTGATGCTCAGCGCACTGGGTCTGGGTTACGTCGCTTACGGCAAACGCGCGGCGGATCGGCCGCTGTTGATAGCGGGGTTCGTGTTGATCCTGTTCCCGCTGTTCGTCGGCTCGGTGTGGCCGTTGTTGCTGATCGGCGGCGCGGCCGCACTGGCGCCCTGGGCAGGTTCGCGGATGGGGTGGTGGTGATACGACTGGAATCGCCCTGGACACGATCATCACGGGCGGTCCAGACGGCTTCGTAATCGCGTGAGTTCCACGGCAGCCTGGGCTGGCGACGACAGCAAATCCCCGATCTACGGGGTCGTTGTGGGCAGTTGCCTGCTCCCCGACAGCGTCCGTGCGGATACCTACAACAAGACTGCGAAAGGACGCGCCGAAAACCGCCGGGTGGAGTTCAAAGTTCCCACAAGATAAAGCGCTAACCAAGGACGAAGGAGCGTAATGGCGGCCAACAATTTACCGCCGGCCGCGGTTGTGGTGTTCGGCGGCAGCGGTGGCTCCTATGTGCACATGGGCTCGGCCGGCCAGGGATGGCCTGCCGGTCGTGCCGAAAGCGGCCAGCGAAGCGCTGGTCAAGGGTGTCGCCAAGGAAGAGGGGATTAACAACGTCCGCGCCAACTCGGTGCTGGCCGGCGTGATCGACGCCGGCATGTTTCACCAATTGTTGGAACGTGACGTGTTCGACCAGCGCCGGATCGACGACACACGGAAGCTCCTGGCGCTCAAGCGCTGGGGCAAAGCCGAGGAGATCGGCAAACCTCGGCGGATGATGTCTTCCACCTCGGCCGGGGTCAGTAGCGCCAAACGTCCGGCGCCGACCACAGCCATTAGCCCGGCACGATGATCGAGGACTTGTGTGCAGTTTCTGCTTTCAGGATCAGCGCGTTCAGGCGTTTGAGGAAGCTTGCTGGATCGTCCAATTGTCCACCCTCAGCCAGCATCGCCTGCCCGTACAGCACTTCACCGATATCCGCGAACGCGTTGCCCTCGATATCAGCCAGACGCTGCACCAGCGGGTGTTGCGGGTTCAATTCCAGCACCGGCCGGAACTCCGGCGCTTTCTCGCCGGCCTGTTTGAGAAACTGCTCCTGCCGCCGGCTCACACCCCGCTCCAGCGCCACCAGGCAGGCCGGCGATTCGGTCAGACGCGACGTCAGTCGTACCGATTCGACCCGCGCGTCCAGCAGCTTGGCCAATTTTTCACAGACCGGCGCGAACTTTTCCTTGTCCGCCGTCTTGTCGGCCGTCTCCACCTTGCTGTCGAGATCGGCCGCGCCGCGGGCACAGGACATCAGCGGTTTGCCGGCGTACTCCGGCAGATGGATCGCCACCCACTCGTCGATGCGGTCGGTCAGCAGCAACACCTCGTAGCCTTTGGCACGGTAACCTTCCAGATGCGGGCTGGACTTGGCGGTGGCGGAAGTATCGGCAGTCAGGAAATAGATATTGCTCTGATCCGGCTTCATGCGTGCGATGTAATTGTCCAGCGACACGGTCGCGCCATCGGCGTGCTCGGTGGATGCAAAACGGCACAGCTTGGCGACCCGCTCGCGATTGACATGGTCCTCAACCAGGCCTTCCTTGAACACGGCGCCGAACAGGGTCCAAAATTTCGCGTAACCCTCCGGCCACTGTGTCGCCATCTCATCCAGCAGATCGAACGTGCGTTTAATCAGCGCGCCGCGAATCTTTTCCACCACGCGGTTGTTTTGCAGCACTTCGCGCGAGACGTTGAGCGGCAGGTCAGTGCTGTCGACCAAGCCGCGCATAAAGCGCAGGTACAGCGGCAACAGCTCGACGGCATCATCGAGAACGAACACCCGTTTCACATACAGTTGTATGCCGCGCGCACGTTCGCGATCCCACAGATCGAAAGGCGCGACCGCCGGCAGATACAACAGCGAGGTATATTCCAGCGTACCTTCGACATGATGGTGCGCCCAAGCCAGCGGTGGCGTCGTGTCATGCGTCAAATGAGTATAGAAACTACGGTAGTCGTCGCTACTCAATTCGCTCTTGGGTCGGGTCCAGAACGCGCTGGCGCGATTGATGGTCTCGCCGGAACTGGCACCCGCGTGCAGGCGGATCGGCAGACCGATGTGATCGGAGTAACGGCGCACCAGTGCACGCAGACGCTCAGTATCGAGAAATTCGCCGTCGTCGGCGCGCAGGTGCAGAACGATGTCGGTGCCGTTGGTGTCCTTGGCCGCGTCCTCCAGCGTATAACTGCCCTCGCCGTCCGATTCCCAGCACACTGCGCTGTCGCTGCCCGTAGCTCGGGTCAGCACATTGACCTTGTCGGCAACGATGAAAGCGGAATAGAAGCCGACGCCGAACTGGCCAATCAACTGCTGGGCCTTGACCTCATCGCCCGACAGCGATTCGATGAACTTGCGCGTGCCCGAATGCGCGATGGTACCGAGATTTTCCATCACGTCCTGGCGCGACATGCCGATGCCGTTGTCGCGCACAGTGAGGGTGCCCGCTTCCTTGTCGACGACTAGATCAATCGCCAGCTCCGTATCCCCGGCGTACAGATCCGGCTCGGCAATAGCCGCGAAGCGCAGCTTGTCGCAGGCGTCGGAAGCGTTGGAGACCAGCTCGCGCAGGAATACTTCCTTGTGTGAGTACAGCGAGTGGATCATCAGCTTCAGCAGCTGGCGGGTTTCGGCTTGGAATTCGTGGGTTTCAGCGCTCATCGGGGATTCTGTCTCGAGATGGATTAACCCGTTTTCAATGCGGGTATTGTCCAGGGTTTCAAGAGTCCGCAGCGCGATTTGCACTGCGGCAGCAGCGTCTGAACCCGTTACGGATACCAGGCGTCCATCAGCACTACCGCGGCCTGGTGGTCGCTGTAGTCGGCCGTCACCGCCAGATTGGCATCAAAGTCAGTGATGCCGGGCGCATCACCCAAAAAATTGGTGACCATGCCGCAGCCGACTTGGCGTAGCTGAGATCACCGTAGAGGGTATCCTGATCCGTGAAATTATTCGGATAGCTGAGTACGTTGCCCTGCAGGCCGACACCGCCCGCAGAATTACTGTTGGAGCCCGGCGGCACGATATTGAGGTAGATGCTGCCGCCGCCGCCTGATCCGCCGCTGCTTGTTCCACTGCCGCTCACCGCCGGCACTGTACTGACGCCACGAGCGGACAGGACCGCAGACAACAGCGCTACGCTGATGACTGTCCAAAAACGCTTCATGACGATTCCCTGGACGACTGCCACACCCAAATCGACAGACTGATTTTGAGCGATCTCAAAGCCTTGCTTCCACTATATCGCCAAGCCGGACGTATCGGCCACTGGCAAAATCGACCTATGCAAAATTCCGACGACGAACCTCTTTACGTCACAACGGCTGTATTGCCGCTGGCGACACTTCCTGCGCAGGCACTGGCCAGCTTGCTCCGCACGTATGCCCTCAACATCACCCATGCAGCCGAGGATGCCCCCATTCCAGGCAGCTACTGGGGCCCACCCGAAGCCGGCCTGATCGGCAACACGCTGCACGTTCGCGACGACACGCCAGTGCACTCGGCGTTGCACGAAGCCTGTCACTATATCTGCATGGACAGCGACCGTCGCGCCCGGCTGCACACCGACGCCGGCGGCAGCGACGTCGAGGAAAATGCCGTCTGTTATCTGCAGATTCTGCTGGCCGACCGCCTGGCCGGCTATTCGCGTTCACGCATGTTCGAAGACATGGACCACTGGGGCTACAGCTTTCGTCTCGGCTCGGCGCGCGCCTGGTTCGAGACCGATGCCGATGACGCACGCGTCTGGCTGCAACAGCACGGGCTGCTGCCGGCAGACTTCGCTGCAACAGGTACTGCCAGCGTGCCGGATCCCCGGCTCTAGTAAACGACAACGAATAAGGAACACTCCATGATGCACTTGCTCTGGATATTGATTGTCGGGTTCGTTGTCGGCCTGCTCGGACGTGCGCTGCATCCGGGCAACGACAAGATGGGCATCATCGTGACCACGGTGCTTGGCATTGCCGGCGCGTTTCTGGCTGATTTTATTGGCCAAGCGCTGCACATCTATCAGCCGGGACAGGGGGGCGGAATTATCGCCGCCATGATAGGCGCCATCGTGCTACTGGTCGTGTTTGGCGTGATCCGACGCATGATGAAATAAGCTTGGTTGAGCCGCCGGCAATAACGTTCAGTTTGAGTTAAGGGGCTCTCGCTACAATCACACTTGTTCTTGACACCTCGAAGTGGTCGGCCGATTCCCCATCGACCGAACCCGTCAGGAATATCGGCCCCACCTCCCCCTGTGCGGCCGGTGGCGCCGCCCGGCTCTCCCTCCGGGCGGCGTTTTTATGTGCGCGGCGCGCGGCACCGCCCACGCGGATCAAGCCTGGCGGATCAAACCTAAACGGGGGGATCAAGTCTTGCCGCGCGCCTGGTTCGCCACCGCCTGCGCCGCTCGCTGCGCCGCTTCGGCGTCGCCCAGATAGCGATGCGAGAGCACCTTCAACTCTGCATCCAGATCGAAGTGCATGGGGATGCCGGTAGGGATGTTGATTTCGAGAATTTCTGCTGCGGACAAGCCATTCAAGTACTTGTAAAGCGCACGCAAGGAGTTGCCGTGCGCCGTCACCAGCACCTTCTGTCCCGCCTTCAACTGCGGCGCGATGGCGTCGTGCCAGTATGGCAACACGCGCTCCAGTGTGGTCGCCAGCGACTCGGTAGCCGGTAACGCGCGTGCGTCCAGCGTGCGGTAACGGATATCGTTCTTCGGATGCCCGGGATCACTCTCCGGCATCGGGGGTGGTAGCACGTCGTAGCTGCGCCGCCAGATCTTGACTTGATCCTCGCCGTGTCTGGCCGTGGTTTCGGCTTTGTCCAACCCTTGCAGCGCACCATAATGACGTTCGTTCAGCCGCCAGTCCTTGCGGACCGGAACCCACTGCTGATCCATCACTTCCAACGCCAGATTCTGTGAGCAGACCGCGCGTTTAAGTACCGAAGTATGGGCTTGGTCGAATACCAGCCCTTCGTCGCGCATCAACTCACCCGCCGCTCTCGCTTCCCGCCGCCCCAGTTCAGTGAGATCCACGTCCACCCAGCCGGTGAAACGATTTTCCAGATTCCACTGGCTCTGGCCGTGGCGCAGCAACACGAGGGTGCGAGTCATGAAAGCTCCGTGAGTTCGATGATGCAGGAATTATAAAGCCCGGCGGACGGCTTACACGCCAGATTACTGTTTGTGGGCCTTATTTATGGTTCTTACCCTACGCTGAGAGACGCGGCCCGCAATTCCAAAATCAAGTGTGTCGAAGGAAACCTCGATCTGTTGCAATGGGTAGGGTACTCGGTTATTTTCACCGTTGATCGCACTGCAGCCCTGCAGAGGAACCGTGAACGTGTCCAATACTGGCCGGGTGTCCAGAAACATCATCGAAACACGCAGTGAGCAAGCCTGCTTCGGTGGGCGCATCGGTTTCTATACACACGCTTCCAGCAGCATCGGAGCCGACATGCGGTTTGCCGTTTACCAGCCACCGCAGGCTCAGCAAGGGCCGGTGCCAGCGTTGTATTATCTGGCGGGTTTGACTTGCACCGAAGAAACCGTCGTCATCAAGGCCGGTGCGCAACGGTTGGTGGCCGAATACGGCCTGATGCTGGTGGCACCGGATACCAGCCCGCGCGGCCTGAATCTGCCCGGTGATGCCGACGCTTGGGATTTTGGCGTGGGCGCGAGTTTCTATCTCACGGCCACGCAACAGCCGTGGGCCAGTCATTACGATATGGCAGCCTATGTCAACGTCGAACTGCCGGCGTTGATTGAGGCACATTTCCCGGCCCGGCCCAGTGCGCGTGGAATCTTCGGCCATTCGATGGGCGGTCATGGTGCGTTGGTGACCGCACTGCGCGCGCCGGACCGCTGGCGTTCGGTATCTGCGTTTGCGCCGATTTGTAATCCGGTGGCAGTGCCTTGGGGTGAGAAGGCGTTCGGCAACTATCTCGGCCCTGACCGCGAGACTTGGGCCGCGTGGGACGCCAGCCTGTTGATGGCGCATCAGGCCTATCCGGGGCCGATTCTGGTCGACCAGGGCCTCAGCGACCCCTTTTTCGAAAAACAGCTCCATCCGGAGGCACTGGAAATCGCGGCGGAGCGGTCCGGTCAGGTGCTGGAGCTGCGGCGTCATCCGGGCTATGACCACTCCTACTGGTTCATCCAGACTTTCATGGCGGATCATTTTGCGCATCACGCCGAGCAACTCGTTAAAAGCGGCTGAAGCTCACTGCGGATCGATCACTTCAAACAGCCACTGCGCACGCTGACTCGACCCGCGACTTGGAGCGGCCCTCCGTGCGAAAAACGATTACGCAAATTCAGTAAATCACCACGCTGCGTATCGATTCGCCTTTCTCCATCAGTTCGAAACCTTGGTTGATCTCTTCGAGCTTGAGCCGATGGGTGATGAGGTCGTCGATGTTGATCTTTTTGTCCATGTACCAGTCGACGATCTTCGGCACGTCGGTACGGCCGCGGGCGCCGCCGAACGCGGTGCCCTGCCAACGTCTGCCGGTCACCAACTGAAACGGCCGCGTTGAGATTTCCTGGCCGGCGCCAGCGACGCCGATGATGGTCGACACGCCCCAGCCCTTGTGACAGCACTCCAGCGCCTGACGCATGACCTTGACGTTGCCGATGCACTCGAAGCTGTAATCGGCGCCGCCGCCGGTCAGCGCCACCAGATGCGCGACGAGGTCACCCTCGATGTTCTTGGGATTGACGAAATGGGTCATGCCGAAATGCTTGCCCAGTTTTTCACGGGCCGGGTTGAGATCAACGCCGACGATCATGTTGGCGCCGGCCAGTCGGGCGCCCTGGATCACGTTCAGGCCGATACCGCCGAGTCCAAACACGACGACATTGGCGCCGACTTCCACTTTGGCCGTGAATACCACTGCACCGATCCCGGTGGTGACGCCGCAACCGATATAGCAGATGGTGTCGAACGGTGCGTCCTCACGCACTTTGGCGACTGCAATCTCGGGCATCACCGTGTAGTTGGCGAACGTCGAGCAACCCATGTAGTGCAGGATCGGTTTGCCTTGATAAGAAAAGCGGCTGGTACCGTCCGGCATCACGCCCCGACCCTGGGTGACGCGGATTTTTTGGCACAGATTGGTTTTTTGCGAGGTGCAGTAATCGCATTCGCGGCATTCCGGCGTGTACAGCGGAATGACGTGATCACCTGGCTTCAGTGCCTTCACGCCGGGCCCGACGTCGACCACCACGCCAGCGCCTTCATGACCGAGGATGACCGGGAACACGCCTTCGGGATCGTCGCCCGACAGCGTGAAATGATCGGTGTGGCAGATGCCGGTGGCTTTCAGCTCAATCAGCACTTCGCCGGCCCTGGGACCATCGAGCTGCACGGTTTCGATGGAAAGCGGCTTGCCGGACTCGAATGCAACAGCGGCGCGGACGTCCATGAGGGGCTCCTTCTACGAGAACAGGGGTGTCGGTATTGAACTGTAGTTGTCATTCGATGTATAGCAGCACCCCGTAGCGGCGCCTATAAGCCGCGCGATTCAGATTGAGACACTACCCGTTTTTTCAAGGTGACCCGCTACCAATTTTTCGGTAGTTTCTCAGTTTGAATTTGGCAATGCTTGACCGCTCATGAAAGGGCGGCATGCTGGAGGCATGGCTACGAAATCGAAAAGACCACGCGAGACGAACCAGCTCGCCAAGTTCATTGTTGGTGTTGCCACGGGCGGCGCTGAGGAACCAAAGACCGACAACGGGAAAGACACGGCAGCGGTATCGCTAGGCCGGAGAGGAGGATTAAAGGGCGACAACGTAGGGCTGCGACCCTGACACCTACAAAACGCTCCGAGATCGCCAAGAAAACTGCGACTAAGAGGTGGAGCAGAAACTAACTTGCCGCCTCTTCAAAGGCACTCAATAGTTCTAGATGTTCATCAGTTGGAACAGGCGCATAGGAATAAAACTGATTGTCCGAAAACGAAGCCTCAACCATTCGTTCAAGTTTAAATGGTACTACCGTTTTTGTATTTGTAGATGATCTGTCTGGGGAGAAAGTTAATTGTACTAATTCCAAAGGTACGCCAGGGTTGTTGCTTATGCCGCTCTTAAGGCGGTTGGTAAAGGACGAAAATTTCTTGTTAAAAATTGTAAGCGGCTTTTCCAGGTGAACACATATTTCGCTAGAATAGAGTTTTTTAACGCTGAAATCTGAATAACTGGGAAGCTGATTTTCCGCAGAGAACCAAGACAAAGCATCGTGCAAAAAAGCATCAGCCTCCCCAGTGGATGCGCGAGTATCGCCGATGATCCCATCATCGTGAATAGTAAATCCCACAGTGATAGGTTCACCGTTAGAACCAATAAAGCTGCCGCCTTCGAACACTAGTTTTGTAGGGCGCTCTACAAACGACTTTGGCTCAGGAACCTTTGCGAATTTATATCTAGCGGCAAAGGCTTCCATTGACGCAAGAATATTCCTCCCGCGCGGGTTGAGTAAAACTGTCGGAAACAACCAAATTGCACGGGCCATATTGATCGCAAGAATCTTCATAATGTTTTCGTTCGCTCTAGCTAACTAACTAACTCTGTGCGAATTGCTCAACTTTTTATTGCGCAGTTCCAGCAGATCGCGTTTCGGTATATTTCTTAGTACCTGTTTCTTGAAATAAAATGTCCTCGAGCTTTCTGTCCGCATATTCATCGTGGCCAGAGTTCTGGTAGCTGGAGCTTGCGGGGCGAATTGCAGTCACATTAGTTGGCAGTGACTCGGATTGTTGTAATGGCTGCGTTCGAATTGGTGAGGCATACCATGGCTCATAGACGTTCAATACGGGGTCATCTACAGCGCGAGGCACTGTAAACGTGTCTGGAGAGAAATGGTCAGTCCAGTGCACCAAATCTCCGAATGGCGCGAACCGAACAATCAAACCCACATCGAAAGCGGCTGCTAATTTGCGAAGCGTGCTAAGCGTGAATCCGTCATAACCAGCACCTTCCATTGCAGAAATAGTGGGCTGATTCATACTGGCTTCTTCCGCCAAACGTGACTGGCTCCACTCAAGCTGCTTTCTCAAAGCTCGAATCTGAAAAGGAATACCTACGCGGACTTGAGAGCCGACAAATGACTCTCGATATTTCTTGCTTGCTTTAAGTTTTTCAATCAGTTTTTTCGAAGTCGTGCTCACAGATCGATCCTCGGTTGCGTTCTAAGTCGCGCTTGCGGGAGATGGCGCTGCTCATCGCCTCTGGAGGCTGGTATTTTTTCCCATCGTGAGTGCACCCGATAAGAATCGTAAATTTGTTTCCAACCGGCGAGTGAAATCCGATTAGACGTAACGGGCGTCCATTGGACCCCCTCCAGCGAATTTCGCCTAATCCCTGAGCATTGCCAGAAAGCGATTTGTAAACGGGTTGTTTCCATGTTTTGGCGTTCTCTAGTGTTCCTAGCAAAACATCTATGTCCGCTTGCTCATCGGCTGAAAGTTCCTTGGTATACCACTTCCGAACGGGGTTGTTCCCATTCGGAAGCACATAGTCCATGAACGTCCAGTGCTTCATGTATTATAGCGGAAATATTATAACTGGGGTAGTAAGATTATAACAAAAACATTATAATTGTTCTTGCGTTTCGGAGAGCAGCGTTCAGTCTACCCCTCCCGCAGCATGATACAGAGGGCGGAATCAGAGATCATGTCTAGAGCGTTGGAGGCAATCGCGGCACTCGTGCCGGAGCCTATCGCAAAGAAGCGCGCCCCTTATAAGTCGCACAATTCAAACTGACCCACTACCATTTTTTCAGATGCGGTAACAACGGCCCATCGTCGGTTCATAATGCGCAGTTCCCTTCGCAAGTTGCGCAATCAATAATTCCTTATCGTGCGGAATGCCAACTACATCGAGCCGGTGGTCATGCTGGCGACGGTCATTCAGTGGGTGTTTTTGGCGATAGCGACGGGAGCCATCGTCGGCACTGGGACGAGTGCGTTTCTGCACGGCCTGTTTTTCATGATCGACCAGTCGGCGTCGGCGCCGCTGTGGCTGCAGATGACCTTGCTCCCCCTGGGCGGCCTGGCAAATGGGTTGTTGCTGTATTACGGCTATCGAACCAACAAGACGGGACTCGATGATTCCATGATTGCCGTCGTCCAGCGGCAGTCCGGACGGGTGCCTTTCAGAACGTTGGCGATCAAACCAATCGCCGCCATCATCACCCTGGCCGCAGGCGGCTCTGCCGGCAAGGAAGGTCCGTGTTCGCACTTGGGCGGCACACTGGGTGCGGGCGTCGGGCGCGTGCTCGGCCTGAACGCGGAGTTACAGAAACGTATCGTTGCCTGTGGTGTCAGTGCCGGTTTTGCCAGCGTGTTTGGCACTCCGATCGCTGGCGCGATTTACGGCGTGGAAGTGTTGACGATCGGGCACATCCGTCCGAGCTTCCTGTTTCCGGCCATCGTCGCCGGGGTCACCTCGTTTGAAGTCAGCAAGTGGTGGGGTATCCCCTACTCGCACTATAACGTCGGCGTGTTGCCCGGATTTTCCGAGGTGTTGTTCCTCAAGATGATCATGATCGGCATTGCCTGCGGTGTCGCTGCCTGGATCTTCGTCGAGCTGATCAACCTGTCGCGCCGTGTTTTTCGCCACATCCAGACCCGATTCGATGTATGGCCACCGGCGATGCCGCTGCTGGGCGGGGCGATCATCGCACTGTTGATCCTCGTTATCCCCACCGATTACCTCGGCTTGAGCCTGCCGTTGATGGACCGCGCGTTGAGCGGCGAAGCCATGCCTTACCTCGGTTTTTTCTGGAAAGCCTTGTTCGTCGCCATCACCCTCGGGTCCGGGTTTTATGGCGGCATCGTGACCCCGCAATTCGTGATCGGTGCACTCGCAGGCAACGCGTTCGCGCCGTTGTTAGGTCTGAGCCCGACGCTCGGCGCAGCCGCCGGTTTCGTGGCCGTGGTCGCCGCCGCATCGAATACACCCATCGCCGCCATCCTCATGGGCATCGATCTGTTCGGCGGCAGTGCCGGAACAACTTATATCGCGGGTTCGGCGATTGCGGCGTACCTGATCATCGGCCACCGCAGCGTCTATCCCAATCAGCTGGTTGCATTTTCCAAATCTTCATGGCTGGAAGTTCAGCCAGATCTTCCCGTCGGGCAGGAAAAAATTCGGCTCGCTTATGGCTTGCGCCGATGGCTGAACCAGCATCGATCCGGGCACGCTACGTCTGCGACACGAAAGCGTGAATAAATCCGACACGATGGATTATGCATTTCTCAACGGATCCGCCTGCAGCTGGAAGCTTTGCCCTCCGACTTGTTTTGCGGCGGCGAGCAGGTTCAGCGCCAGCGCCTCGGCGACGCGGATGCCGTCGATTCCCGCAGACATGATGCCGCCGGCATAGCCGGCGCCTTCACCGGCTGGATACAGGCCGCGAGTATTGAGGCTTTGATAATGGGCGTCGCGGGTAATACGCAGCGGCGACGAAGTACGCGTCTCAACACCGGTCAGCACTGCGTCTGGCCGGGAGAAACCCTTGATCCGTTCGTCGAAAACCGGTAGTGCTTCGCGGATCGCGGTGATCGCGTACGCCGGCAAAGCGGTGGACAGATCCGTGAGGCGCACGCCGGGTTGGTAGCTGGGCTCGACACCGCCCAGCACGGTGGATGGGCGACCGGCGATGAAATCACCCACCAACTGCACCGGCGCGTTATAGTTGCTTCCGCCGAGCACATAGGCTTGGGCCTCCAGTTGCTCCTGCAACGCGATCCCGGCGAGCGGGCCGGCCTCGACGTCACACGGATAATCCGCTGGCGAAATACCGACGACGATACCGGCGTTGGCGTTGTGTTCGTTGCGCGAGTACTGGCTCATGCCGTTGGTGGCGACACGATACGGTTCGGATGTGGCCGCCACCACGGTCCCGCCGGGGCACATGCAGAAACTGTAGACCGAGCGTCCGTTGCTGGCGTGATGGACCAGCTTGTAGTCGGCCGCACCCAGTTGCGGATGGCCGGCATAACGGCCCAACCGCGCCTGATTGATCAGTGGCTGCGGATGCTCGATACGCAAGCCGATCGAAAACGGCTTGGCTTCCATCTGGATCCCGCGCGCATGCAGCATGCGGAAACTGTCGCGGGCGCTGTGGCCCAATGCGAGGATGACGTGATTGGCCATCAGGGTTTCGCCATTGTTCAGCACCACGCCGCGCATGCTCCCGGCGTCGATCAGCACGTCGGTGACTTGCTGCTGAAAGCGGACCTCGCCGCCCAACGCCTCGATTTCCTCGCGCATGCGGGTGACCACGCCGGTCAGCCGGAACGTGCCGATGTGTGGTTTGCTG
>Ga0307372_10006835_pt1 | contig 16535 bp, 10 predicted proteins | sample OX1MG_FD_202533 | JGI IMG/M metagenome (GOLD analysis project Ga0307372, IMG submission 202533) | Soil microbial communities from Risofladan, Vaasa, Finland - OX-1 | ecosystem: Environmental > Terrestrial > Soil > Coastal area > Acid sulfate soil | place: Finland: Risofladan, Vaasa | collected... | reverse complement strand
GTGGCGGATGTCCCCCGAGGACCGGCTGGTGCACTGCCTGCCGATCTTCCACGCCCACGGTCTGGCCGTCGGCGCCTACGGCACCATGACGGCCGGAGGATCGGCCGTCCTGCTGCCCGGGTTCGACCCCGATGCGGTGGCCACGGCCGCCCGGGCCGAGCGGGCGACCCTCTTCTTCGGCGTCCCGACGATGTACCACCGCCTGGTGGCGTCGGGCCGTGCCGCCGACCTCGCCGGCCTGCGCCTGTGCGTCTCCGGGTCCGCCCCCCTGTCCACCGAGCTCCACGCCGCGGCCACGGCCGCCATCGGGACGGCGGTGCTCGAGCGGTACGGCATGACCGAGACGCTGATGAACACGTCCAATCCCTACGCGGGGGAGCGGCGCGCCGGGACCGTCGGGTTCCCGCTGCCGGGGGTGGAGGTGGCCCTCGACGACGCCGGCCAGATCCTGCTGCGGGGTCCGAACGTGTTCGACGGCTACTTCGAACGGCCGGCGGCCAACGCCGAGGCATTCCGCGACCTCGGCGACGGGGGCGGTCCCTGGTTCGCCACCGGCGACCTCGGGGAGGACGTCGACGGCTACCTGGTGATCCGGGGGCGGTCCAAGGAGCTGATCATCTCCGGCGGGTTCAACGTCTACCCGAGCGAAGTGGAGGACGTGCTGACCCGCTGCCCGGGGGTGGGCGAGGTAGCCGTGACCGGCACTCCCTCGGACGAGTGGGGGGAGGAGGTGACGGCATGGGTCGTGCCCGACGGGACCCCACCCACACTGGAGCAGCTCCGCACCTTCTGCAGCGGACGGCTCGCGGCCTACAAGCAGCCCCGGCGGGTGCGGGTGGTCGACGCGCTGCCCCGCAACGCGCTCGGCAAGGTCGTCCGCAGCCGGCTCGGGTGATCCCGCACCACCGGTGCGGCCGGCGGTAGGTTCCGCGCATGGCCCGTGCCGTCCCCGCCGATCGTGCCGTCCCCGCCGATCGTGCCGTCCCCGCCGATCGTGCCGTCCCCGCCCGCCTCCGGAACCGACGCGCAGCGCCCACGCTCCGGCTCGAACGCCGTCTGCTCCGTGACGGTGCCACCCGGCTGGCCGGGATGGACGAGGTCGGGCGCGGGTCACCGGCCGGCCCGGTCCTCGTGGGCGTGGTCGTGGTCGACGCCGCCACGCCACCGGCTCCCGTCGGCGTCCGGGACTCCAAGTTGGTCGTCCCGGCTGCGAGGGAGGCGCTCGTGCCGCGGATCCGGGCGTGGGCCGCGGGTGCGGTCGGTGCGGCCGGCCCCGCCGAGGTCGATGCCGTCGGGGTGACGGGCGCGCTCCGGCTCGCCGGTCTCCGTGCGCTGGCCCAGCTGGACGTCGCGCCGGACCTCGTCCTGCTCGACGGCGTCCACGACTGGCTGACCGGAACGGCGGCGGGCGGCTCCGACGGCGACATCCTCCCGGAGCCGGTGCGCGTGGTCACGAAGGTGCGGGCCGACCGGACCTGTGCGTCGGTGGCCGCGGCCAGCATCCTGGCCAAGGTCGCCCGGGACGCGGTCATGACCGGGCTTTCCGCGGACTATCCGGACTACGGCTGGCATGCGAACAAGGGGTACGGGACGGCGGCGCACCTCGAGGCCCTGGCCCGCCTCGGTCCGACGCCCCACCACCGCCTCACCTGGCGGATGCCGGGGCCCGCCTGACCGTCCGCACGGGCGGACGGCACCGATCCGGGCGACAATTCCCGGAAGAAGGTGTCGATCCGGGGCGGTCCCGCTCGTCACCCCGGTGACCGACCACCGCGATCGGCGACCGGAGACCGGCGACCTGTGACCGACCACCGCGATCGGCGACCGGAGACCGGCGACCATGAGGAGGCTGACCATGCAGTACGTGATGCTGATCCACCAGGGCACGAGCCCGACCCCCCAGCGCCCCGACGAGTGGGCCACGCTCAGCGAGGACGAGCAGCAGCAGGTGTACGCCGACTACGGGGCGGTCAACGCCACCCCGGGCGTCACCCCCGGCCTCGGGCTCCAGCTCCCCGAGACGGCGACGACCGTGCGGGTCCGGGACGGCCGGACGCTGACGACCGACGGACCCTTCGTCGAGACGAAGGAGGCGCTCGGCGGGTACTTCGTCTTCGAGGCGGACGACCTCGACGCGGCGATCGCCCTGGCGGCGCGGGTGCCGGCGGCCCGGCTCGGCGGCGCCGTCGAGATCCGGCCGGTCCTGGCGTGGTGACCGGGGAGATCCCGTGACGGGCGGCGACCGCCCGTGAGGTCCGGCGACGAGGAGCGGTTCCGCGAGCAGTGGGGCCGGGTGCTGGCCGTCCTCGTCGGACTCCTCGGCGACTTCGACCTCGCCGAGGAGTCCGCCCAGGAGGCGTTCGCCATCGCCGTCGAGCGGTGGCCGGCCGCCCAGGGCCCGGTCCCGACCGGTTGGCTCGTCACCACGGCCCGCAACCGCGCCATCGACCGGATCCGGCGCGACCGGACGCTGTCGTCCAAGGCCCACCTGCTCGTGGCCGACGAGGAGTCGGAGGTCCCCGTGTACACATCACCCATCCCGGACGAGCGGCTGGAGCTGATCTTCACGTGCTGCCACCCGGCGCTCGCCGTCGAGGCTCAGGTGGCGCTCACCCTGCGTTCGCTGTGCGGACTGACGACCCGGGAGATCGCCCGGTCCTTCCTCGTGCCGGAGTCGACCATGGCCCAGCGCCTGGTCCGGGCCAAGCGGAAGATCCGGGCGGCGGCCATCCCGTTCCGGGTCCCCCCGCCCGAGCTGCTCCCCGAGCGGCTCGACGCCGTGCTCGCCGTGGTGTACCTCGTGTTCAACGAGGGCTTCGCCGGGCGGCACGAGCTGGCCGACGAGGCGGTCTGGCTGGGTCGGGCGCTCGCCGACCTGCTTCCCGACGAGCCCGAGGTCCACGGCCTGGTGTCGATGGTGCTGCTCCACGACTCCCGCCGGGCGGCGCGCCACCGCAACGGCGAGCTCGTCGTGCTGGCCGACCAGGACCGCTCGCTGTGGGACCGCACCCGCATCGACGCCGGACTCCGGGAGCTGGAGCTCGCCCGGGCACTGGGGGGACGGGGACCGTACGTGCTGCAGGCGGAGATCGCCGCGTCCCACGCCGTCGACGGCGGCGACTGGTCCCGGATCGCCGGCCTCTATGCCGACCTCGCCGTTCGCACCGGTTCCCCCGTGGTCGAGCTGAACCGTGCGGTGGCCGTCGCCGAGGATTCGGGTCCCGAGGCCGGACTGGCCGTGCTCGAGGGCCTGCCGCTCGAGGACTACCGGTACCTGCACTCGACCCGCGCCGAATTGCTGAAGCGGCTCGCGCGGAACGCCGAGGCGGCCGCGTCCTACCGGCGTGCGCTGGACCTGACCGACGAGGCGGCCGAGCAGCGCCTGCTCCGGCGTCGGCTCGACGAGCTCGGGGCGCCGTAGGGCGAAGGGGGGCGCAGGGGCGTAGGGGCGTAGGGGCGCGAGGGCGCGAGGGCGATGGGGGCGCGGGGCGCGCCGGATGCGGCGTGACCCACGCCGGTCGCCCCCGGGACCCGGTTACTGCGGGGCCGGCTCCTTCGGCAGGCCGAGGACCCGCTCGCCGATGATGTTGCGCATGACCTCGTCGGAGCCGCCCGCGATGCGCATGCCGGGCACGCCGAGGAGGAACTGGGTCCACGCGTAGGTGCCCCATTCGCCGGTGTCGACCACCAGCTTCGGGCCGAGGATGGAGGACAGCGCCTCGTAGGTCCGGACCATGTTGGCGGTCAGGGACAACTTGGCCAGCGACATCTCGGGCCCGGGCAGCTGACCCTGGGCGATCTTGGCCATGGCCCGGCGGTTCGTGTAGCCGGCCACCCGGTCGTTGATCACGATCTCGGCCAGCTGCTGGCGGACCAGCGGGTCGGTGTTGGTGCCCGTGGCCCGGGCCACCTCGATGAGCCGGGTGGAGGTGGGGAGGCCCACGCCGCCGCCCCCGCCCCCGATGGCGGCCCGCTCGTTCATGAGCGTGGTGAGCGCCACCGTCCAGCCGCCGTTGACGTCGCCCAGCCGGTGGCTGTCGGGCACCCGCACGTCGGTGAAGAAGACCTCGTTGAACGATGCCCCGCCGGTCATCTGGCGGAGCGGGCGGACCTCCACACCGGGGGCGTGCATGTCGACCACGAACCCGGTGAGTCCGCGGTGCTTGGGCAGGTCGGGATCGGTGCGGCAGATGATCTCGCCGATGTCGGACACCTGGGCGCCCGACGTCCACACCTTCTGGCCGTTGAGCACCCATTCGTCGCCGTCCCGGACGGCGCGGGTCTGGAGGGAGGCGAGGTCGGAGCCCGACGACGGCTCGCTGAACAGCTGGCAGGCCACGATGTCGCCCCGCCACATCTTCCGCAGGTAGGCCGCCTTCACCTCGTCGGTGGCGTGGGCCAGGATCGTCGGGGCCACCATGCCGAGGCCGATGCCGTAGATGGAGAGGGACGGCGTCTGGTAGTCGGCGGCCACCCGGTTCCAGGCCCGCTGGTGATCGGCCGAGAGTCCCCGGCCGCCGTACTCGACCGGTCCGGTGATCCAGCCGAACCCGGCGTCGAACACCTGCTGTGCCCAGGCACGCGAAGCGGCCAGGTCGGCGGCCTGCTGCTCGGGCGTCCGCTCCGGAAACAGGCTGACGTTCTCGGACCCCTGTCCCCAGACGAAGGTCTCCTCGGGACGCCGCTCGGCGTTGGCGTCCAGGAACGCCCGGGCTTCCGCCTCGAGCTGTTCGGGTGTGACGCCGCCGTCGGCGGTGCTCGATTCGGCGTGCTGCGTGGCGGTCATGTCCGGTCCCCTTCGTGTCGGTGCCCTCTCCCTCGGGCCGGCCCAGCGTAACCGGGGGTGCGGTCGGGGGTCGGGGCTCCCGGTCTCCCGATCGCCCGGGGACGTCGTCATCGCGGGCCCCCGCCACCGGGTGGGGTAGACACTGGGCGTGGCCTACGTCCTCGCCGCACTGGCCGCGTTGGCCAACGCACTGAGCGCCATCTTCCAGCGGATCGGGGTGCAGAGCGCCCCGGCCGACACGGTGATGAGCATGCGGCTGATCCGCCACGCCATCTCCAACGCCGCCTGGTTCGCCGGACTGGCGATGATCGCCGTCGGCTTCCTGCTCCAGGCCGGGGCGCTGCGCTTCGGCCAGCTCAGCTCCGTCCAGCCGATCGTCACGACCGAGCTGCTCTTCCTCGTGCTGATCCTGGGCGTGTGGTTCCGTTACCACCTCACCTGGCGGGAGTGGGGCGGCTCGGCCGCGGCGGCCGGCGGATTGGCCACCTTCCTCGTGGTGTCGGCCCCGGGCGGCGGCGCCACCGTTCCGAACCGGCACACCTGGATCGCGGTGTTCGTGGTCATCGGCCTGGCCTCCGCGGGGTTCGCCGGCCTCGGGTTCACCGGTCCCCGGTGGTTCCGGGCGGCCATGTTCGGGGCGTCGGGCGCCGTGCTGTTCGCCCTGTCCGCCGCACTGACCAAGCAGTTCACGACGCTGGTGTCGGAAGGATGGGGCCATGTGTTCACCAACTGGGACCCCTATGCCCTCGTGGCGACGGGCGTGATCGGACTCTTCCTGATCCAGAGTTCGTTCCATGCCGGCCCGGTCACCGCCTCCCAGGCGTCGCTGACGATCATCGACCCGGTGGTCAGCGTGCTCATCGGCATCTACCTGTTCCACGACCGGCTCCGGACGGCCGGCTGGCGCCTGCCCGTCGAGATGGTGGCGGTCGCCGTGGTGGTCGCCGGCGTGTTCCTGCTGTCGACGTCGCCGCTGGTGGCGGGGGCCAAGGACGAGTCAGGTGCCGGCGACATGCTCCGTCGCCAGCAGCGCCGACCCCGGGGCATGGCCGCACCGGGTGCGTCGGGCGACGGGCTCGCGTGAGCAGTAGGGGCGACGGGCCCGCGTGACTCTCCCACGTGATTGAGGGGAGGTAAACCGGTGACGGTTTCGCCCATCCGAGTGCCCCCGACCGGCACTTATGCCACGCATGTTGCGAGAGGGTCGATGCGCATTATGGGCTACTCAACCGGAGTGCAGAACGCCGATTCGGCATTTGTCAAGTCGCCGGGTCGCTCGTGGCGCCCCTCGTGCCGAACTCCCTGTTCTGCGCCTGTCGCCAGGGCAGTCGGCGAGCAGGATCTATGCCGGCCGTCGGGCGTCGCTGACGGTGACAGCTGCCCCTCCGATGACGAGCAAGGCGAGAAGCTGCCTGGCTGACTTGTTGTAGTTAGTCGGATCGAGCAGGCGGTAGAGCTGGGCGGGACTCGTACCCAGCTTCTCGGCCACGGTGCGGGCGGACAGCCCGGAGGACTCGCTCAGGTACATGTCGACGAGCGTCGAGCCGGTATAGGTCTCTCCCCACGGCATGGTGGTAGTCGCCGAGAGCCGGTCGTCGGTCCAGGGGTCTGACGAGGACCGGTACCGAGATTTAGCGGTAGGGCTCCGCGCCGTGGACCCGGTCGTGGCGTTCGGGCAGCCGGGTGGACGTGGTGACTACCGTGATCCTCGGTGCCGGTGGAGTTCCTCTCCGATGAGCAGGCCGCTGCGTATGGTCGCTTCCTCGGGGAGCCGACCGGAGAGCAGCTGGAACGGTTCTTCTGGCCGAACGGCGCCGACTTGGCCCGGATCGGCCGACGCCGCCAGCACGCCACTGCATTGGGCTACGCCCTCCCCTCCAGCTCGTGACCGTCCGCTTCTTGGGAACCTTCCTGGCCGACCCGCCCGAGGTGCCCTGGCCGGTGGTCGTCTTCGTGGCCGGACAACTCGGGATCGCCGACCCGTCCTGCGTGAAGGACTACGGCTCCCGGCCCATGACCGCCCACGAGCACCAGTGGGACATCATCGCGCTGATTGGGCCGGGCGTCTTGGCACGTTGGGCCGGGGGTCTTGGCGCGACGTCGTGGACCTTCCCGGGCGCCCGCTGGGGCGGGTTGATACAGTCTCGGGGTGGGCGCACGTCGCTTTCGGGGGTTTTCTTGGGGCGTGAGGGGTCGGTTGGCGACTTTGGTGGCGTCGTCGGCGATCGTGTCTGCTGGTTTGGTTGTGGTCGCCCCGGCGGGCTCGGCTGCCGCTCAGGCTCTTCTGGTGGTGTCGCCGTCGGCGTCGGCTTCGGTCACTTCGTGTACCAGTTCGACTCCGTGCTCATTTTCGACGGCTCTTAGCGTCGTGACTGGCGGTGAGACTATTGAGATGGCGAGCGGTACTTACGATGGCAACTTCAGCGTAAATCCGGTATATACCACCAACACTTCCGCCGCGTCGCCGGTGAGTATCGAGGCGGAGTCAGGTGCGAGTGTGGTAATAGACGGACAGGGCACCGGAGTGGACTTGTTCGTGGGCGCGATCTTCGTTGACGTCACCGGTATCACGTTTGAAGGGGGAGACGGCGCCTACGGCGGCGGCGGGATCTACAACGACGGCACTATCACGGTCACCGGCTGCACTTTCACGGGAAATACGACGGCGGACTCGGGTGGTGGTGGGGGTATCGCCAATTACGGCAACGCGACCGTTGTCGACTCGAGTTTCTCGGGGAACTCAGCTTTTGCCGGGTTGGACGGGGGCGGGATTTACAGCAGCAACGGCGATCTCACTGTCACCGGCTCCACTTTCGCTGACAATTCGGTGTCGGCCACTTCGGTGTCGGGCTCGGCGGAAGGGGGCGGGATCGCCAGCTTCGGGCCTACCACTGTTACCGGCTCCACTTTCAGTGGTAACTCGGCAACAGGCGGCGGCGACGGTGGGGGTATCGTCAGCGAGGTCAGTATCACCATCACGGATTCCACGTTCACTAACAACTCGGTGTCCGGGAGCGATAGCTCCGGCGGGGCACTGGAACTCTTCGGAACTTCTGCCGTCACCGGCTCCACCTTCACTGACAACTCAGCGTCCGGCCCCGCTATCTCGGCGGTGCAGACCTCAGTTTCCGGCGGCGCCATCTTCGTCGGCGGGACCGCGACGATCACCGGCTCCACTTTCACCGGGAACTCGGCGTCAGGTTTCGAGGCCACAGGGGGTGGAGGAGTGGCCACCAGCGGCGGAACCAGCGTCAACATCACTGGCTCTTCATTCACCGCCAATTCCTCGGACGGCGGCGGCGGCGGCGGACTCTGGAACGAAGGGACTGCCACCGTCTCCGACAGCACCCTGTCAGGCAACTCTGCCACCACCGAGCAAGGTTTCCAGGGCAACGGAGGCGGGATCGAGAATTATGGCGGCGGCACTCTTAGGCTCACCGACTCCACTTTGTCGGGCAACTCCGCCAACGGCGGCGGCAACGGTGGTGGGATCGTCAATGATGGGGGCGGTACCGCGACCGTCGCTGACTCGACGTTGTCGGGCAACTCTGCTGTCGGCGGCAATGGCGGTGGCATCTGGAATGACGCTTACGGTACCCTCACCTTGACATCCTCCACTTTGTCGGGTAACTCGGCTACGGCGGTTCAGGGCCTCGGCGGGGACGGCGGGGGTATCGGCAGCCAGGCTGGCGGCTCTGGCACTGCGATGCTCGAAGCCGACGTGATCGCGGATTCCTGCTACGGGCCGTTTACTGATAGCGGCTACAACGTCGTCGCCTTCACCAGCGGCTGCCCGGCGCTTGCGGTCGGGGACAGCTCGGCGTTAGTGAGCGGGGATCTGGGTTCGTTGGCCGCTAACGGCGGTCCTACCGACACCTTCCTGCCCGCGTCTTTTTATGGCAACCCGATCCTCGGGGTGATCCCCGACCCGACCTTAGGGCTGTGCCCGACTGTCGACCAGCGCGGAGACAGCTCGTCGGGCGCGTGTGACGCCGGGTCGGTTGAGGTGCCCCCCCCGCCGCCGCCGTTGAACGCGCCGGGCACGCCGGTAGCGTCCGCCGGGGACGGCTCCGCGACTGTCTCATGGGCGCCGCCGACCTCCGACGGTGGACTCCCGGTGACCTCCTACACTGTGACTCCCACGCCTGGATGTTCAACCTGTGGAGGGCTGGGCGTGTCTTCGGCTGGGGTCGGCCAGCCGGCGACGGTCACGGAAGTAACCGGGCTGACCAACGGGACGCAGTACACGTTTACGGTGACAGCCACGAACTCGGCCGGTCCAGGACCCCCGTCGGGGGCGTCGAATCCGGTTACTCCTTCAGGGACGCCGGCACTGTCGGTGAGCCCGACGGCGGTGGCGTTCCCGCCGACCGCGGTCGGCGGGAACGCTGTCGAGCAGCAGGTGACGGTCACAGACCCGGGGCCGGGGCCGCTGACTATCAGCGCGGTGTCGGTCATTGGTGGATCGGGTGCGTTCAGCGTCGACGACTCGACGTCGACGTGCGCGGCGGGCGGGGAACTGACGTCGGGAGGCTCGTGCACGGTCGACTTGACCTTCACACCGGGATCCGCGCAGGCCTACACCGCGCAGCTCAACTTGGGCACGAACGCCGCAGGGGGAGCAGCCACGTTGGCGGTGACCGGGACCGGCGAGGCCACCGCTATCACCCACGTGTACAACGTTCCCGACCAAGGGAACCCTACGGTGGTTATCGAGGGTACCGGGTTCGGCAACAGTTTCCCGGCCGCGGACCTTGGAACGTCGACCGACACCGGTTTCTTCGAGCTGACCGACGCGACCGGTGCGAACAAGTGGAGTGACGGCTACACGGGCGACGGCTGCACGGCAACGGTGACGGAATGGACGGACACGTTGATAGTTGTCCAAGCCAACGTCGACACCTTTTTCCGCTGCGCTCTGGCCGCCGGCGACATTCTCGGGGTGACGGTCTACAACGCCTCGACAGGGATCCCTGGGGTGAAGGCCACCGGTGAGGCGGTCGTCGCCGCTGCCGGGCCGGCACCGTCGGTAACTAATGTGAGCCCCCGCTCCGGCCCGCTCGGCGGCGGCACTGACGTGGTGGTGACCGGCAGCGGGTTCACCAACGCCCGGGCAGTCCTTTTCGGTTCGGTCGCCGCGACCAGCATGACCGTGATGTCCTCCACCGAGATCGACGTCACGTCCCCGCCGTCGGCGCTCGCCGAAGGGGTTTCGGTGCTGGTCATCGGTTCCGACCAGGTCCCCTCGGCGACTGACTGCTGGCCTTTGCAGTCGCAGTGCGCCACGTCTTTCTTCTACATGCAGCCGTCGGAGACGATCAGCGATGTTCATCTCGCGGGCGGCGTCAACGGAAGCCAGAACGTGCTCGGTGTCAAGGTGACCGAGACCGGCTCGATGAGCATGGACGCGTCGGCGACTATTGAGGAGTCCTACAACGGTCCACCATCGGCGGTGTTGGCCACCGGAAGCCTCAGCAACATCAACGCCTCTTTGAAGGTCGACATCTCCGGGAAGCTTTCAGGCGGCTCGGACATCTCCCCCCTGATCGACGTGCCGATCCCACTGCCCGGCTCCGTCCCGGACCTGATCTCCCTGGACTTCAGGATCGTTTCGGCGTCGCTGTCGGGATCGGCCTACCTGACAGTCAACTTCAGCCAGCTCGGCTTGCAGTTCTCCAACGTCGGCTACATCAACGGCGGCGTGACCCTCGGCACCCCAACACTGACCTGCGCCGGCAACGTCGTCGACCTGTCGTCGATAGAATCCTCGCTCGCCACGCTCAACGGCTGCATGTCCATGTCGTGGAATGCCACCACCAGCCTGCAGATAGACGCCAACCCGCTGTGGTTGTCTGTCGGGGGATCCTCGCCGGCAGGCACGCTTGAAGCCGGAATCGGTCCTGAAGTCGGATTCGGCGCCAACGGCACTGTCAGCGGATCGTGGAGCCCGGCTAACGGCGTCCAGCAGACCGGCACCGTCAACTATGAAGGCTGCCTGGCGTTCGTGAACGCGAACCTCGACGCCAGCATCGGCACGTTCTCCGAAAACGACTCGGGCACGTTCGGGACAGCCGACATCTTCGGCAACTCCACAAAACAATGCCCGTTCAAGACCGGCGGGACGGCCGCCACAACTGCGGCCGGCCACACCTACACCGCCTCCACAACTCCCACCGACCCGACAGTGACAACCACCGGCCCGACCGGGATCGTCACCATCTCTCCCACCAACGTGAACCCCGCACCAGTCGACCCGCCCGGCACGACAGGCCAGTATTTCACCGTCAGCGCTTCCAACGCCGCCGATGTCGGCACGGCCACCATCACCGCCTGCGGGCAGACCGCGTCGCAAAGCCTGTCGTCATACGACGGCACCTCCTGGCAGGCTGTCCCACCCCCGGCGACCCCGCCCGGCCCGGGTTGCCTGTCGAGCACTCTCAGCGCCACCACCGTGCCGTCAGTCGCAGACCTCGGTGCTGGCGTGATCTTCGCGGTCGTCACCACGCCGACGGTAGCGGCGGTCACCCCGACATCGGGTGCTACGGCGGGCGGAACTACCGTCATGATCACCGGGACCGGCATGTCCGGCGCGACCGCGGTCGCGTTCGGCGCGGTGGCGGCATCCGACTTCATCTGCGGCGACACGCAGTGCGCCGCTGTCAGCCCACCCGCAACAGCGGCCGGCCCGGTCCACGTCACGGTGACGACCCCGCAAGGAGTCAGCCCGGTCAGCGCGAACGACGAGTTCAGCTACACGCCGGCCACGACCACACCAGGAGTTGCGTCACCCGTAGTATTGGGCCTGCAGCCAACGACGGGGCCGACCGGTGGAGGCACATCGGTGGTGATCAGCGGCACGAACCTGTCCGGGGCGACGGCAGTGGATTTCGGGAGGACCCCGGCCAGCAGCTTCGACGTTGTCTCTGCCGGCTCGATAACTGCGGTCTCGCCCCCCAACACGGCGGGCACGGTCGACGTCACGGTCACCGCTGCGGGCGGAACGAGCAGCGCTACCAGCGCGGACGAGTTCACCTATAGCACCCCGCCCACCAGGGCGGCGGCGGGCTACTGGCTGGCGGCAGCCGACGGCGGGATCTTCACGTTCGGCGACGCCGGCTTCTACGGGTCGATGGGCGGCCATGTGCTCAACAAGCCGGTAGCGGGCATCGCCGCAGCCCCCGGTGGCCACGGCTACTGGGAGGTGGCTTCTGACGGCGGCGTGTTCAGCTTCGGCCACGCCGGCTTCTACGGGTCGATGGGCGGCAAGGCGCTCAACAAGCCGGTCGTGGGGATCGCCGCAACCCCCGGTGGCCACGGCTACTGGGAGGTGGCTTCTGACGGCGGGATCTTCACGTTCGGCTCCGCCAAGTTCTGCGGGTCGACGGGTGGCACGCACCTAAACGCCCCGGTGGTCGGCGTGGCCGCCACTCCCACAGGCAACGGCTACTGGGAGGTCGCCAAGGACGGCGGAGTGTTTAGCTTCGGCAGTGCCCGCTTCTACGGGTCAGAACCCGGGCTGCCCGCGTCTGCCCGGGTGGCGGCACCGGTGGTGGGCATCGCCGCCACCCCTGACGGCAAGGGCTATTGGGAGGTGACTTCGACTGGGCAGATGCTCGCCTTCGGCGACGCCCACCTCTACGGCTCGATGGCCGGTAAGCCGCTCGACAAGCCGGTGGCCGGCATGGCGTCGACACCGGACGGCAAGGGCTACTGGTTGGTCGGCGCAGACGGCGGCATCTTCAGCTTCGGCGACGCCCGCTTCTACGGCTCGATGGCCGGCAAGGCGCTCAACAAGCCGGTCGTGGGGATCGCCGCCAGCTGATCAGCGCCGCCGCGAATGGTTACACAACCACGAGGCCGAGACTCTTCGCACGTCCGTTGCTGTGAAGGCATGGCTGCCGTCCCGCAAGCCGAACCCTCTACGGGATCGACCCAGGTCGGCGGCGGTGTCGGTCTGGGAGCGTCCCGCAAGACCCGCCCGGTGATCTGCCCGGTGGCGGGGGGCTATCCGCTACAGCCTCAGGTCGGGTTGCGCCGGTCGAGGCGGGACCGATCCGCACAGGCCGAACGATCCTTCTGGCGGTGGCCGCCGCGAGACGCTGGAACGCGTCGGTGACGCCAGAACGACGGATCCGGCGCGAGCGAGTGCCCCATAACGCGCACCACCGCGCGGGACGGAAAGCGACTGGTGGAGACGCATATTCCTCTGGTGCGTATTCCCCCTGAGATCTGGTCACGACTGTACCCGTAGAGCGACGTAGCGCCGCCAGTCCGTGCCGAGGACCTTCGACCGGTCGGCCACGCGCCAGGGCCTCCGGTCGAGCAACTTGGCCAGGACCGGAGCGGGCACTGTGGTGAGCAGTGCGTCGAGAGCGGCGACCCGTGCGGCGCGGGTGACGCCGTGTCGGTTGAGTCGCTCGGCGAGTTGTTCGGACTCGATGGGCTGCCCGGCGCAGCGTCCGGGGAAGAGCCAGTCGCTGTCGGGATGACCGGCACCGGTCAGATGGTCACGCCCGCCGACGAGCCGTTCGATGAGCACGCTGAGCGGAGCGGGGACCGGGACAAGGTCGTCGCCGAGACGAAGAGAGAGTCCGCCGTCCATGGGTTGAAAGTCGATGCGCCGCAGTCGGTTGATGCGACTGGCAGGCAGCGCGTAGAGCAGCACGAGACAGCCCGCTACCCGGTCGACCAACGGGACGTCGTCATCGTCGAGGAAGCGCGACAGCAGGTCGAGTCGGGCCGCTTCGGTGATGGCCCGTGGCGCACCCTGTCGGTCGGGTGGCAACTGCAGCGGAGTGCGGCGATGGGTGGACATCGCCCACCGCAGGAACGACCGGGACTGGCCTCGGGTGGTGGGCCCGGTCGCGAACCAGGCGTCGATGTCGGCCTGGGTGGCCGAGACAAGATCGGTGTCGCGATCGTGGAGCCAGTCGAGGAATCGGACGGCGATGTTGGTCTGGGCCCGGGCCACCGAGCAGCGACCTTTGTTGAGTGTCCCCGCCTCGGCCAGTCGGGCGAGCCGGGGTCCGTGGTGCCAACGCAGGTAGGCGGCAATCAAACGCCGATCGGCGGGATCGTCGATGGTGGCAATCCGGGTGGTGGACCAGCGTTCGAACCCGGCGAGGTAGCGGTTGCGGGTAGGCAAGATCCCGTGGGTGATGAGCAGCTCACGGAGGTGCTCTCGACCGTTGGAGAAGTCGAGGGTGTCCATGCCGTCGTGGGTGAGTGGAACCGCACCGGTGGCGAGGGAACCGATGCGCTCGACCACCCGTCGATTCGAGAGCCACGACAGGCCGCCTCGGGGGATCTCCATGGCCGCCAGTGCCTCGACGAGTGGAGTAAGTGCCGGGCTGATCGCTCCGGTGCTGTCGTCGAAGACGGTGCCGAGCCGTGCCCGCAGTGAGCACCGACGACAGCGGACCAAGGTGTCGAAGTCGTCGTCGGCGCCACAGGTGCGACACACCAGGTCCTCGTCGATCCCTGCGCAGTCCCGACACGTCGCCCCCTCGGCCAGCGCGCCACCGGGGAGGGAACGGACACGCCCACACCCCGAGCAGCGACCGTGGCGGTGGAGCCGGTGGCAGGCACACGTATGACAGAGCGCACCTCCAGGCCAGGCCGGTCGTCGGGTGGTCCGCCCACACGATGCAGCACAGGGAACCCCCGTCATTGCTGGTCTCCGGTGATCCGGGCCCGACGAGGACGGCGGGCTGTCGGTCGACCCGCAGTGGCCTTGGGTGCCGGTGCGCCGGCGACAGCAGAGGTCTCGATCAGGTCGGCCGGGGTGCAGTCGAAGATGTCGCACAGGGCGGCCAGAGTGGCCAGCGACAGGCGCTCGGGCGTGCCGGTGGCGAGCCGATAGACCTGGGCAGCAGATAGCTCGATGCCGCGTTCGCCAAGCAGTGGCCGGAGCTCGGTCGTCTTCCAGATTCCATGGGCGGCCATCACCTCACGTAGGCGCCACGAGTAATGGACCGTCCGTCGGGCCCTCACTGTGCTGCCTTGGGAAGCTGTGCAACCCTGCGAAGTGCTGCGGCCTCGACCGCCCCGTCGAGGGCAGCCCTCAGGGTGCGAGTCTTGTAGTCCGACGACACCGACGTGTAGATGGCCAGCGTCGAGGCGTACTCGTGACCGGCCTGCTGCTGGACGAAGAGTGCGTCGTAGCCGTCCTCGATGAGGTGGGTCACGTAGCTGTGGCGCAGACAGTGGAGGGTCAACCCACCGGGCAGACCGGCAGCTTTCGCCGATCGGGTGAAGGCGGCAGTGATGCGGTCCTCACTGACCAGCGGCCCGCGTTCGGACGGCCACAATCCGGACCCTTCCGGCTCCAGCTTCGGCCAGACGTCTTCGATCCATTCGGCCACCACCTCGGTCGACCAGTCGAAGACGGTGAGTACGCTGCGCCGTCGGGGAGGACCGCCTTTGGCCGCCTTGCCCCACCGGACCTGACAGACCCCGTAGGCACCGAACTCCGGTGCCGACGGATTGGAAGAGAAGTCGGCCACCTCGAGCATGCGAACCTCCCTGCGTCGAAGCCCCCACCCATAGGCGACCTTCAGCATGGTGGCGTCCCGGAAGGCTGGCGCCCAGCCCTTCTTGGACCGGGACCGGATGGCATCGACGTCGTCGTCGGCCGCGTCGAACAGAGACTGCAGCTCCACCCGGGTGAGCGACCGGCGACCCGGGCGACCCTCGTACTCAGACGTGTGGGTGGCCAGGTTCTCCGGACGACAGACCTGACTCGGAGCGGTGCCGAACTGGGTCGTGCACGACAGCGACCAGCCATAGGCCGGATCGCACACGAAGTCACAGAAGGAACCCACCGCGAGTTGGTAGCTGCGGATAGTCGAATGGGCCCGGTGGTCGTCGACTCGCAGCTCGCCGACCCAGGATTCCAGGTGCCCTGGCAGCCACTCCCAGGGCCACACTTGCGCGTGGAGACGGAACCGGCGGACCACCCGCTCTCGGGCATCGATGGTCACTTCGTTGAGGCTCCGGGCCAGTTGCTGGTCACGCCAGCCGTCCAGCATCGCCTCGAACACGCCACCGGCGGCAACTGACTCCGGCGACGGAGTCGCGGCCAGCCACACTGCTTTGGATCTGCTCATTCGGTTCCCTTCATGCCTTGTTTTGGACGCGGGATTCAATCATCAGATGCAATTGAACCCAAGGATGCCCACGTCAGAGCATGAAAACGGTCACCACCAACTGCCTGCCGCCGAGCATGCCCAAAGTGCAAACGTGCAGGCACGGGGCCCAATCACGTCACGACATGAACATGCATCCAATCGAATATGCGGCAGAAGCCCCTGATCGCCGGTTCGCGGCGTGGCCCAAGTCGCCCGACGGCCGGCGTGCTTGCTGTCCGCAAGCGCACCGGATGTGCCGTTCTGCGTTGCGGCCAGGGCGGCGACGACCGTCGTTATGGCGCGTTGTTCGGCGCCCGAGCGGGCACGGCCGGCGGTACCCACAACGCCGGATGCCGACCGCGTGTCCGCATGCTGTTCAGCCGGCGCTTGCGGCCTCCCGCGCTTGCCCTGTTGCTGCGCCCCGACCGACAACACATGGGGGGGTACTCCTCAGACGCCACGAGATCAAGCCGACAGCCGTCTACTTCGGAAACTCGAAGCTCTTGCCCATGCAGAAGCTGATCTCAGACTCGACATAGGGTCCGAAGGTCGGAATCTCCTCGTACCCAGCCGCACGATAGAGAGCAACTGCGGCTGGCGGATTGATCACTGTTTCCAGA
>Ga0307372_10006834_pt1 | contig 16537 bp, 13 predicted proteins | sample OX1MG_FD_202533 | JGI IMG/M metagenome (GOLD analysis project Ga0307372, IMG submission 202533) | Soil microbial communities from Risofladan, Vaasa, Finland - OX-1 | ecosystem: Environmental > Terrestrial > Soil > Coastal area > Acid sulfate soil | place: Finland: Risofladan, Vaasa | collected... | reverse complement strand
GCAGCTTCGTCTGGTTGGCTCACACGCTGGCGCGCTTCGCGGAGAAACACGACCAGGGCCGCCCGGTCCTGGTTGGTGGCCCGCTCAGCCGCGAGGCGGGCTGATAGCCCCTCGATCGCTTGGCGCAGTTCGAAGACGTGGGTGAGGTCCGTGAGGCTGACGTGCGAGACAAAGGAGCCGCGACGGGGAACCACATCGACCAGCCCCTCGTGGGCGAGCCGATGAATGGCCTCTCGCAGGGGGGTCCGGCCGACGCCCAGAGCTGCCATCGTCTCGCGCTCGGCGATCAGGGCCCCCGGCTCCAGCTGGAGGCTCACGATCAGGTCTCGGAGTTGGCCGTACGCCTGATCGCTCAGGCGGCCGGCTCTCGGGGCAGTGGCTAGCACATCGGCAGTATGCCGGTAATATATCTACGGGTCAAGGCACCTGGCCAGCTCGCCCGCCCCGGCTCGGCCGCTCGATCGCAGGGAGGCAGCCACGGCCACCAGCTGGGTCGTCACCCCCGGGCGCGATCCCCTCGTCCTGACCACAGGGCAGCTCGGTCACCGAGCGACAGGGTCGGCCAGCTCCCGCACGCGGCGCCCACGACCAGGGCTCGAATGGCGGGCGCCGATCACCGCCCGGTCCCGTCGACTCCTGCCCCACTCCTCAATCCGCTGCGTCGCCGCCGGCGGGGCGTGCCGACCGCCACGTCATCCCACCCGGCGCCAACGCCAGACCGCCTTCGCATGGCGGCCCGAGATGCGGTCCGCTGGACCTTGGTGCCGGCGACCCGCTCCCAGGTGGTCACAGGCGCGATGGAGCCCGCGCCCGTCGCCCTCTGGGTGCCGGGACGGCCGGCGGCCCAGGCCGTCCCACCCGGACGGCCGCGGCCGTCCGGGTGGGACGCGACCCGTCGGCGGCTTCCCCTCCAGACCGAGCAGCTCCGGGTGATCGCAGGCGGCTCGAGCCAGCGAAGACCGTCGGGTGCCGGGCGAGCTCGAGATCGGCTGGTCGCAGCGGCTCGGTGCGGCACCGGCTCAGCCGGTGGCATCGCGCCGGGACCGGCCGCGCTGGCGCCCCCGCACCTGCTGGTCGAGGACCACCTTGCGCAGCCGCACCGCCCGGGGGGTGACCTCGACGCACTCGTCCTCGGCGATGAAGTCGAGCGCCTGCTCCAGGGAGAGCTGCAGATGGGGGGTGAGCCGCTCCAGCTCATCGCCGGTGGAGCTGCGGACGTTGGTGAGCTTCTTCTCCCGGGTCGGGTTGACGTCCATCTCGTCGAGGCGGGCGTTCTCGCCCACCACCATCCCCTCGTAGACCTCGGTGCCGGGTCCGATCAGCATCGTGCCGCGCTCGCCGAGCGCCATCAGCGCGGTGGTGGTGGCCAGCCCGCGGCGGTCCGCCACCATGGAGCCGTTGCGTCGGGTGCGGAGCTCGCCGTGCCAGGGCTCCAGGCCGTCGAACACACTGTGGAGGAGGCCGGTGCCGCGGGTCTCGACCAGGAACTCGGTGCGGAAGCCGACCAATCCGCGGGCGGGGATGCGGTAGCCCATCCGCACCCAGCCGGTGCCGTGGTTGACGATCTCGAGGAGGCTCCCGCGCCGCAGCGCCAGCAGCTGCGTCACCACCCCCAGGTACGCCTCCGGGACGTCGACGGCGAGTCGCTCCATCGGCTCGTGCAGCCGACCGTCGATGGTGCGCGTCACCACCTGGGGCTTGCCCACGGTGAGCTCGAATCCCTCCCGCCGCATGGTCTCGACCAGGACCGCCAGCTGCAGCTCGCCACGGCCCTGCACCTCCCAGGTGTCGGGTCTCCCGGTCGGCAGCACCCGGAGCGCCACGTTGCCCACCAGCTCCTGGTCGAGCCGACCCTTGACCAGCCGCGCGGTGAGGCGGCTCCCGTCCGCCCCCGCCAGCGGCGAGGAGTTGATCCCGATCGTGACCGCCAGGCTGGGCTCGTCGACCAGCAGGGCGGGCAGCGGCCGGGGGTCGTCGGGATCGGCGAGGGTCTCCCCGATCGAGATCTCGGGAAAGCCCGCCACCACCACGATGGCGCCCGGACCGGCGGCGTCGACGTCGACGCGATCGAGGGCCCGGGACTGGTAGAGCTCGGTGACGCGGGCCCGCTGGACGGTGCCGTCGACCCGGCACCAGGCCACCATCTGGCCACGGCGGATGGTGCCGTGGTGGACGCGGCAGACCGCCAGCCGGCCGACGTAGGGGGAGGCGTCGAGGTTGGTGACCAGGGCCTGGAGGGGATGGTCCGGGTCGTGGGTCGGCGCCGGGATGTTGGCGAGGATGGCGGCGAAGAGGGGGCCGAGGTCGGTCCCGACCACGCCCGGCTCGCTCGCGGCCCAACCGGCCCGGGCGTTGGCATAGAGGATCGGGAAGCCGATCTGGTCCTCGTCGGCGTCGAGGTCGAGGAAGAGCTCCTCCACCTCCCGGACCACCTCCGCGACGCGGGCGTCGGCGCGATCCACCTTGTTCACCACCACCACCACCGCCAGCCTCGCCTCCAGGGCCTTGCGGAGCACGAAGCGGGTCTGGGGCAGCGGCCCCTCGGATGCGTCGACCAGCAGGAGCACCCCGTCGACCATCGCCAGCGCCCGCTCCACCTCACCGCCGAAGTCGGCGTGCCCGGGGGTGTCGACGATGGTGATGGTGGTGGTGCCGACCTGGACCGCGATGTGCTTGGCGAGGATGGTGATGCCCTTCTCCCGCTCCAGGTCGCCCGAGTCCAGCACCCGATCGCTCACCTCCTGGTTGAGGCGGAACGCGCCCGTCTGCCGGAGCATGGCGTCGACCAGGGTGGTCTTGCCGTGGTCGACATGGGCGACGATCGCCACGTTGCGGAGGTCGTCGCGGTGGAGCATCCGCGCCCAGGATAGCCGGGGGTCCCGATCACCCCGGGCGGGCCGCCCCCGGACCGGCGCCGCGGACGGGCGGGCCTCACCCCCGCCCTCAGTCCAGCTCGAGCTCGTGACCCTCCAGGCGGAGCAGGAGGCGCTTTCGCTCCAGCCCCCCCGCATACCCGCCGAGGCCGCCCCCGGTCCGAAGGACCCGGTGGCAGGGGATGATGATCGGGATCGGGTTGCGGGCCAGGGCGTTGCCGGCCGCCCGGGCGGCGCCGGCCACCCCCGCCGCCCGAGCGATGGCGGCGTAGGTCGAGACCTCGCCGTAGGCGATCGCCCCGGTGGCGCGAAGCACCGGCTCCGCGAACCCGCGGATCAGCTGCCAGTCGCAGGCGACGTCGAAGGCCCGGATCCGCCCCCTCCCGTACGCCTCCAGCTCGCGACGGATCGAGGCCAGGCGGGACGGGAGCTCCACCAGCCGGGGCGAGACCGCGACCGACAGCTCGCGGAGGACCCGGTCCTCACCATGGTCGATGAAGGCGAGGCGGACCAGCCCCACCCGGGTGACCGCGGCCAGGAGGCGACCGAGCGGCGTGTCGAACGCGTGGTAGGCGACATCGACGGCCCCGGACGCCTGGGCCGAGTCGCGCCACCGGTCGTCCAGCCCGGCGGGCGGCCGGACCGGCAGACGGCAGGCGGCAGCGGCGAGGTCGCGGCGGATGTGGATCATCGGTCAGTCTCCCTGCGCAGGCGCACGAGCGCCAGGTGGACGTTCTGGCGGGACGCCTCGGCCGACGTCCCCGTCGCCGCCGCGATCGCGGCATACGAGAGGTCGCCGACCACCCGGAGGGTGAGGGCGGTCCGCTGCCGGCTGGGCAGGGCCCGCACCCGCGCCCACAGGGCCTCGTCGGCCGGCTCCGGGATCGCCGCCACCCCGTCGGTGTCGGCACGACGGGCGGCCCGGGTGGCGGACGCCAGCTCCGAGCCCCGGCGGCGGCGGTCCCGGTGGTGGTCGATCGCCTTGCGGTGGGCGATGGTGAGGATCCAGGCGCGCAGGTTGCGGTGGTCGACGAGCCGGGGGAAGGCGCGGAGCGCGGCGAGGAACGTCTCCTGGAAGCAGTCCTCGGCTCCCTCGGGACCGACGGCGGCGACCAGGTAGCGGTAGACGGCGGCCCGATGGGCGGCGTAGAGGGTCGGGAACGGCACCTCGTCCATCGCTGCATTCAACGGCCCTGCGGCCGCCGACGTGAGGTGGTCCACCGGCCCGCGCCGGGTCGGAGGGGCGCCGGGGCTCGCCCGGGCGGCCCTCCGCCGGACCTCAGCCCGAGCGCCGCACCCAGACCGTGACCGAGCCGGTCGCGAAGGCGGCGCGGTAGGAGCGGGCCAGGATCGGCCGGACCCCGGGCCAGAGCCGCAGGGCGGAGCGGTCGGTGACGATCACCCGCGGCCGGCCCCGATCGACCCGGTCCAGCACCCCGGCGGCGCCGAGCCAGTACTCGTTCATGTAGATGGTGGGGGTGACCAGCTGGGGCCGCAGGGGGGCGAGGAGGTCGATCCAGGCGTCGGCCGACCAGACGACGGCGCTCGCCCCCGCCAGGCCCTGGTCTCGGAGCCACCGGGCGGCCACCGCCTCGGCGTCGTTCTCCTGCCCGAACGCGGCGCGGAACCGGGCCGGCGAGACCGCCCCGGTGAGGCGCCCGATGAAGTTCTGGTAGTAGACCCCGGTGAGCGGGAGGGAGTAGAAGGCACCGGGCGGACTGAGCAGCGACCAGCCGATGCCGACCGGCAGCAGGACCGCGACCGCCAGCAGACCCTCGCCGAGCCGCGCCGGGGAGAGCCATCGCGGCCGCCGCGGGCGAACGACGCTCGCGAGCAGGACCGCCAGCGGGGCTGCCGCCGGCAGCCCCAGGTGCGGGTAGGGACGATTGGGCAGGGTGGCGACGATGAGACAGGCGGCCGCCCAGATCCACACCAGCAGGCGCCAGCCGGCGATTCGGCGAGCGACGATCGCCCCCCCCAGGAGCGCTCCCGCCTCCACCAACCGGACGGCGACGTTCAGGAAGGTGGGCGGCAGCGAGCTGGCGGCGTAGCCGCCGTAGCTGGTGGCGAGCAGGAAGGCGAGCCGGCCCGGTCCCACCCGGACCGCGTAGGGCAGGAGCGCCGCCGCCACCAGCACCGCGATCGTCCCCAGCAGGACCAGGACGCGGGGCCACGCCCCGGCGCCGCGGCGGACCGCCAGCCACAGGGTGGCGGCGGCGACGACGTCCAGGGCGGTCTGCTGGTAGAGCACCGCCGTCGCGAACAGCGCGCCCGCGCAGACCGTCCGTCCCACCCATCGCCGGCGCTCCCCCGCCTCGTCGGCCCACAGGATCGCGAGGACGCCCAGCGCCGAGGGGCCGATGAGAAGGTTCTCGGGCAGGGCGAGGTCCCCGTTGAGGATGGGGGTGCCGAGGACGACGGCGGCGAGGCCCGCCCCCACCGCCGCCCGCACCGGCCCCTGGCGGGAGCGGAGGATCACAAACACCACCACAACGGCGGCGAGGCCCGAGAGCCACGAGAGCAGGTGGAGCGCCGCCTCCGAGGGCCCGGCCAGGGCGAGGACCAGGCCGTAGGTCCAGAAGAGGAGCGGGGGCTTGTTGTTCCAGACCGCGCCGTAGAGGGTGTGGCCGTGCTGCGACAGCCAGGCGGTGACGGCGTACCCGGCCTCGTCGGTGTACCAGTGCGGCTCGAAGAGCGTGGGCACCCGCAGCAGGGTGAAGATCAGGATCGGCGCGGCCCACCCCGCCCATCCGAGGGTGTGCGCCCTGGTCCTGGGAGCGGCCGCCGCGGAGGCGGCGACCGCCTGGGCGGGGGCGCTCGGTCGTGGGTTCCGCTGGGTGTGTTGCACGGCCCCATCGTGTGCCGCCGGCTCGGGCTCCCCGGCGGATGGTAGCAGCGGCCCCCCGCCGGCTCCGGTCAGGGCGTGCCGTCGGCCTGGATGCGATAGACGATGCCGCGGCCCCCGTCGAGGAGCAGGAGCGCCCCCCGGGGGTCGACCGCGACCGCGACCGGGTGCTGCAGGCCCAGGGCGAAGACGCTGACGTCGGAGATCGGCGCGGTGCCGTCCCGGCCCAGCACGATCCGCACCACCCGCCTGCCGGGCCCGGCGGCGGAGTGGGCGAGGCCCCACTCGGCGACGAACAGGTTGCCGCGATAGCCGGGCGGGAAGCTCCTCCCGGTGTAGAAGGCGATCCCGGCCACCCCGGCGTGGGGCCCGAGGAAGGCGGCCGGCGTGGTCACCCCGCGGCACGCGCCCCGCATCACGAGCAGTCGGGCGTCGGGCCAGCAGCCGGGCCAGCCGTACCAGCCCCCCGGGAGGATCCGCACCAGCATGTCGGCGGGCTCCGGGTCAGCGGCCGAGCCCAGCCGGAGCCGGCCGTCCACGGCGGCATAGAGACGTCCGGTCCGCGGCTGGACGGCGAGACCGGCGGCGTTGTCGAGCCCGGTGGCCACCGCGGTGAGGTCGCGCCCGCTGGGGAGGAGCGAGAGGACGCTGGCGGCATACGGGTCCGGCTCGCGGCAGGCGTTGCAGGTGGACCCGCTGCCGACGTAGAGGCGACCCCCCGGTCCCGGCACGATCGCGTCCTGCTGGTGGAGCCCGTGCGGGAGGCCCCCCACCAGCCGCCGCCGCACGGTGGGCCTGCCGTGCGCCAGCCTCACCCGGTCGACCTCTCCCCGGGCGGAGACGTAGAGGGTGCGCCCCACCCAGGCCAGCCCGCGCGGCGACGGGAACCCCACGGCGAACCGCACCGGGCGGCGGCTGCCCTCCGGGACCGCCACCACCGCGCCCGACGCCTCGGCGACGAAGAGCCTGCCGCCGGGCCCGATCGCCATCGCGGTGGGGCGGACCAGCCCCCGGGCGTAGACCTGGGCGCGGAACCCGGGCGGGACCTCGACCCCCGCCGCCGCCGGCAGGCGGGCGGCGGCGGCCGACGAGGCCCGGGCCACATGGCCGGCGCCGGTCACCTGGTGGCCGGTGGTCGCGCTCGGACGGGGGGGGCCGGTGGCGGCGCAGCCGGCCACGACGAGGGCCATCACCGCCCACGCCCCCTCGCGGAGCCCGGCTGCCCTCGCCCCGCGCAGGGGGGTGGGCACCGGGGCCGGCCGCATCCCCATCAGCGGGTGGAACGCCCGCCGTCCTGAGCGGTTACGACGGCGGCCCACCACCAGGCCGCTGAGGATACGCCGCGGGCGGTCCTCGCCGCGGCCCCGAGGGCCCCGGATCGGGGCCGTCGCCGGGGGCTGACGGACGCCGGGACGGGCGCGAAGCGCCTGCGACCGGATCGTTGTGGCCAGCGGCCAGCGCGAGGACTACGCTGTCGACCGTGGACTACGCCGCCTCGGCGACCGCCTTCCGCGGCCTCCTCCAGGATGGGGAGAGCGTGATCGCCGCGGCCGCGGTGCGGATCACCGGGACCGCGTCCAACGCCCTCAGCTGGGGGCGACCCCCGCTCGGCGTCGCGGGCAGCCCCGACGACCCCTGCGAGCGCGCGGCCCGCGAGGGGACGGCGGGGAGCCTCGCCACCGCCTATCCGGGCTGCCGCGGCCTGCCCGGGACCTGGCTCCTCGCCGTCACCGATCGCCGCCTGGCCGTCTGGTATCCGAGCGTCGGTCCGCGCAAGGCGCTGGTCTGGTCGGTCCCCGCCTCCACCCTCCTCGACGCCGCCCCGGCCGGCCGCCACCGCCTGCTCGCCCCCACGATCCGGCTGCGCTTCGCCGACGGGTCGGCGATCCGTCTGAACTGTCTCGGGCAGCGCGAGTTCCTCCTCAGGCTCGCCGCCCACCGGGCGACCGTCGGCGGCGCCGGCCGCACCTCCGTCGGACCGCACGCCGCCCCCGGCTGAGCGGCCCCCCAGGCGCACGCCCGGGGCCTCCGGCGCGCCGGTCAGCCCGGGCTCGCCGGCGCGACCGCGCCGGTCCGCTGCCGCCAGGCCTCGCCGTCCGGGTACCGGTAGCGGCGCACCGACTCGGGACGCAGGGCGGTCCCGAAGCCGGGCGCGGTGGGGAGCGCGTAGCGGCCCCCGGAGGCGGCCACCGGGTCCTGGAAATGCTCGTGCAGGCCCTCCACCCATTCCACCGTGCGGTCGGCGCGCTCTCCGCCGACCGCGAGCGCGTCGAAGGCCGCCAGGTGGACCACCATCTCGCACAGGCCGACGCCGCCGGCGTGCGGGCAGACGGGGACGTCGTGGAGGGCGGCCAGGCAGAGGACGGCCAGCACCTCGTTGACACCGCCGAGGCGGCAGGCGTCGAGCTGGCACACGCCCATCGCGCCCGCGGCCAGGAACTGCTTGAACATCACCCGGTTGTGCACGTGCTCGCCGGTGGCAACCGTGACCGGGGCCACGGCTCGGGCGATCGTCGCGTGCCCGAGCACGTCGTCGCAACTGGTCGGCTCCTCCACCCACCGGAGGTCGAACGCCATGAGCTGCCGGGTCCAGGCGATCGCGGTGTCGACGTCCCAGACCTGGTTGGCGTCGACCGCCAGGCGCCGCTGCGGCCCGATCGCCTCTCGGGCGATGGCGCACCGGCGCCGGTCGTCCTCCAGGCTCTGGCCCACCTTCAGCTTGACCAGCCCCCAGCCCTCGGCGGCGGCCTGGCGGCAGCGGGAGGCGAGCTCGTGGTCGGCGTAGCCGAGCCAGCCGGGTGCCGTGGTGTAGGCGGCCAGCCCCTCGTGGTCGAGGCGCGCGACGGCGGCGGATCGGTCCGCGGCGCGTCCGCGCAGGAGCGCCAGCGCGGTGTCGGGCGTGAGCGCGTCGGTGAGGTGGCGGAAGTCGATGCACGCCACCAGCTCCTCGGGAGGGCAGTCGACGAGGTGCCGCCAGAGCGGCTGGGCGGTCCAGCGCGCGCGCAGGTCCCAGAGCGCGTTGACGATGGCGGCGGTGGCGAGGTGGATGACGCCCTTCTCCGGACCCAGCCAGCGCAGCTGCCCGTCGCCGGCGAGCCGACGCCACACCCACCCCATGTCGGAGCGGATGGCCTCCAACGGCAGCCCCACCACCAGGGGCGCCAGCGCCTCGATGGCGGCCACCACCACCTCGTTGCCCCGCCCGAGCGTGAACGCCAAGCCGTGCCCCTCGATGCCGTCGTCGCGGTCGGTCTCCACCACCACGACGGCGGCGGAGTAGTCGGGATCGGGGTGCATCGCGTCCGACCCGACCCGGGCCGCCGAGGTCGGGAAGCGCACGTCCGCCGTGCGCAGCCGCCGGATCAGCTCGCTCGTCGCCGGTCCCTCCCCGATGCGATCCCACGACGGTAGCAGCTGCCGCGCCCGCAGCCCTGCCGGATGGGCGCCCCGGCGGCATCGCCGTGACGTACCATGACCGACACAATCGAAGAGCCGCCCGGGCAAATGGGAATCCGGTGCAGGGCCGTCGTCCTCCGTTTGGGGTCGGCCCGAGTCCGGAGCTGTCGCGCAACTGTGAGCGGGGAGCTCGGACCGAGTGCCACTGGGACGCGAGTCCCGGGAAGGCGGTCCGCGAGCCACGATCCGCGAGCCAGGAGACCGGTCCGGTCGGTCCAGAGCACCCCCGCGCGCAACGGGAGGGACGGGCCTATGGTGGCGGGCCGGCCTTCGGCGAGGGGTCCCCCAGCCGCCGGAGGACCCGACATGGTTGGGAAGTGGGGGGCCAGCGCGACTCTGGCCCTGGTCGCGCTCGGACTCGCGGGGTGCGGCCGGGCGGCCCCCCACCCGCACCAGACCGCCCGGTGCGCCACCGTCTCCGCCCCGCACGTGACGGTCGTGGTCGAGGTGTCGACCCACCGGGTCCTCGATCGCTGCGTCGTGGTGGCCCGCACCGGCGCCAGCGGCGAGGCGGTGATGCGGCGCAGCGGGGTGGAGATCGCGCTCCAGCACTTCAGCTTCGGCGACGCCGTCTGCCAGCTCGATCGCGTCCCCCCCGCGTACACCCACTGCTTCAGCACCGGCCGGCCGTACTGGGCCCTCTTCGTGGCCCCCGCGCACGGGCTCTTCCGAGCCGCCAGCACCGGGATCCAGGCGGTCCACCTGGAGGCCGGGGAGGCGCTCGGGTGGCGCTACGTCCCGGCCAAGGGCCGAGCGGCTCCGCCGCCGCTGCCCAGGGTGCGGTGACCGAGCAGACGGGTCCCGATCCGCGCGCGCTGGGGGCCTGGGTGGCGGCGGTCGTCCTCGTCGTCCTCGGCAGCGACGACCCCGTCGTCCGCGTCCTGGCGCTCGCCGCGGCGCTCCTCCTCCTCGCCCGCGGGCGAGGGCGCCACGCCGGGCTGCGTCGGCCGCTCGTCCTGGTCGGGGCGGCGGCGGCCGGCACCATTGTCCTCAACACCCTCCTGAGCCACACCGGAGCCGACGTCGTCGTCTCCCTCCCCGGGTGGCTCCCGGGCGTCGGCGGCCCGCTCACCGCCGAGGCGCTCCTGTTCGGGATCGACATCGCGCTGGGGCTGAGCGCCTGCCTCGTCGCCGCGCTCACCCTGGCCCGGCTGGTGGAGCCGGAGGCCCTCGCCGGGGCCCTCCCGGGCCCGCTGCGGCACACCGGCGCGGCGCTGGGGGCGGCGCTCACCCTCGCCCCCCGGCTGGCCCAGGGCGTCACCGCCATCCGCGAGGCCCAGGCGATGCGGGGCTGGCGGCCGCGGGGGCTGCGCTCCTGGGCGGCGGTGGTGGTGCCGGCCGTCCTCACCGCCATCGAGGGGTCGCTGCAGCTGGCGGAGGCGATGGAGGCCCGCGGATACGGTGCGGGTCGCCGCAGCGCGTACCGGGAGCGGCACTGGGGCGTGGGCGACACCGTGCTCGGATGCTGCGCCGTGCTCGCCCTCGGCCTGTTCGCGGCGGCCGCGCTCACCGGCGGCAATCCGGGATGGTACCCGTACCCGACGCCGACGGCGCCGGCGGCCTCGCCGCTGCTGCTCGCCGCCTGCGCCGTCCTCGTCCTCCCGGCGGCGGCGGCGTGACCGACGCCGGCGCGATCGCCAGCCTGGAGCGCTTCAGCTACTGGTACCCCGGGACCGAGCGGCCCGCGGTGGACGACGTCACCCTCACGCTGGACCACGACGCGGTCATCCTGGCGGGCGACTCGGGGTCCGGCAAGACGACGGTGCTGCGCACCCTGAACGGGCTGGTCCCCCATTTCCACGGGGGTCGGGCGCGCGGCCACGTGACCGTCCTGGGCCGGGACGCACTGCGGACACCGACCCGGACCCTCGCCCGGGCCGTGGGGATGGTGTTCCAGGAGCCCGAGACCCAGCTGGTCCTGGCCCGTGTCGCCGCCGACGTCGCCTTCGGCCTGGAGAACCAGGCCGTGCCGGCCCCGATGATCCGCGAGCGGGTGGCGGGCGCCCTGCACGCCCTCGCCATCGGTCACCTCCGCGACCGTCGGGTGGCCACCCTCTCCGGTGGCGAACGGCAGCGGGTGGCGCTGGCGGGGGTCCTGGCCCTGGCACCGCGGGCGATCGTGCTGGACGAGCCCAGCTCGCAGCTGGACCCGGCCGGGGCCAGGGCGCTCGCGGACGCGCTGGCCGGCTGCCTCGACCGCGGCATCGCGCTGGTGCTGGCGGAGCATCATCCCGAGCGGATGCGGATGCGGGGCGCGGTGACCCTCCAGCTCGCCAACGGCCGTCTCACCGCGCCCACGCCGCCGCCACGCCGGGGCCACCGTCGGTGCCGGCAGCCACCGGCGGACCATGGCGAGGTCCTCTGGTCCACTGACGGGCTGACGGTCGGCCACCGCGACCCGGTCCTCGAGACGGGGCGCCTCCACGGAGTCCGCGGGGAGGTCCTCGCCTGCACCGGGCCCAACGGCAGTGGCAAGACCACCCTGCTGCGCACCCTTGCAGGCTTCCTTTCGCCGCTGACCGGCTCGGTCGAGCGCCGGCCCGTTCGCGCCGCCTACCTTCCCCAGGATCCCGGCGCCCTCCTCCACCTCCCGACGCTGCGGGCCGAGCTCCTCCAGACCCAGCGCTGGCTGGGCCGCAGCGCTCCCCTCCGCCCCCTCCTCGACGAGCTCGGGCTCGGCGGCCTCGGGGACCGCGACCCCCGCGACTGCAGCGTCGGCGAGCGGCAGCGGGCGGCGCTCGCCGCGGTCCTGGCCGGCGAGCCGGAGCTGATCCTCCTCGACGAGCCGACCCGGGGGATGGACGCGTGGGCGCGGGGCGCCTTGGGGCGGGTGATCGACCGACTGGCCACAGGCGGCGCCGCGATCGTGGTCGCCACCAGCGATGCCGAGCTGGCCGACGAGCTGGCCGACCGCCTCCTCGTCGTCCGGAGCGGCCGGCTGGAGGCGGGGCGGCCGGCATGACCCTGCTGCTGGTCTCCCTCGCCGGGCTCGGGCTCTTCCTCTGGCCGTTCACCGGCCTCGGCCTCCCGGCCTCCACCCCGGCCCTCGCCCTCGCCGTGGGGACCACCCTGGTGCTGCTCCTGGTGGAGGTGGGTCAGCGCCGGCTGGACAGCCGCCGGCTGGCCCTGCTGGTGACGATCAGCACCATCGACGCCGCCATGCGGGCCGCGGTGGTGACCGGGATCGGCGGCTTCAGCCCCACCTTCTTCGGGATCCTCTGCGGTGGCTACGTGCTCGGCCCCAGCTTCGGCTTCGCCTGCGGGACCCTCTCCCTGCTGGTCTCCGCCGTGGTCACCGGCGGGGTCGGACCCTGGCTGCCCTATCAGATGCTGGCCGCGGGCTGGGTCGGCGCGGGCGCGGGGCTGGCCGGGCTGGCGCGCCGGCACGGCCGCCCCGGGCGACCGGACCTGATCCTCCTGGGCGCGGTGGGGGCCGTCAGCGGGCTCGCCTTCGGGGCGCTCCTCGACGTGTGGGACTGGACCTTCTTCCGGGCCGCGCCGCAGCTGGGGTGGAGCCCCGGTCTCGCCCCGATGGTGGCCGCAACCCACTTCCTGCGCTTCTACCTGGCCACCTCGCTCGCCTACGACAGCCTGCGCGCCGTCGGCAACGCCCTGATGGTGGCGGCCTTCGGCCTGCCCGTCCTCTGCGGCCTGCGCCGGGTGGCGGCGCGGTTCACCGTGGTCCTGGAGGCCGCCGCCGTCGAGACGGCGCCGCCCCCCGCGGCCGAGCCGCGGCGGCGCGGCGTCATCCCCGCCGCGGGCGGCGCCCGCGGACGGTAACCTCGAGCCATGATGCCGCGCGCCCCAGCCTCCGACGGTCGGGAGGTTCCCGGGAAGGGCGCGGCGCGGGCCCCGGGCGGGGCAGCCCGGGCCGCCCACCCGCTGGCGACCCGCTGCCCACGGTGCGAGGTCGAGATGGTCCCCGAGCACGCCCACTACCGCTGCCCGCGCTGCGGCACCCGCGACTCCTGCTGCATGTGAGGCGGAGGCCCGCTGAGCGGGCGGTCGCCAGGCCCCTCCAGCCCCGGCCACCCGCGCGGCAGCGCGGGTCCCGGCCCCGCGGCCGGCGCCGGCGGCGGGGTGGCTCAACCGGTCCCGGCGCCCCCCCATTCGCGGCCAAGCCGGCCCATGAGGAGCAGGTCACCCGCCGCCCCGTCCCGCCAGACCGACTCCCGCACCATCCCCTCCTGTCGGTCGCGGCGCAGCCCGCCCGACGCGCGCTGGACCGCGGATGGGCGAGGATGGCGGGCTGGGGGCATTCCTCCCGCACCGCAACCCGCCGGCGGCGGGACGGAGGCCTGAACACGCCGCGCTGGACCATGCGCCGATGAAGGTTCCCGCCTCGGAGTCCGCCGCCGGGATCGGCGCCGCACCGGGACCCTCGGCTCCGCCCACCATGCCGGCGGACGCCGCCGCCGCGGGCGTCCGGCCGCGGCGCGGCTGGACGCGGGTCGTGCCCGACCCCCTGCGGGTGCCAGCGTTCCGACGGTTCTGGCTCGGCCTCTGGCCCCTGCTCCTCGGCAAGTGGATGCAGCTGGTCGCACTCGGCTACCTCACCTTCTCGCTCACCCACTCGGTGCCCGCGGTCGGCCTGGTCGGGGCCGCCGATGGGCTGCCCGCCCTGGTGCTGGGTCTGCCGGCCGGGGTGCTCGCCGACCGCGCCTCGCGGCGCCACGTCCTGATGGCCACCACCACCGCGATGGCCGCCACCGCCTTCGGCCTCACGGCCGCAGTCGTCACCGGCCACGCCGGCCTCCTGGTCCTGGTCCTGGCCGCCGCCGCCTTCGGCAGCGCCGACGCGGTCGACGTGCCCAGCCGCCAGGCCCTGGTCGCCGACCTCGTGCGCGAGGAGCAGCTCCTCGGCACGGCGGCCCTCACCTCGACCGCCTCCAGCGCTACCCGGATCGTGGGACCGAGCCTGGCCGGCATCCTCATCGGGTTCGTCGGGCCGGCCGCCTGCTTCGGAGCGATGGGCGCCTTGGCGCTGCCGTTCCTGGCGGTGGTGGTCCTGGGCCTGCGGGGCGTCCCCCGGACGACGCGACCGGCGGACGGCCACACCGCCCTCCAGGACCTCGGGGAGGGGCTCCGATGGGCCGCACGTGATCCCCGCACCCGCTGGATCCTGATCGCGATGGGGGCGCTGGCCATCCTCGGCGTGGGCTACATGCCCTACCTCCCGGTGCTCGCCCGCGACCAGCTCCACGGCGGGGGCCAGCTCCTCGGTCTCCTGTACACGATGGGCGGGATCGGGGCCCTGGCAGGTGGAATCGCCATCACCGGCCTCAGCCGACGGCTCCCGCGCGGACGGCTGCTGATCGGCGCCGCCCCCCTGTACACGGCGGCCCTCGTCACCGTGACCCGGGCCACCACGGCGCAGGTCGCCTTCCCCGCGCTGATGGGGGTGAGCCTCGCCTTCGTGGCCCTCAACACCGCCAGCCTCAGCGCCCTCCAGAGCGAGACCCCGGCACGCCTGCGGGGCCGGGTCCTCGCCTGCTACTCGCTGATCTGGGGCGTGACGCCGTTCGGCACCCTCCTCTATGCCCTGCTCAGCCGGGTGGTGCCGCTGTTCGACGCGATCGCCGGCGGCGCGGTGGCGGCCGGACTGGTGCTCCTCGTGGCGGGGACCCGGCCGGCGGTGCGCTCACTTCGCTGAGCCACGGGCCCGCCACGCCTCGTGAAAGGGCCCGAGCCGCCTCGGCCGATCCAACCGGGCGGCTGGCGGCGCTGGGCCGCGGCGGGGGCGACGGGGCCCCGGACCTCTCCCGCAGCCGTGTGCGCTCGCCGGCGCCGACGGTCGCAGGTCCGGCCCGACGACCCGCTCCGGGGTCGGCACCGTCACAGGTCCCCGTCCCCGTCCACCACCAGCCGCACCAGCCGCCACGGCCCGGGACCGATCTCGACCAGGGCTCGGAGGTGGTGCAGCCGGTCGTCGGCGCGGAGTCGGCGACGCCCCGCCTGCAGGCGCGAACGGTCCCGGAAACGCAGGCGCAGCCAGACGGTCGGCCCCCCAACGCCCATCCCGCCCGGCTCGGTCGGACCCGAGCCCCGTGCCCAGCAGAGCTCGGCCCGAGCGGGTTCCCAGGCCGCCCCCACGCTCTCGATCCGGTCCAGGTGCTCCAGCAGGCGGACCCGGGCCGGACCCGTCGTGCATGCGCGGAGGGCGGCCCGATCGCCGGAGGCGCAGGCCCGTTCCAGGCCGTCGACCAGCTCCCGAAGACGCGCCGCCGTCACCCCGGGCCCCGGTCGGCGGCGGAGCCACGCGGGCACCGTCAGCGCTCGCCCGCCGTGGTCCGAAGCGCCCAGGCGTGCAGCGCGCTGGCGAGGCGCGTATAGGCGGTCCGCATCGCCGGGTCGGTGCAGCTGAGCGGCCGGCCGTCGACCTGTGCCCGCAGTGCCGCATCCGGCGCCCACGGCAACAGGTAGCACGCCACCTCGCGCACCTGCGCCTCCAGTCGGCTGATGCGCAGCAGTCGAGGACGATAGCCGTTGAGGACCGGCCAGACCGCCTCCGCGGCGACGCCCAGCCGGGCGCACTCGAGTCGGTACCGCTGGGCGTCGCGCAGGCCGCTCGGATCACCTCGGAAGGGCACCAGCACGATGTCCGCGCGCTGCAGCCAAAAGCCGATGCCCTGCCGCGGATCCGCCGCGGCCGCGAGCGGCGACCCGCGACCGAGGTCGACCACCACCACGGCGAAGGCCGGGGCGAGGAGGTAGGTGAGCACGTAGTCGAGGTGCTCGGGACCGATCCCGTCGCGGTAGCGGCGCGAGGGGGGTGCCAACAGCACCCGCAATCCCGACGCCGGTCCCCGCGCCAGGTACTGGTCCACGTCACCCTCGCCAGCGGCGATCTCGGGCAGCGCGTCGAGCAGGTCGGCCAGGGTGGGCTGCGTGTCGGCGCGCAGGCGAAGGTCCAGGTCCGGGACGTCCAGGTCGCCGTCGACGAGCACGACCGGACCGAGGGTGCCATCGGTGGCGAGGCGGGCGGCGAGCCCGTGGGCGACCGTGGAGCGGCCGCTGCCCCCTCGTCCGCTTCCGACCGCGACGATGAGGGGCCGTCCGGGGCGTGGGCTCACCACCCCCGGCGACGCGTCGGTCGTTCCCCCTCGGTGTCGGCGGCCGGAGCCGCGCGCAGACAGAATGCGGCCACGGAGCCGCGCGCCGGCGACCCGCACCGCTCCGACCACCGTGCTGGCGGGGCTCGGGGCCTCTCGCCCCACCCACCGGCGCGGGGGATCGCGCACCGGCTCGATGGTGTCGGCCGCCAGGAGGAGCGGATGGCAGCCGACCAAAGGCGCGCCGGGCTGGGGCCGGCCGGGGCGGGGCGCCGGCTCCCTGGCGACGGGGCGGTCGGGGACCGGCAGCG
>Ga0307372_10006832_pt1 | contig 16539 bp, 14 predicted proteins | sample OX1MG_FD_202533 | JGI IMG/M metagenome (GOLD analysis project Ga0307372, IMG submission 202533) | Soil microbial communities from Risofladan, Vaasa, Finland - OX-1 | ecosystem: Environmental > Terrestrial > Soil > Coastal area > Acid sulfate soil | place: Finland: Risofladan, Vaasa | collected... | reverse complement strand
TCGAGTTCTTCGACGAAGCCCTGACCCTCCAGGCCGCCAACCGGGTGGCGACCGAGGCGCAGCTCCACATGGCCATCGACCGGAGCGAGTTCCGCCTGGTCTACCAACCGGTGATCTCCCTCGATGGAGACCACCTGGTGGGGATGGAGGCCCTCATCCGCTGGCATCATCCCACCCGGGACCTGGTGCAACCGGCGGACTTCATCTCCACCGCCGAGGAAACCGGGCTGATCGTACCCATCGGCCGCTGGGTCCTCCACGAGGCGTGCCGGCAGCTGGCCGAGTGGCGGCAGCGGTACCCGGATCGTCCTGACGGCTCGATCAGCATCAACGTCTCGAGCCGGCAACTCGAGCACGACCAATTCGTGAACGATGTGGCCGAGGCGCTGCTGTCGACCGGGGTACCGCCCGAGCTCCTCATCCTGGAGATAACCGAGACCTTCTTCATGCGGGACTTCCACGCCGCGGTTCGCCGACTCCAGGCCCTGAAGGAGTTGGGGATCCGGTTGGCCATCGACGATTTCGGTACCGGCTTCTCGTCACTCTTCTCCCTCTCCCGGCTTCCCCTCGACATCGTGAAGATCGACAAGGCGTTCATCGACGGCCTGGGCAGCCGCTACGACGCGGTGGTGGCGGCGGTCGTCACCCTCGGGAATGCCTTCGGTCTCGAGGTGGTGGCCGAGGGCATCGAGACCCTGGCCCAGCGGGACCGTTTGGTGCAGCTGGGGTGCCGGTTCGCCCAGGGCTTCTACTTCGCCAGGCCGCTGGAGCCGATCGTTGCCGAGGCCGTGTTCGCCGGGGGCATGGAGGCAGCCCGTCGTCCGGTCAATGGTGATCGGCCGGCTCCCTCAATGAGCCAGCATGGACCGGGAGCGCTGACCTAGCGGGGAGTGATCCCCCACGAGCCGGTCCACCGGGCACCCGGGCTCAGCACGGCGACCCCGTTCCCGGAGCGGAAGGCGTCAGGCGGGCAGGTCATCGGTTCCACCGCCAGCCCCTTGCGTCGCTGGTCGGAGGCCAGGGTGTCGCCGCTGTAGACCATCACGTAGTCGAAATGGTGGTCGGCCCAGAGGGTGACACCGTTGGTCCCGTCGGGATGGTCGAGCTCGACCCGTACCTGCCCGTCCCCGTCGCGACGCAGCGAGGTGTAGCCGGTATCCAGCCGGGTGGTGCTCAGCAGTCGACCGGAGGTGAAGTCGAACTCGGTCCCGGCCACCGGCGCCAGCCCGGTGGGGAGCCCGCGATCGTCGGTGACCACCCGTCGATCGGCGGGAACGGTGAGCCGTACCATGTCGACCGTCGGGGTTCCCACCGTCAGATAGGGATGGAAGCCGAGCCCGAACGGCAGGTCGGTCGGCCCCAGATTCTCGGCGTCGGTGACCACGGTGAGGCCGTCCCGCCCGAGGCGGTACTCGATGGTGAGGCCCAGGGTGAACGGATAGCCGGGCGACGGATGGAGCACACAGGCCATGGTCACCCGGTTCTGGGCCCGGCCTGTCATCGCCCACGGAAGCCAGCGCACCAATCCGTGGATGGCGTTCTGCCTCGACGGCTCGTCGAGGGGAGCCTGGGCACTCACCCCCTCGAACTGGTAACGACCATCGCCGAGCCGGTTGGGCCACGGCGCGAGGACCTGACCCCGTCCGCCGTGGCTCCACTCGTCGGTTCCAAAGCCGTCGATCACCGGGTCGTCGTCCACCGTGAAGGAACGGAGGGTGGCTCCCACTTGGGTGATCACCGCGCGTTGGTGGCCATGTCCGATCACCCACTGGTCGCCGGTGCAAGCGGTGGTCTCCGACGGCCGCTGATCATCGGATTGGGTGCGTGGGGTCATGGTCATCGGGATTCCGGTCTGCCCGCGAAGGGCGGTGGATGTCGACCGGTATGGTAGGCGATCGGGCCACCGTGGCCCGAAGGGTCCGCCGGCATCGATGGCGTCGAGCTGGGCACCCGGACCGCCCAACCGCTTCGATGGGATCGCCGATCATGCGCATTCTGGTGACCAATGACGATGGCGTGTTCTCGCCGGGCATTGCCGCGCTGGCCCGGGGTCTGGCCGCCGCGTTCGAGGACGAGCACGAACTGTTGGTGGTGGCGCCCCTGGTCGATCACAGCGGAGCTGGGGCCGCGGTCGGACCGGTCTACGACCGAGAGTCGATTCCCTTCGAAACGGTGGAGGTCCCGGGACTCGAACGGGTACCGGTGTTCGGCATCGACGGGCCCCCGGCGCTGGCCGTGATCCTGGCCTGCATCGAGGGGTTCGGCGATCGACCCGACATGATCGTCTCCGGCATCAACCACGGCATCAATGCCGGTCGGTCGGCCCTCCACTCCGGCACGGTGGGCGCCACCCTCACCGGCGCCCAGTTCGGCGTGCGCGGGCTGGCGGTGAGCATCGCCTGGGGGTCGGACCCGGTTCCCTGGGAAACGCCGGTCGCCCTGGTCAACGAAGTGGTTCCCGAGCTGGCCACCATGGAGCCGGGGACCGTCTTGAACCTCAACGTGCCGGCCCTCCCCCTCGACCGGCTCCAGGGCATCCGCCACGGTTCTCTCGGCGCGGTGGGACTCATCCGGGCGGCCCGCCGGGATCGTTCCGGGGCGCCGGTCGGTGGGTCGGCCATCGACCGCACCGGCGGGGCGATCACCCTGACCCTCCGGGGAGGGCGCGGGTCCAACCGCCGACAGGAGCAGGCCGAGCTGGACCCCGAATCCGACGCCGGGGCCATTGCCCACGGATGGGCGTCCCTGACTCCGCTCCTCGGGGTGAGGGAGGATCTCTCGGACCAGGGATCCGACGCCCTGACCAAGGCGTTGGGGGCGGTATCGCCCCGATTTCCCCAGCCATCGGGCGACTGAACCCCGTCTTTGTTTCGGTTGTGTGAACGACTTTTACCACTCTGCGCAACTTCAATGTCACCATTTGTCATGTAATTGCAACGTTGTGACTCCACCGCTAGGGTGGTCGGTACTCGCTCAGCGATATGGCGAAACGGCGGTGATGCGGCGGCCGGATGGCTGCCGACAGAACCAGACGAGGGTCGGCTCGTGCCGTTGGATCAGCTGGGTCGAGGACATATGAACACACCGTTCACCCCACCGACTGCGCCGACCAGGAGCCGCCCAACGCCGACCTGTTAAGGGTTACCCCGTCTGCACCTCGTACGGACCTCATTGAAAGTCCCGAGCCGACTGCCCTTCCCGGCAACAGTTCGCGAGTCGAATGCACCCAAGACGGTTGCCCGCATACCCATGCCACCCTCGAAGCCCTACGGGCTTCCGCGACTTTGAGGAGGCGCAAGTTATGCGCAAGCACCGCTTTTTTCTTCTATTTGTCTCTGCACTTGCTGTGATCGTTGGCATCGCCATCCATCAAACCCAGTCATCACAGGCTGGCGCCGGGAGTTCGGCCGCCATCCTGGGTTCGAGGTTGGCGGCCGATAGCTTGGCCGGTTCCAACTCGGGGCCGGCCGCCGCCTCGGCCTCGGCCGAGGGCCCGATGGGCGGGTTCGACATTGCCCTGACCTCCCTGCACGTCCCGATGCCCGCCATCCCGACCGCGGGGGTCACCCTGGCACCGACCGGTCCCCCCACGACCACCACCACGTCGACCACCACCGCCCCGACCACCACCACGACCACCAGTTCGGCACCGGCACCCACTCCGGCCCCGGCAACGGCGTCGTACGCGTCATCCTCGGGGTCGTTCGCCGAACTCCGTGAATGCGAGTCGGGCGACAACTACAGCGACAACACCGGCAACGGCTACTACGGCGCGTACCAGTTCTCGCTCCAGACGTGGCAAGGCCTCGGTTACTCGGGGCTCCCCAGTGACGCATCGCCGAGCCTGCAGGATCAGGCCGCCGAACAGCTGCAGGCCCAGAGCGGGTGGGGGCAGTGGCCGGCATGTTCGGCCGAACTCGGACTCAGGTAGGCGGCACCGGAGCTCTGCACTTGGTTGCCGGCGTCATCTGCGGCAGGCTTCGAGGATGGACGAGACCCGAACCTCCGGGGTGACCGCCTTTGTCTGCGCCATGCCGATGGAGGCGCGTCCGTTGGCCCGGAGGCTTTCGCTCCACCCGGCCCGGATCGGCGGCCTCAGGCTCCGGGCCGGGAAGCTGGGGGATCACCGGGTCGTCACCATGGTCTCCGGCATGGGCACCCGGTTGGCCACCGCCCAGACCATCCGCCTGCTCGATGCGACCCGGGTCGACCGGGTGGTGGTGGTGGGGATCACCGGCGCGGTGCACGACACCGCCCCCATCGGATCCATGGTCCTCCCCGAGGTGGTGGTGAACAGCGCCACCGGCGACGAGTACCGCCCGGCACCGCTGGGCGACGGTTCACCCTCAGGCAAGATGTGGACCACCGACCAACTGCTGACCGAGCCCGAGGTGATCGCCGGTCTGCGGGCCCAGGGGGTCGTCGCCCTCGACATGGAGACCGCCGTCGTCGCCGAGGTCTGCGAGGAGCGGGACATCCCCTGGTCGGTGTTCCGGGCCTTCAGCGACCGAGCCACCGACGGGAGCCTCGATGAGGAGATCTTCCATCTCAGCCACCAGGACGGCACCCCCGACGGGCCGGCGGTGGCCCGCTACTTCCTGAAGCACCCGGGGCGCATTCCGGCGATGGCTCGGCTGGCCCGGGGGGCCAAGCTGGCCACCGAGACCGCCGCCGACGCCGCCATCCGAGCCGTCGCTTCGACGTAATGCCCCGGTGTCACCCACCCAGGCCGCGCCACGTCAGCCGAATTGTTCGTCGAGCCAATCGAACACCACCTGGGCGGAAAGCCGGATGTTGTCGGACTGGCAGTGGGTCGACGCCCCGTCGCCCACGCTGAACCGTCGGGAGGTCACCGGTCCGCCCACCCCTCCCACGAAGGTGTCGAACTGGGCCAGCGGCTCCACCCCTTCCCGATCCCCAACCAGGGCGAGCACCGGACAGTGGATGGCTCCGAGCACCTCGCCCAGCCGGTACCCGGCGATGGCCTCCCGCCAGGCGGAGAACGACGGCACCCCGAACCGGCGGCAGATGGACTCGATCCCCCATTGCATCTGCTTGGGCATCAGATCCTCGGGAACGCCGGCCACGTCCTCGGGCCGGATGTCCCGGGTCATCCCGAAGACGTCGCGGCCGACCCACGCCTCCATGTAGCCGCGCATGTCGACAATCGGTGGATTGGCCACCAACGCCCGGACCCGATCGTCGTTGCCGGCACTGCGGGCCGCGAAGTACGAACCGAAGCTCTCCCCCACCAGGGCCAGACGGCCGGGGTCCACGTCGTCACGGGCACCGATCACGTCGAGCACCGCGGCGATCGGGACCTCGTAGTCGGGCCGGAACGGCAGGGCCGGGTCGAGGCGCATGCAACCGGGTTGTCCGGGCCCATCGAAGGCGAACACATTCCATCCGCGTTCCGCGCCCGGTGCTCCGTAATGGAAGTAGAGCTCTTCGGCACTCGAGTCGAAGCCACCCACACATACCAGGGTGGGGAGCCGCCCCGCACGGTCCGTACCACCTGCGGCCGGTCCACCCGGCCGCAGAAAGTACCCGGGCAGCCGGGACCCCTCGAAGGGTGGATCGACCAGCTCGACCGGCGGCTCCATCAATGATCCGGCCTCCGCGAAGCAGGCCCGGCTGCGCTCGCCGGTGTGACGGGACAGCTCGGTGGCCGGGTCCACGTAGTACTCGGCCGTCCGGTAGTAGGTCGAGGCCCGCAGGAGATGATCGCGCCCGCTCACCCGATGGCCGGCCTCCAGGCAGAGACGGGCGGTCGCCTCCACCCGGTGGGCCAACTGGTCGAACCCCCGGGCCCAACTCTGGGGGCTCCCGTCGATGATCTCGTCGGCCACCGCCAGGCACTCCCCGACGGTGGAGCCGCCGTAGTCGGCCACCCCGATGGCTTTGATCAACTGGTAGTCGAACTCCTCGTCGCGGAATCCCTCCACCCGGATGGCGCTGCGGACGATGTCTGAGTCTCCGAAGGACACGACGGCTCGATTCTGCTCGGCTGTTTCTCTGTCACCCCGCTCGGCGGGACGCCGGTCAGTCTCTCAGCTGTGCGGTGCTCCGATCGGACAGCGGGCGATCGGGTCGCGGTCGATTGGACCGCAGGCAGGGCGCCGCGGGCAGCGGGCAGGGCGCCGCGGGCAGCGGGCAGGGCGCCGAGTACCGCGGCGGTCGGCCCGTCCTCAGCGGTCAGCACCAGCCGTGGCGGTCAGCACCAGCCGTGGCGGTCAGCACCAGCCGTGGCGGGCGGCGTCCTCCACCATCGTCGCATCCAGCGGCGCCGCGATCCGCACGTCCCACACCGTCACTCCCAGCCCGAGTCGCCCCAACCGGTCGACGGCCTCCTCGCAGGCGGCGAGCATCTTTCCCACCCCCGGTAGGCACTCCTCGGGCCGGCGTCCGGGGCCACCGCTAGATCCAACCATCCGTTGATGTGGACTGACCATCCGAATGTGCATCACCCGGGCCCGGTTCGGCGTCGCCGTAGCATGTCGCCATGCGGGTTGCCGCCATCCAGACCACGGCCACCGCCGACCGTGAACGCAACCTGCGGTCCGCGGCCGAACTGGTGAACGAGGCAGTGGCGGGCGGTGCCGAATTGGTGGTGCTCCCTGAATACTTCTCGGTGGCCGGCAACCCCGACCACCTCCGGGCCAACGCCGAGACCCTGGAGGGCCCCACCGTCAGCTGGGCGTCGGACCTGGCTCGTCGTCACCGGATCTGGTTGTTGGCTGGAAGCTTCCCGGAGGCGCCCCCCATCGGCACCACCGACGACCCCGGGGCCGAACCGCGGCTCAGCAACACCAGCTGTCTGGTCGGCCCCGATGGGTCGGTGGCCGCCACCTACCGGAAGATCCATCTCTTCGACGTCAGCGTGGCCGGCGCCGCCCATCGGGAGTCGGACACCATCGCCCCGGGAGACGCCCTGTGCCTGGCCCCGCTGTCCTCCCGGCCGGGCGGCGGCGACCCTCCCGTCGTGCTCGGCCTCTCCCTCTGTTACGACCTCCGGTTTCCCGAGGTCTACCGGGCACTGGCCTTGGGTGGCGCCACCGTCGTGGCGGTGCCGGCCGCTTTCACCGCCACCACCGGGCCCGGCCATTGGGAGGTGCTGCTGCGGGCCCGGGCCATCGAGGACCAGGTGTTCGTGGTGGCCGCCGGTCAGGTGGGGGCGTTGCCTCCGGGGATGCCGGCCTGCCACGGCCACTCGATGATCATCGATCCGTGGGGATCGGTGCTGGTCGAGCGGACCGACCCCTCGCCCGGTGCGGTGACTGCCGACCTCGATTTCGAGTTGCAGCGGCGGGTCCGTCTCGAGCTGCCGGTTCTGGCAAATCGGCGGCCAGGCACGTACGCTTGGCGCCGATGACAACTCAGAGCGCGAAGCCAAACGCGGTTGGTAAGAGTGACCCGGCAGTAACTGACGCGGTATCTGAGGCAGTGGCCCCCATCTTGTCGGCACCGGTGGGCGCCCCGTACGAGATCGGGGAGTTCGAGTCGGGCGGCCAGCGCATGTACTACGAGATCCACGGACACGGGCCGAGGGTGCTGGTCTACTTGCACGGGATCCTGCTCGATGCCCACCTCAACCGGCGCTTGGCCACCGACCTGGCCGCCAAAGGCAACCGGGTCATCCTGCTCGACCTTCCGGGCCACGGGCTCTCGGACAAGCCAAGGCGAGCATCTTTCCACCGGATGGACACCTACGCCCGGCACGTGGTGGCCCTCCTCGATCACCTCGGCATCGACAAGGCAGTGATCGGGGGGGTGTCGCTGGGGGCCAGCGTCGCCTTGATGGTGGCCGCCCAGTCTCCCGAACGCGTGCAGGGATTGATCATCGAGATGCCGGTGCTCGAGTGGGCGCTGCCGGCCGCAGCCCTCACCTTCATCCCTCTGCTGCTGGCCGTGCACTACGCCGCCCCGGTGGTGCGGGCGTTCGCCGGCGTGATGCGCCGCCTCCCTCGTACGGGTATCGGATCCCTCGACAGCCTGATGAACACGCTGTCCAACGAGCCGAAGGAGACCGCCGCGGTGCTCCACGGGGTCCTGGCCGGTCCGATCACCCCGTCGGTCGACGAACGGGAGGCCATGACCATGCCCGCCCTGGTCATCGGGCACGGGGCCGACCGTATCCACGCCTTCCACGACGCCCAGCAGTTGGCCCGCCGGATGCCCAACGCCCGGCTGGTGCGAGCCAGCTCGCTCCTCGAGCTCCGGGTGCGGCCCGAGCGGCTCACCAATGAGATCGCCGATCTGCTCGACCAGGCCTGGGAGCCACTCGAGCCGGTCGAGCTCGCCGCCGGCTGCTGATCGAGAAGCTCCGCGCCTGACCCCTCCTCAAAGGGACCTCAGGCGGAGAACGCCGTCGGCTCGTCGTCGACCTCGATGTGCCTCGTCCAGGTGTCGACCACGATGAGCGTCTTGGTCCCGGTGACCCGCCCACTCCGTCGCAGCTGTTCGATAACCTGCCCAAGCCGTTCCACGTCGGGCACTCGGAGCCATATCAGGGCGTCGGGATCGCCGGCGGTGGCGAACACGGCCAGCACCTCGGGCATGGTGCTGGCGGTGGCCCGGATCTCCTCGAGGTCAGCCGTTCCCGAGAACCGTACCTCCATGAACGCCTGGAGCGGCCGTCCGGCCTTGGCATGGTCGATGACCACCGTGTAGCCGCTGATGACCCCGTCGCGCTCGAGTCGCTCGACCCGTCGGGTGACCGCCGATGGCGACAGCGAGACCCGCTCGGCGATGTCGGCCATGGTGCGGCGGGCGTTGCGGGACAGCAGCTCGAGGATCTGATGGTCGGTGTCGTCCAGCTCGTGCTCGGCCACTCCGGTAACGGTAGTTGAGCGCAGCACAACGCACAATAGATGCGGTACTTTCACCAATAAGGCCATTTCATTGCGTCTGAGTGCACATTTACTGAAATTCTCACCTATCCACCCCGGAGAGGGCCGATAATCACCCTATGAGCACCATGACCGATCGCGCCTCAGGAGTTCGAAGCGAGAAGCTGTCGGTCGCCCATGACCAGGCGACCGGCATGCAAGCCGTCATCGCCATCGACGACACCACCTTGGGGCCAGGGCTGGGGGGCGTGCGCTGGATGCCCTACCCGGGCATCGACGCCGCCGCCACCGAGGCCGTTCGACTGGCCCGGGGGATGACCCTGAAGAACGCTCTGGCCGAGATCCCCTATGGCGGGGCCAAGGCAGTGATCCTCCGGAACGACGACGGAGCCGAACGAAACGCGGTGCTGAGGGCCTTCGGGCGACTGGTGGCCGACCTCGATGGCACCTACATCCCCGGCGTCGACATGGGGACCTCCATCGAGGACCTGGCCGTCATCGGGACGGTGAGCCCTGATGTGGCCTGCAGCCGTGACGACCCGTCGCCGTGGACCGCCCTCGGGGTCTATGCCGGCATCGCCGCCGCGGTCCGCCACTTTGATCACTCCGACCTTGACGGTCACCGGGTGGTCGTCCAGGGAACCGGCCATGTCGGCTCGAGCCTCGCGCTTCGGTTGGCCGATGCCGGCGCCGAAGTGCTGGTGACCGACATCGATCCCGAGCGATCCGAACGGGTCGCCGCCTCGGTGGGGGGAAGGTCGGTCGAGCCGGAAGAGGCACTGGCAATCTCCTGCGACGTGCTGGCGCCCTGCGCCCAGGCCCGGGTGATCACCGCCACGAATGCGCCCAACCTCGGATGCCGCATCGTGGCCGGCGCCGCCAATGACATGTTGTCGGAACGAGCCTGCGCCGCCGCGCTGGCCGGGATGGGGATCAGCTATGTACCCGACTTCCTGCTGAATGCCGGAGGCGTCATCCACATCCACGCGATCCGGTCAGGGTGGGATCACCAGCACTTAGGGGGAGTGGTCATGGAAATCGGTCATCGAACCGGCAAAATCCTCGAACGGGCTGAAGCCACCGGGCGGACGCCGCTCGACGTCGCCGAGGAGATGGCCACCGACCGGCTCGGGCACCTGGCTTCCGTACCCCTCTGAGCCGCTCACCATGACGACCATCCCGTTCCGGACGCCACGGCACCCGGGGAGCGACCGGGGGGAGCCGGACCGTGAACCGCCGGACCGTGAACCGCCTGTCGGTGGTCCGAGGCGATCATCGACCGGCGGGGACAACGTCATCGATCTGGTACCCGGCCCCGTCCGGCCCGAGCACCGGACCATCGAGGACAAGTACTTCGTGCCCGAAGGCCGGATCCTGTTGTCGGGAATCGACGCCATCGTGAGGGCCATCCTCGACCAGCGTCGGCTGGATGCACACCGCGGCCTCGACACCGCCGCCTTCGTCAGCGGCTACGAGGGTTCACCACTCGGCGGCCTCGACCTCGAGATGCAGCGGAACCAAGCCCTGCTCGACGCGACCGGAATCGTGGTGAGCCCGGGGGTGAACGAGGAGCTGGCCGCCACCGCGGTAGCCGGAACCCAACTCCTCGACGAGCTCTCGGGACGCCGCCACCGCGGGGTGGCCGGGTACTGGTACGGCAAGAACCCCGGGCTCGACCGGGCAGCCGACGCCATCCGGCACGGCAACTACTCGGGAACATCCCCGCTCGGGGGGGCGGTGGCGTGGATCGGCGACGACCCGACCTGTAAGTCCTCGACCATCCCGAGCTCCTGCGAGTCCATGGCCCGGAGTCTGATGGTTCCCCTGTTGGCGCCGTCCACCGTCGCCGAGGTGCGCGAGCTCGGACTCCATGCGGTGGCCCTCTCCCGCTTCGCCGGAACCTGGTCGGCGGTGAAGGTGGTGGCAGACATCGCCGACGGGGCGAGCACGGTGGATCTCACTGATCCGGCCGGGTGGATCCCGACACCCGATCTCACCCGCCCGTGGCAACCATCGCTGCTGATCGGCGCCCAGTCGATGGTGGCCGAACAGGATCTGATCGAGGTGCGACTCCCGAGGGCGGCGGAGTACGCCGAGGTCAATTCGCTGAACCACGTGACCTTCCAGCCGGTGCGCCCCCGTCTCGGGGTCATCGCCTCCGGACTGGCCTATGCCGCGGTCCTCCGGGCCCTGGTCGACCTCGGGATCGATGAAGGCGGGCTCGAGGCATTGGGGATCCGTCTGGTGAAGGTCGGGATGGTGTGGCCGGGGAACCCCGTACACCTGAGGCGGATGCTGGATGGTCTCGAAGAGGTGGTGGTGATCGAGGACAAGGCGGCCTTCCTCGAGACGCAGGTGAAAGAGGCCTTCTACCGCCAGTCCGACCCGCCACTGGTGGTGGGTGAGCGCGACCCCGAAGGCCGCCCACTGGTTCCCGCATACGCGGCGGTGTCCAGCGACCTGGTGGCCCGGGTCCTGGCGGCCAGACTCGGCGACGCGCTCCCGGAGCCTGCCCGCCGCCGGCTGGCCCAGGTGAACAGGACTGAGCGCCTCCGGGTGGGTTCCGCTCCGCTGGCCTCCCGGACCCCCTACTTCTGTTCGGGATGTCCGCACAACCGTTCCACCCGGGCCGGCGACGACACGCTGGTCGGGATGGGCATCGGCTGCCACATCATGGCGTCGTTCGATCCCCGCGGCCGGGGTCAGGCGGTGGGCATCACCCAGATGGGCGGCGAGGGCGCCCAGTGGAACGGGCTCTTCCACTTCACTGACGACGCCCATTTCGTCCAGAACCTCGGAGACGGGACGTTCTTCCATTCCGGCTCCCTGGCCGTCCGGGCAGCGGTGGACAGCGGGGCCAATATCACCTACAAGCTCCTGTACAACCAAGCGGTGGCCATGACCGGAGGGCAGGCCCCGGCCGGCGGCATGCCGATACCCGAGCTGACCCGATGGCTCGCTCTCGAAGGGGTGCAACGGGTGGTGGTGGCAACCCCCGATCCCTCCACCTACCGGGGGGTCCCCCTCGACGCCATCGCCCAGGTCCGCCATCGAGACGAGCTCGACCTGATCCAGGCCGAGTTGGCCGCGGTCGGCGGGGTCACGGTGCTCATCTACGACGACCGCTGTGCCGCCGAGGAACGCCGGATGCGGAAGCGGGACAAGCTCCCGACGCCGGCCATGCGGCTGTGGATCAACCAACGGGTGTGCGAGGGGTGCGGCGACTGCGGCGAGAAATCGTCTTGCCTCTCGGTGGTGCCGGTCCCCACCGAGTTCGGCCGGAAGACCGCCATCCACCAGGGATCGTGCAACCAGGACTACTCATGTCTGCAAGGCGACTGCCCCTCCTTCGTCCAGGTCTTCCCGAAGCGGCGGCCGGGTCGACGGTCAGACCCACCCGAGGTCGCCGAGCCGCCAGTGGTGCTGGTGCAGCCGGTGGCCCGGGTTCCAGCCGATGACGTCCTCATCCGGATGCCCGGTATCGGGGGGACCGGGGTCGTCACCATCTCCCGGATCCTGCAGATGGCCGCCCTGCTCGACGGGCACTTCGCCGCCGGGGTCGAGCAGACGGGCCTGTCCCAAAAAGGCGGCCCGGTGGTCTCCGACATCCGCATCTCCTCCCACCCGATCGACGCCGCGGTCCGGGCAGGAGCCCGGAGTGTCGACGTCCTGCTGGCTTTCGATCTCCTCGGCGCGGCACATCCGGACACGCTGGCCACCGCCGACCGGCAGCGAACGGTGGCAGTGATGAACACCGCGGCAGTGGCGACAGCCCAGATGGTGACCGACACCGCCATCGGCTTCCCCGAGCCATCCACACTGATAGCCCGGGTCGAGCGGGACACCCGCCGGAGCGCCAACCTCTACCTCGATGCAAACTGGATCGCCGAGAGGATCTCCGATGACCACCTGGCCACCAACGTCGTCCTCACCGGGGCCGCCTTCCAACATGGGTGCCTACCCATCACCGCCGGCTCGATCGAAGAGGCCATCCGGCTCAACGGCATCGCGGTGCCCCAGAACCTGGCTGCCTTCCGGTGGGGGCGGGCGGCGGCGGCCGACCCCACGGCTGTACGACAGGCGCTGACGCCGACCGACCCCGGACCGGCGCCGATCGGTGCGCCGGCCCAGCAGCTCCTCGCCGACCACCTCATTCCCGACATCCTGCGACCCATCGTCGAGCGGCGGGTCGATGATTTGATCGCCTATCAGAGCACCAGGTATGCCCACAGCTACCTGCGGGAGGTCTTCTCGGTGCTGGCCGTCGAACAAGCCAAGGCTCCGAGCCCGCAGCTACCGGTCACCGCGGCGTTCGCCGTCGGGTTGCACAAACTGATGGCCTACAAGGACGAGTTCGAAGTGGCTCGGCTCCACCTCGACACCGGCGAACGAGCGAAGCTGGGCGACGAGTTCGGCCGGGGAGCACGGGTGCGGATCATGCTGCAACCTCCCCTGTTGAAGAAGCTGGGGCTGCACGGCAAGATCAGCCTCGGCCCAGCCGCCCGCCCCACCTTCCGTCTCCTGCACGCCGCCCGCCACCTGCGGGGAACGCCTTTCGATCCGTTCGGCCACACCCGGATGCGCCGAACCGAGCGCGAACTGGTGGGCGAGTACCTCGGCCTGGTGGGCCGCGCCCTGGGTCAGCTGCACCCGGCGACCACGGCATCGGTGGCCGGGGTGGCCGACCTGCCCGACCTCATCCGGGGCTACGAAGGGGTGAAGCTGGCGGCCATCGAACGGTTCCGATCCGAGAGCAAGGTGCGGCTCCGGACCGTGTTCGCCACCGAGCGAGCTACGGCGCGGTCGGCCTGAGTCGGCTCGATCACTCGTCGAAGTTCGGACGCCGGGCCCGCTTCCGTTCGGACAGTTGCCGTTTGGCGGTGAGCCGACGCTCTTTGGCGCCTTTGGACGGCCGGGTCGGGCGCCGGGGTTTGTCGACATGGAGCGCGGCGGCCATCCGTTCGGCGAACCGGGTCACCGCCAGCTGGCGGTTGCGCCCCTGGGACCTCTCGTCATCGGCCACCACCCTGACCTCCGGGCCCAGCTTCTCGAGGAGACGGGCCCGTTGACGGGGACCGAGGGAAGGTGACCCGGCCACATCGAAGCGGAGCTCGGCCCGGGTATTGACCTTGTTGGCGTGCTGGCCGCCGGGTCCACCGCTCGGGGTGAAGCGGAACTGGAGCTCGGAGAGCGGGATGGAGAGCGACGAGGTGATGCGCACCCGGTCGGGACCTGCCGATGGTGTGGGCATGGCTAGACGGACCCGTCCCGATCCGATCCCGGTTCGTTGACCACCGGGTTGGACAGCTCGCCGACACCCTCCACCGCGATCCGCACGGTGTCGCCAGCGGCGAGCCACCGGGGTGGGTCATCCTTCGCCCCCACCCCGGCCGGTGTCCCGGTGGAGAGGATCATCCCCGGCTCGAGGGTGAAGGCGGTCGACAGGTGCTCGATCATCTGGGCGCAGGTGAAGACCATGTCACCGGTGTTGCCGTCCTGGCGGAGCTGGTCGTTGACCCAGGTGCGCACCGACCGATGCTGCGGGTCTCCGAACTCGTCGGGGGTTACCAACCACGGTCCACAGGGGCCATGGGTGTCGAAGCCCTTCCCCAACATCATGGTCGGGGTCCGCCACTGCCAGTCCCGGACGCTGACGTCATTGACGACCATGAACCCGGCCACCATCTCGAGGGCCCGGTCGGCGGGCACATGGCGGCACCGCCGGCCGATGACCATGCCCAGCTCGCCTTCGTAGTCGACCTGGGACGATACCCGGGGAACCTCGATGCCGGCACCGGGACCGATCACACAGGTGGGTTGCTTGGCGAACCAGGTCTGGAACTCGGGCGGCTGTCGACCGAGCTCGCGGCTGTGGGCTTCGTAGTTCTGGGCAATGGCCAGAAACGACGGCGGGTGGGGTACCGGAGCCAGGAGATGGGTCGAGGCCATCGGCAAGCGACGGGCGGCGCTGGCCGGGGCCCGACCCAGCACGTCGGCGGCATCGGGTCCCACACTCAACAACGCGGCCATGTCACTGGGAAGCCCGATGACCGGATCGGTGAGATCGACGATCTCGTCTCCCACCACCAGCCCGGTCCGGATCGTGTCGTCGAGCAGGCTCACCAGTCGCACCCACAGACCGTACGCCACGTGTCGGCTTACACTCCCCCAATGTCCGAGAACCTCACCCCCGCCGGCGCCGCATCCAACTCGTACCTGGACGGCCAGGTGGCGTTGATCACCGGATCGTCGTCGGGAATCGGGGCGGCTACCGCCCGCCGGCTGGCCTCGGAAGGGGCCACCGTGGTGATCAACTCGGTGCACTCGGTGTCAGCCGGGGAAGGACTGGCAGCCGAGCTGCCCCGGGCTGACTACGTCCAGGCCGACGTAGCCGACATCGAACAGGCCCACCGGCTGGTCGACACCGTGATCACACGCCACGGGCGCCTCGATGTCCTGGTCAACAATGCCGGTGTCACCGAGGTCATCCCCCATGGCGACCTGGAGGCGGCCACGCCCGAGATATGGCGGCGCATCTTCGATGTCAACGTGATCGGCACCTGGCAGCTGACGGTGGCGGCCGTCCCCCACCTCATCGCGTCAGGGCGGGGCCAGGTGGTCAACGTGTCCTCGATCGCCGGGGAGCGTCCGACCGGCAGCTCCATCCCCTATGCCTGCTCGAAGGCGGCGCTGTCCCACATGACCAGGCTGCTGGCCAACACGCTGGGTCCCGACGTCCGGGTGAACGCGGTAGCCCCGGGGTTGGTCGACACCCCGTGGACCGCGGAGTGGGATACGGTCCGGGCGTTCGTCAACGCCCAGGCGCCGTTACGGCGCACCGCCACGTCCGAGGACGTGGCCGAGGTCATCCTGGGTCTGGTCCGGTCCTCCTATGTCACCGGGGACGTGGTGCTGGTCGACGGCGGGCTCCATTTGCGTTGATCGATTCTTCAGATCTCGTCGCACTACCGCGACCGGTCCACGTTGGGCCGGTTTGTCGACCCACATTCCGCTGGCCGCGGCGGCGGCTCACTCCTGTTTCGGGAAGAGCGGTAGGTCATCGATGGGCGGATCGGGGTCGGCACCGGGGTCGGCCCCGGGCGGGATCCACTGCCAGTTCCCGGGTCCTCCGGCCAGGGTGAAGCCCTGGTGGTGGCGGAGGTGGTGGTGATGGCGGCAGAGCTTGGCCAGGTTCCACATCGCCGTCGGCCCGTTGTCTCTGATCTCGACGATCCGGTGGTCGATCTCCAGCCCGGTGACGGCATCGCAGCCGGGCACCACACAGGTGGCGTCCCGCTCGTCGAGGGCAGCCCGTAAGGCCACGGGGATCTCCCGGCCCAGCCGGCAGATGGTGGTCACGTCCACCCCGTTGGTGATGACCAGGTCGCAGATGGCCTCCCCCATCAGCTCGAGGGCGGTCTCCACCGGGATGGGCCCCACCCCGGGGATCTCGCAGATCCCGGCCGGCCCCACCACCCCCGATCGGAGGGCGTCGAGGTCGACCCGGACATGGACCCGGGGCCGGGAGCGGGGTGACCGCTTGCGGTCGGGGTCGGGGTGGTCGCCCGGGTTGTCGGAGCCCGGGTTGTCCGGGCTCTGGCCGTTGGTGAGGAGGGCCACCAGGGCGTCGGCGGCATAGGCGTCGTGGGACTCGTGGGTCCCGTCCTGGCGGGCGGCATGGAAGACCCGG